>Ga0265329_10000428_pt1 | contig 22123 bp, 27 predicted proteins | sample 41627metaG_FD_202091 | JGI IMG/M metagenome (GOLD analysis project Ga0265329, IMG submission 202091) | Rhizosphere microbial communities from Carex aquatilis grown in University of Washington, Seatle, WA, United States - 4-16-27 metaG | ecosystem: Host-associated > Plants > Roots > Rhizosphere...
CGCGTGTGATAGACGCAGTGGTTTTGCCGATCAAATTTGATCATGGCCACAGCTTACCGGTCGGACAGCGGATCGTCTACATCCTCGGCCTTACGGCACGAGGTTTTACGTGGGAAGAATAAAAAATCCGCCTCAACCGAGAATCGCTGAAGCGAATTCATAGTTGGGCGGTTGGCGGAGTTAAGCCCACCGTTCGTTGTATTTGACCTCCTTCAAAACAAAACCGTCGTGGCCAATGGCCTCTTCGAGCGAATCGAACGGGCCGCGGACCGGAAGCGGCACGAGCGCCAAACGGCGGGGCATTGTTTCCAAGGTCTGAACCTCAACGCCGCAGGCGCGGCGAATGGCGCTTATTTCTCCTTGCGACCAGTCGCCGTCGTTTTTTTCAATGATCTTTACGATCATGCTTTCTCCTTTTTGTTCGTTACGTGGCACGAATACTGATTTGGTTTTATGACAAAAATCGAAAAAAGTCAAGCCACGGCACCCTCGTCATTGCGAGCGTAGCGAAGCAATCCCATCCATCAAATTATCAAAGTATACAGATCCCGCCAGTCGGGATTTTATTTTTCTATAAGCGCAATCTTTTTTGCTCTCGACCCAGCTTTGATCTGTTTCTCGCGCAATATCGCGCCTTCTGCGCTTGGTGCGGTTTCGTAATAAACCAATTTGTCGACGTTGTATTTTTTGGTGAAACCGTCTACCAAATGCTCTTTATGTTCGTAAACGCGCTTTGGCAAATTACTGGTTACGCCGGTATATAAAACCTTATTACTGGGGTTTGTCATTATGTAAACGCAGAAGAATTTTTCGGGCATATGCTTTCTGTCATCGTGGGTGCTGACTTCATGGGATTGCTTCGCTGACGCTCGCAATGACGATAATTGATGCGATAAGTCACTCTAACTGTCATTGCGAGAAGGCCCGAAGGCCGACGAAGCAATCCCATCGGAATATCACCGTGGTTGCTAAATTCATGAGATTGCCGCGCTCGGCTGTGGCCTAGCTCGCAATGACGGTGAAGTTGATGATGCTTCGTGCTGAATCGATGAGATTGCTTCGCTACGCTCGCAATGACGAGAATTTATGACGCTTCGTAAAACTACTTCGCGCTCTTCACCGCCTCAGCAACGACGCCGGCGACCTTCTTATCGAGCGGATTCGGGATGATGCAGTCGGCGGTTGGATTTGAAACGTATCCCGCAAGCGCCTTGGCGGCGGCTAGTTTCATTTCAACGGTAATCTTTTTTATTTTTGCGTCGATCGCGCCGCGAAACAATCCAGGGAAGACCAGAAGATTATTAACTTGGTTGGCAAAGTCGGAGCGGCCGGTGGCGACCACGGCGGCGCCGGCGGCTTTGGCCGCGTCGGGCATGATTTCGGGATTAGGATTGGCCATGGCAAAGACGATCGGGTCTTTGGCCATGCTCTTCACATGTCCTGCGTTCACGAGTCCGGCTTTTGAAACGCCGATGAAAATATCGGCACCGGCAAGCGCATCAGCGAGTTCGCCTTTGGTATCGCGCTTGTTCGTCCATTCCAAGAAACTCTTTTTAACCGGGTTCAGGTCGGTGCGCGCCGAAGAAATGACGCCTCGCGAATCGCAGAAAGTTATATCGGTCGCGCCATAAGCGCGCAACAATTTTGCGGAAGCCGTGCCGGCGGCGCCGGAACCGGAGAAAACAATGCGTGCATTTTTCAAATCGCGACCCGTCACCTTGCAAGCGTTGATGAGTCCGGCAAGGATCACGATCGCTGTGCCATGCTGGTCGTCGTGAAAAACCGGAATGTCGAGCGCCTCGATCAAACGCTCCTCCACCTCAAAACAACGCGGTGCGGAAATGTCTTCGAGGTTAATTCCGCCAAAAACAGGCGCAATGCGTTTAACCGTCTCGACGATCTCGTCAACGTTCTGCGTATCGAGCGCGATTGGGAAAGCATCAAGCCCGCCGAACTCCTTAAAGAGCAATGCCTTACCCTCCATGACCGGAATTGAAGCCAGCGGCCCGATGTTCCCCAAACCCAACACGGCGCTGCCGTCGGTAACAACCGCGATCGTGTGTCCTTTGATCGTCAACTCATAGGCCAGCGCGGGGTCTTTGGCGATCGCTAAACACGGCTCGGCTACGCCCGGCGTATAGGCGATCGAAAGATCGTCGCGCGTTTCGACTTTGATGACCGGCTTAACTTCCAGCTTTCCGCCGTACTTTTTATGAAGTTCGACTGATCTTTCTCCAAAATTCATAAATTTGTTCAGCCCCTCTCCTCATTCGAGGAGAGGGTAGGGTGAGGTGAGGTTTTAGGATTAAAGTTTATCGCTTATCTCCATTGCGCGCCAATGCCGACTAACCCCTCCTACCTCCCCTTACCCTAAGGGGAGGGTGATATTCATACTCCTCCCTTAATGTAAGGGAGGATATGGTGGGTTATCGGCTGGCTCTTGACGCGGGGGCGATTTAAAAGTAAGAACAACTGGAAGGGAGGCGCGGATGACGCCATACATAAAAACAACGATCCCCGATGATGTCCTGTGCCTCTTTGAGGCGATCGGCGGCGCGGTAAGGAACGTACCGGATATCGATCTTGGTAAGAACAGCTGTGGGGAACAAATCATCCTCGACTGCCACATGATCGCAAGAGCGATCGGACGTATCTTCGGCCTGCGCGTCGTTGACGGGCATTATGCCCATTGTTCCCATTCTTGGCTGGAAACGATCGACCGCCGCTGGGTCATCGACCCGTACCCAGTCATGACCTTCCCCGGTCCACTCCTTCTCGATGCGCGCAACGGCATATTGCCCGGCCGCACGCTCTATCAGAGGACCAAGCGGCTGGCCAAACAGCTTCCGTTCTCCTCGCCAGAATTCCGGCGTTCCGTCCGCCGGATCGCCAAAGCGATCGAAAAAACGCTGAACGGCTAGTTTTGCGCCTCGCGGCAGCGGCCCGAGGCGTTTTCATATCCCCCACTTGACGCTATAAATAAGTTGCGGTAATATCAGCATATCTTAAACTATGCTTAGCATTCGCTTATCACGCGTCGGAAAAACCAAGGAACCTTCGTTCCGCCTTATTGTCGTGGAAAAACGCCGCGATCCGTGGGGAACTTATTTAGAAAACCTCGGCTCGGTCAATCGCCGCGGCAAGGTAAAGAGCTACAAACTGAACGCCGACCGCATCAAGTACTGGATCTCGAAGGGCGCCCAGCCCTCCAACCCGGTCTGGAACATGCTCATCGACCAAAAGATCGTTGAGGGCAAGAAGCGCAAGGCGCACGTTGGGCACAAGGCCGAGCCTAGCAAATAGCTCGTAGCAAATGGCAAATGGAAAAACCTCCGTCCTGCGGAGGTTTTTGGTTTTTGGCGGAGGACATAATACAGAGCAACTATTGACAAAACACATAATACTATATATTATATTTTTTCCAGCACACTGCCAATCTAACAAAGAAGACGTCTCGGCCCAATGAAAGGAGATCACATGACCAGCTACTTCGGTTTTTCGATTGGAAACAGGGTAACCTCCGGTGGCAGCTCCCTTGGAACGGTGGTTGATCCCGGTTGCGAACTGAGTGATGAAATGCTCGACCGACGATGCGTTCCAGTTGCATGGGACAGCGACAAAGGAACCGGGATAATATCTTGGACAATGTCCGCCAATCTCAGAACAGTGGATTCGGTACGATAACCGAAGCCAACGACGCCGTCTCCGCAACGAGAACCCATCTTTCGCGATGGGTTTTTTACAGAAAACATAAAGCCCCGATTTCAAATAAAATTTTATATAGCCCTCCGTTCTGCGGAGGTTTTTTGATTCTTCCGTCATCCCGAGCGCACGAGGGATCTCAAAGTTGCTAAGTTGCGTTGAGATTCCTCACCCATAAAGGGATTCGGAATGACGATAAACGCGGAGGTTTTTTGATACTTGATGTCTTGCATGAACATTAAATATATTCGATACTGTGACCATGATCTTCCCGTCTCTCAAAGGCAAAACGTTCGGATACGTGAATTTGAACACGGAAGCGATTGAATGGTGCGCTTCCAAAAATTTTAAATATGGCCGCGAAAACAATCCATTGCTTGATCCGGAGATTAGCACGGAAATGGTAAACGATACGCACAAGAAATATGCCTTGGATTATTCATATGGCGGATGGATGGAGAATAGGAGCACCCTCTGCGGCGGAACCTACTTGGAAAAAACAGGAGGGTTCATTCACCTTGGCGTTGATATAAACGTCCCTGCGGGCACGGAGGTTGCGACCGATTTTAACGCCTCGGTCGTAAAGATCGATGATGATTATCCCGAGGAGAACGGATGGGGGCCGCGCGTAATTTTGAAACACTCCGCGTTGCCGATCTATATGATCTATGCGCACCTTGACCGAGAAATAAAATGCCGGGTTGGAGATGCGCTGGAAAAAGGAAATATCTTTGCAAGGGTTGGCAAGGCGCCATACAACGGCGGCTGGTTTCCTCATTGCCATGTTCAAAGCATCTCTTACAAGTATTATGACGAATTGGAAAAGAATAATAAGTGGGATTGTCTTGACGGTTACGGATCGAGCGATGAAATAACCTTGAACGCGGAGCGATTCAGAGATCCGATGGAATTCATATTACTGGTTTCTTAAAAACCTTCGTTCTGCGGAGGTTTTTTTGATATTTTGCCGCTAGGACGAGGCCTTGACATTCTTTCAAAAAACTGATAGCTTTTTCAGCTAAGGACGGTAAGTCCTTACAGACGCGTCAAGGCGAGCTTGAACTCCCGGACGCGTCGATCTCTTTCGACGTTTGGCGGTGCTGCTTGGTTAGACGGAGATACCAAAGACACATATTCCCGCTAGCGGGCCGTGTCTTCCCCTTGCGGGACACTTGCGGGACACGTGCCAAAAGCACGCGACTTTCAAAACATCAACCCGTCCTCGTAGCACCGCCGCCTTTTCTCGCGCGTCCCCCAAGACGCGCTTTTTCTTTTAACTAACGCCGGGCGTGATGCAAGGGTCTTGATTAATAAAAATATTCATGTTAACAATCTTCCAGAGAAGCAAAACGTACCTTATATAACCAAAGGAAGGCGAACAAAATGTCGAGGGGAAAAATCCTGGCTGAATCAGAACTCAAACTGTTGGTCGCCGCGCGCTTCATTGCCGACCACCGCGATCAAAAGAAACTCTCGGAACTGATCAAGCGCGAATTGGGACAAGAAGCTGAAAAGGAAGATCCGAACATGATCGCGGTCAATGCTTGGATATTCGATAAAATTTCCGGCATTGTCGCACAGCACCTGAGTCAAAATCAGCACACCGTGCCGCTGCTTTCATCCGAAGATATCGTGCCATTCATTCCTTTTGCGGTCGATGAACTCATGAGCGGCAAAAGCAGCAAGCTTGATCCCGAGACCCGAAAGATCGGCGAGAGGTTCATGACGGTTGGGCTTCAAAATATATTAGCGATGGCTTTGGCTGTGCCGCCGGGAAGCGACCCCTACGACGAATACTGGCGATGGATAAACGCCGTGCTCGACTTGGCCGAAAAAAATAGCGTTTGGCCGCTTGCGTTCCTTGAACTCAAAAATGCAACCGATCAGGTCACGCGATCAATGTACGAACGGGAGCAATTCATCACCACGACCCGAGCTCGGATGAGCAAGTTGGTGGACGCCGATGCCGTGAAGCAAGCCATCTTGCAGCCGATGTTCGACCTCATTGGCGAACAATTTGGCGAAGAAGAACGGCTTGAGGCGGAAAAGGAGGCCGAAACCCTGTTCATGCCGCAGATACGCACGATGATCGAACGAACAAAGACGATCGTCGACGCATGGCTCAACGAAGAAGCCGACCGCATCTATCCGGCAGCCCCGCAGAACTAACCAATCGATCAAATGACCGCAGCACGCCCCGAGCGTGCTTTTTTGTCCCTTGCCACCCTAAAACCGGTTTGCTATATTTATTTTCCTCGATAAACTCGATTGCGAGGAGTTCCATCAAGGAGCGTCGAGGAGCGACCGAATACAGGCCGTGTCGGTCGGCTGTGGTACGCAAATGCGGCTCAATCGCATGGAGTGTTCACCCGCTGGATGGTCGGGAAACCGACGAAAAGGAGGTGTTTGACTTGCCTGGAAGAAGGGATCGTTGCAAGCCAACTTTCCCAAGTGTCCTTGTCACGCAGTGTGAGCGCCTTGCCTAGAAACAAGGATGAAACGCTCGCATTAACGGGCAGTAAAAACGCACTTTGGCAGTCGTCTTGAGGGTGTACGGCCGCAGACCCGCGGTCAGATAACCTGCGGCCGTACACCAGAAAAATCGCTCCTTACTTTAACGAAACAACTTTGCTTTGTTCCATACGATTCGCCGCGGTATCTTCGCTCGGCTCGATACCGCGTCTCGTTCGGACAAAGCACTCAAAACATCGGTTTTGGCGCTTTGCTCCTCACTTCGCCGCGGTAGCTCAATGGGCAGAGCATCGGTTCCTAAACCGATAGTTATAGGTTCGACTCCTATCCTCGGCTCCACGCGAGCGTGCTAAAAACACGCTCTTTTTTTATTCAATAACCGCATTTTTTAGCCATTCCCCTTGACTCCGCACCTTGAGGACATTAATTTCAACTTTGTTTCGAAATAGTTTTAAGCAATTATCAAGCGGCTTTAATAAGCAATAATTTTTAAGTATCACAACTATGCCCTCAAGGTGCGGGGTTGACATTTCGGGTGTTTTATGATATATTATGACCGCGTCAGTGGGGCCTTTGTTGCCCCGGCCGGCCGCGGACGATCTTCGCGCGCCGTGCCCCGCAGAGAAGAAGCAGAAAAAAACAAGAACTCACAACGCCCACCCAAGGAGGCACAATGAACGCAAGGGACGGTCCCTAGCAAAAGTTTCTGAAACACGTTGCCGAGCCGCGGTAAATAAAGTTGGATGAAATGCCAACGCCGTGGTTAGCCATGATGATTGAGAGCTAAGTGCTAAGATAGAACAATGGCTCCTTCATCGACGATGGGAGCTGCCCAGCAGGCCCACGCAACCGCCCACGCCCGGGCACACAGGAGGAAAACGACTTAGGCGAGGACGCCAGTCACGTCCATCCTCGACGACTTCCGTCGAGAAACAAAAGCCAAAAACAACAAGCTTCGATCCCATACGGGAAGAGATCTGAGTAGCGATCTCTCAAACAACTTAAAAATCGTCCGCGGCCCAGGGAACTACTCCCCCTGGGCTTCTTCTTTTTTTGGCATCAAAAAATTTGCACCCCACTGTGATGCTTGGTGAATTTAAAACGTAACTTCGTGGCCTTACCGCCGACCTCACCCTACCCTCTCCTTGATTAAGGAGAGGGGGTTGGATACAGACCCCTTCTCCTCTCAGCCCAAGGCTGATCCGCCTCGGGCGGAATTCGAGGAGAAGGTCGGGATGAGGTCGGAGGCGGCAAGGATATGTGGTTGCGGTGCTAGCTGAATGTATCATGATCGAGATGTAGAATATTGTACGGTGCTTTTTTGGCTTCAAACCGACAAAGGACTTGATTTATTTTCAAAATTATGCTACAATATATTTAACCAGTACTGGTCAGGTCGAACAGCGCTGGAAACAAATTCATTACTAGCTGTACTACAGGGGCTTTAAAAAAGCCCAAGGAACTATGGAAACAGACCAGCAGTTCGTCGAGTACGTAGTCAAGGCGATCGTTAACAACCCCAACGATGTCCGCACCGAAAGGACCGTTGATGAGCGCGGTGTTCTTATCACCCTTTTCATCAACCCCGCGGATATGGGTTATGTGATCGGCCGCCAGGGCCAGACCGCGCGTTCGGTAAGAACTTTGCTTCGCATCGTCGGAGCCAAGACCAACGCCAGGGTCAACCTGAAGATCTACGAGCCCGAGGAATCCCGTCGCGCCCACATGTCCGCCCACGCGGACGCCAATGCGGGAGCTGTCGACGAGAATCCGATGGACCTCAAAATATAAAAGTTTAAAAACACTCCTCGCAAAAACGGGGAGTGTTTTTTGATATTAATATCACCACATCCTTGCCGCCGGCGAATAAACGGTCCAGCCCCAAGTTGGACGATGCGGATCGGAGAACGGATCTGTCGCTGACATAGCTCCCTGCCCCATGCAATCGTTCAAAACTTTATAATCGATCCCATTTGAAGTATAAAGAATACAGCTTTCCGCCGCCGTGCATCCCGCATTTCGACCGGTATGGTCTTTGCCGGTTTCCGGATCGCGTGGCAATTTTGACATATACGCTGGTGTCAATCCCGGGATCCACGCATCATGGGTTGAATCAACATAGGCATCGGGATAAGATCCGTAATCAGTGCAAGCGCCCTGCCAATTACCGATGCCGCCGGTACTCGGATATGCTCCATTATTGCTATAATATAATTCTAGCGCTTCGGAAATCTGAACGAGTTCGGCCTTGCGTTTGGTGTCGCCCGCTTGAATTCGCGCCGAACCCAATGACACCACCGCGATCGTGGATATAAGTCCGATGATGGCGATGACGACAAGAAGTTCGATCAGCGTGAAAGCGCGACGAGATATCCAATGTCGCCCCCGAGCAGCATCGGGGGTCCAATCCATATTGGGCGGCCGACCGACCACAGCGAGATTGGGTTCCCACCTCCGCGGGAACGACAACGGTGTGTGTGTGTGTGTGTGTGTGTGTGTGGAATCGACACGCTTCGTCATAACAACCGCATTTTATCACAAGCGCTCCTATTTTTCATTATCAAGCATGGTCTTAAGCAAAAAAATCGTATCCGATCGCAATTTGGCGCGAGCCCAATCCTTTTGCGGTTCGGACAGCAATTCGCCTAAGCCGTCGAGAATGCGGCTGTTAGACATTTTTTCCAACGACTCAATGCACTTAGCCACGACTTCTTTAAACGGCATTTTTGCCCTGTCTTCGACAAGCTGTTTGTTGATCGGCCAATTGTTTTTTGCAAAAAAATACACGTCGTAAATATCACGGCTGGTTCTGCCGATCCGTTCATACATCGCCATTAGCTTATTCGCGAACATATCCTCTTTAACCATCACCTTCATCGGTATCCCAAGCATGGTCATTGTTTCGTATCTCGAACCAAAATTTCGGCGATTAACTTCGATCTTTACCTTTTGCGATTTGCCGTCGTGCGAGATGATCGTGACCATATTGAACCGCTTGATCTTCGAGTCAATGATCTTTCCGTAGTTCGCGGCAATCTTTTCTATTTTGGGGAATATCTCATTTTCCTTGCTTTGATCCAGTAAATCCAGATCGACATCGACCGAATAACGATCAAGGCCGTAGAACATAAGCGCGGCCGTCCCGCCCTTAAAGCCGAGATATGGGGCAATGGAAGTATCAGAAAAAACATCTTTTAAGATTTGCAAAAGTATATTTTTATGTTTTGGATAATCCAAGGTCATATTTCTTTATCGGCTTTATAATGTTCGAAATATTTTTTAACTTTGGCTTCAATTCGCCTACTGCGGTAGATGGGCACCAATTTAAATACTTTTTCCCAATCCAAACCGTCCAAATTATCAAAATGATAATCCTTGCTCACATATATCCTGTCCAAGAACGCCCGCTCTTTGGTGGCAATGGGCGCTTCATGAATGTTCTCAATCCCATTTGTATCGCTCAAGATAAAATTTTTCATTTTAACGAAGGAGATATTTTGACCATCGGCGACGATTTCGCGGGTAATATAAGACGCGACAAATATATTGCCGTAATATTGAAAATTAATCCCATTTCGCGTCAAAACCGTTTCAAAACTGATGTAGGCCGGGGTATATATCCGCGTCGCCAACTCGTATCGATCATAATTCTTGTCTTTGGCGTAAATACCCCGTCGCACCCTGATCAATTTTCCGATCTTTACGTAGTTGCTTAACCGCACGCGCGCCTTTGTTTCGTTCTTTTCTCCCCACAACAAAGCAATGTCTTTGGTGGTAAAGACCGTTTTTGGCGAACGCAATAAAACCTCTATATATTGCCCTTTTGTCGGTTTGCTAGTCATTTGTCTACTGTAAGTAAGCTTTAACCTTACTTCCAGTCTACATTATTAACACCTTTAGGTCAAGTTGCCAAGGCGACCTAATATTCCGCAAGGCGAAACCTTGCGGTTATTGGTGGGTGCTGACACCTTTACGCAAGGCGAAACCCCGACAAGAAGAATCCCGGCGCGGCGACATATGTTTCTCATGCCGATTCCGATGCGGGAGCCGTCGACGAGAATCCGATGGACCTCAAAATATAAAAGTTTAAAAACACTCCTCGCAAAAACGGGGAGTGTTTTTGAAGTAAACGACCACCGGACTAAGGTCTGGTGGCTTTGTTTTTGCCGGCTGCGCCGGCAGAGCGACTGACAGAACCATTGTCTCTTTTGTGATAAATTTGTTGTTTCGGTTCGTCGTTCTTTGTCATCCCCGAGCGACATCGGGGATCCAATCCATATCGGGCGTTCGTCCGACCAAGCGATGATTGGATTCCCGCCTTCGCGGGAATGACAACGAGAGAAAAAGTTTCGTTTTTTACTGCAACAGCCGCCCTGTCGGGCGGCTGTTGCACATACGGCGTCGCCTTCGAACGTACACTCCAGCTTCGCTGGAGGATTTTAGGGTATTAAAAAAGAGGCGCGATTGCGCGCCCCTTGCCGCCGACTTAAACCTTACACCGCGAGAGCGTCGGCCGTTTCCCCAACGCTCGTCCGCGGCTCCCGCAGGTCGGCCGCCATTGTCCCGGGCGCTTGGATGAATTCGGGGCGCAGCGCCGGCTCGCGGGCCGCGCCTCGTAAAAATTTGCGCATGGAAACAAGCATTCGCCGCGCACGCTTGCCGCCGTTATTCACCCCAACCTCCCAAATATCGATCTCCAATCCCGCCAACCTGGAATAGCGAACTACCGGCAGGCCAAGCAGCACATCCCCCGTGACGCCTTTACCCCCGACAAAAAAACGCCTTTGCGTTCCCAGACACAGATCAAGCTGGTCTTCTCGATAACCCGTACTGCAAGCTATTGCCACGAGTATATCCTTCATCGTATTTGCCGATCCTGTTTTTTCAACCATCCTAGGCTCCTTATGCGACGATCGTTATCAATGAGACGATCCCGAAGAAACTATTGATAAGATGCGCGAAACGCGGCTTTTTGTCAAGCCGCGACCAAACAAATGATCCACCGCACAATTGGAGGGTTTTATTGTATTTTTCTTACCACCAGTTGTTGGCGTTGCAGATCGATTTATCAGAACACAATTCCCATGTCCTCTGCGGGTTGTTCGGTTCATAGAACGGATCGTTGCTTGAAAGCGTGCCTTCCGGAGTGCAGTACGCCATAAGCCCATAATTTTTACCATCTGAAATATAAATATACGAATTATTGGTTCGCGACCAACAACCGTTGTCGGCGCTATTAGGATTAGCCTTGCCGCAACGGGGGTCATCAGGCAATTTACTCATATATCCGCCGGATACAAGGCCCGGTATCCACGAACCCGGGTCGGTATCGGGATAATTCCCGTATCCACAATGAGCACGGAATTGGTTCGTCGTGGTCGGATATTGGCCGTTGTCGGCGTAATACAATTCCAGCGCTTTTGTGATCGCTATCAAATCATCGCGGCGCCGCGCGTTTCTCGCGTTCATCTGCGCGCCGCTCGTCGCCACCACCGCGACCGTCGAAAGCAGACCAATAATGGCGATCACGACAAGGAGTTCAATAAGGGTAAAGGCGCGGCGGGACATGGGGACGAATATCTAATTTCTAATGTCTAATGTCTAATCCGTCTATTTTGCCGCCCTGGTGAAAATCGGGGGCCGGCACTCTTTATTGCGGTTTCGCAACAAATACGACGCAAAAATTGAATGCTGGATTCCGGCTTTCGCCGGAATGACAGTAATGCTAATATTATAGCACTATTATGAAGATAGATTTTATCTCAATTTTTCCGGAAATGTTCGGCGCGTATTTTGATGAATCGATCATGAAACGCGCGGCAGAGAAACGCCTTATCAAAATTAAGGCGCACGACTTGCGCAAATGGGCGTCGGGCAAGCATCATAAGGTCGATGACCGGCCGTTCGGCGGCGGGCCGGGGATGGTCATGATGGTGGAGCCGTTCGCGAAAGCGGTTAAGGCGCTTTCACGAACGAAACATGGACCACGTACCATGGACCACTCAACGCGAATTATACTAATGTCCGCAAGCGGAAAAACTTTCACCCATAAAGATGCGGTGCGGTTGGCAAAATACAAGCACTTGATATTCCTCTGCCCGCGGTATGAGGGGGTGGATGCGCGGGTGGGGAAATTTGTTGATGAAAAAATTTCGATCGGCGATTACGTGCTGACCGGCGGCGAGTTGCCGGCCATGGTCGTGGCCGACGCGGTTGTTCGCCACATTCCCGGCGTCTTGGGCAAAGCCGAATCGCTGACCGAGGAATCGCATACCATTCCCGGTGTCACGGAATATCCGCAGTACACGCGGCCGGAGATATATCAAAAAATGAAAGTGCCGGCGGTTTTGCTTTCGGGAGACCACGGGAAGATCGAGGCGTGGCGGGAAAAGATGATGGGCGGGACGACGAATATCTAATGTCTAATATCTAATCCGTTCTTTCTGTCATCCCCGAGCGCGGTCGGGGATCCAATCCATATTTGGTGGCCGTCGGCAAATATTAAACATTAAACGTTAATCATTAAACATTATATTTAACGTTTAAGATTTAATGTTTGCCGACCAAGTGAAGATTGAATTTACCCCTCGGGGCACTTCGCCCGCCTTCGCGGGAATGACAAACCAAAAAAGATCCTCCGCATGGAGGATCTTTTTTGGTTTATAAAAACTAATTTGTCGGAGTCGGCTGAACATACTGCCCGGGATGGTCGCAGTTGCTCTTTGAGGTATTAAAGATCGTACCGGCATCTTTTTTTGAAGTATCCCATTGCGACCGCGCATCGGTCTTGGCGGTCTGCCAATCTTTGATCGCGGCTTCACGCGCGGCTTTGTATGCGGCAACGGCGGCTTTTGCGGCGACCGTATCTTTCGCATCCTTCGCGGCCTTAAGAGCCGCTTCGTATGTCGACTTGGCTCCGGAAACGTCGCTCATGTAATTGTCTTTCGCGGTCTTGAGCGCGGACAAATACGTGTCGCGGGCATTTTTCAAACTGTCATTGTATGAGGTGAGCGCGTCTTTCTTGCACTGTTTAACTTGCGCGGCGGACGGTTTGGTCGCACCCCCGTTGTTAGAAGACATCTGGGCCAGGGCCGGAACAGCGCCCAAAACCAATGAAGCGATCATCGTAACCGCAATAAGTTTCTTATAATTCATATAAGCGCGCTTTTTTGCGTAAAACGCAATAAAGATTAAAGCTGTTTAATTCTACACCTTTTGACGCATATTTAGCCAATTTCTTTCAATCCACAGCCACTGCACAGGGGGGCTTGACGACTTTGCGGCATTACCGTATCATAGCGACATACTTGAAACAACTTCTTTTGGTCGGTTTTTAGAAGAAAAAAGAGTTGAAGCCCCTTCCACTCTTTTTTCTTCCCAAAACTCGGGAAGCAGGACGTTGAAAACTTGATCGTGACCCGCCCAAAGCACTTCGGTGCATTGTGGCGGGACAAGAACCAACCCCGGATAATAACATTCAAATATAGTCAATAAGTGATCCCTACTTTACGTAGGGGGAGCCAAATGACTTTCAGGTTGAATCAAAAAACGCTTCGGCGTCTATGATTTCTTCTGAGAGTTTGATCCTGGCTCAGGATGAACGCTGGCGGTGTGTCTAAGGCATGCAAGTCGAACGGATCGGACTTTTGTAGCAATACTTTTGTTCGGTCAGTGGCAAACGGGTGAGTAACACATTGGTAACCTGCCTTCAAGACGGGCACAACATTGCGAAAGCGATGCTAATTCCCGATGGTCTCTTCGGTGAAACTCCGAAAGAGTAAACGTCCAAAAGACGCTTGAAGAGGGGCCTATGGCCTATCAGCTAGTTGGTAAGGTAATGGCTTACCAAGGCTACGACGGGTAGCAGGCGTGAGAGCGCGACCTGCCTCAGTGGGACTGCGATACTGCCCACACTCCTACGGGAGGCTGCAGTCGAGAATATTCCACAATGGGGGAAACCCTGATGGAGCGACACCGCGTGGGGGATGAAGGCCTTCGGGTCGTAAACCCCTTTTATATGGGACGAAGCGCAAGCTGACGGTACCATACGAATAAGAGGTTGCTAACTCTGTGCCAGCAGCAGCGGTAATACAGAGACCTCAAGCGTTATCCGGATTCACTGGGCGTAAAGCGTCCGCAGGTGGTTTAATAAGTCGTTTGTCAAATCCCGGTGCTCAACATCGGAACTGCGAACGATACTGTTAAACTTGAGGATGGAAGAGGTAAGAGGAACTGCTGGTGTAGTAGTAAAATGCGTTAATATCAGCAGGAACACCAAAGGCGAAGGCATCTTACTGGGACATTCCTGACACTCATGGACGAAAGCGTGGGGAGCAAAACGGATTAGATACCCGTGTAGTCCACGCCCTAAACGATGAGCGCTAGATTTGGGAAGTATCGACCCTTTCCGAGTCGTTTTACAAGCTAACGCGTTAAGCGCTCCGCCTGGGGAGTACGGCCGCAAGGCTAAAACTCAAAGGAATAGACGGGGACCCGCACAAGCGGTGGAACATGTGGTTCAATTCGACAACAAACGAGAAACCTTACCAGGGCTTGACATGCTTCTGCAAGCGCACGGAAACGTGTGATCTTCGAGAGTGAAGCACAGGTGCTGCATGGCTGTCGTCAGCTCGTGCTGTGAAGTGTACCCTTCAGTGGGGTAACGAGCGCAACCTCCATCATTTGTTTAATGACCAAATGAAACCGCGGTCCTAAAGACCGAGGAAGGCGGAGATGACGTCAAGTCAGCATGGCCCTTACGCCCTGGGCCACACACATGTTACAATGGTCGATACAAAGGGAAGCGAAGCTGCGAAGCGGAGCAAATCCCATCAAAGTCGACCTCAGTTCGGATTGAAGGCTGCAACTCGCCTTCATGAAGCCGGAATCGCTAGTAAACGCGTATCATCCACGGCGCGTTGAATACGTTCTCGGGTCTTGTACTCACCGCCCGTCAAGCCAAGCGAGTCGGGAATACCTGAAGCCGTCCTTTACTGGACTACCAAGGTAAGCTCGATAAGAGGGGCTAAGTCGTAACAAGGCAAGGGTAGCGGAAGCTGCTCTTGGATCACCTCCTTTCTACAACATTTTTTCTTCGGAAAACCTGTTGCAGGTCGGTCGTTCGACTGTTAGGTACCTACAGTCGAATGAAGTTATCCGAAGGGGTTCTAGTAAAATCACGATCAAGTTTTCAGCGCCTAAAGCAAAACCGCCTTAATGGCGGTTTTTGCGTTAAAGATGTAACATAAAGTCATAATGACAATTACGAAATATGAAAATTATCATCAGAATATTTATTAATCTTTTTCTGGTTTTGGCCATGCTGATTTCCCTGGCTTTTTCAAACCCATACGCGGGACCGTTAATAAATTTAATTTTATCGGCCTTAATTCTCGCTATAATAATCGCCTACAACGTGAAGGTCGGCGCAAAATATAACCGCAGAACAAAAACCATAATCCTCATCACCCTTTCCCTCGGCTGTTTGGCATATTTAGCCATTCCCAAGAAAAACTCGGCCTGTGGAGCAGTGGCGACCGCAACGGGGGTTGCCGCTGCCTGCTCTTCAAGTTATTGCGTTGGCCTACCAATCACGGCAATGGTTAATCCGATCTGTTTCGGATATGCATTTGGCGAAAAAAATTGGACCGAATAACATACCAGATGATCCCCGCCAATCAGGCAAGACCTAAGCGGCGATGCCAAAACATAATAAAATTTTCAGCGCCTAAAGCAAAACCGCCTTAATGGCGGTTTTTGCGTTCTTAAATTTCGCCTTTCTTTTTTGTGGGCGAGGGTCTGAAAGACATGGTTTAAAAAACACCCGTTTTTTGACGAGGTTTCGCCTCGACCAAAAAGGCCTGACCCGCCGATGAGATGGGGTTTTTGCGTTACGGCAGTCATCGGAGCGGATTATCGACTTTTTTAAAAAAGCAGACGCACGTGCGCGTCTGCTCAACAGTCGAAAGATCCGAAAGATTCCTGGCACAGCCGCAAATTACTACTTAGGGGCGATTAGGAAACGGTAGTTTGGGCCAAACCAATGGTGCGGCGCGTTATACCTGTCGAGGAGTAGGTCGCTCCTAAAATCGAAATACAATGTATCCGCGTAACAACGCTTACCATCAGAAGCAACCTCGTGAGCGAAGGTAATAATTGGATACTTTCGAATTTCGCCAGGATTTTCCGCCACAAAGGTTAAGTATTCGCGCAGGGAAGCCATCCGATAACCCTTTGCCTCTACCGCCCGGAGTACGTCTTCATCCGTGTAATGATAATCGAATTTATGATCAAGATAGGCAAGCTCGCTTCGTGCCTTTCCCGGACCCTCGTCAGGGAATTTTTTAGCATTTTCGCGACCACGCACTGTATTATAGTTTCCGTGGGCGATGAAGCCGGAGATTGATTTTTCGTAGGCGGACAATAGCTTATAGCCAATCCACAACAATACCAGTATGACCGTAGCTACAACGAACACAATTAAGGGGCTTGTCATTTGATTACTCATTGGGGTCTCCTTTCTTTTTCATTGAACAAACATCTACTTCAATAACAAACTAATATATACAAAATCCACAATTTGTTCAATACTAAACCGAATAATTTTATTTAGATATCTAATATTTGACTTAAATTAAACAAAATGCTATACTAAATCTGTCGATATTGGTTCGACAACAATATGGATATCAAGAAAATATTCAATGAAATCGGACTCTCTAGCAAGGAGAGTGCCGTCTATGGCGCTCTGTTGCGCTTGGGTACGGCCAAAGCGGCGCAAATCGCTTCGGCCGCCGATCTCCAGCGGACAACTGCTTACGATATTCTTCGCACCCTCGCTCACAAGGGTTTGATCACAAAGTTCATGAAAAAATCCTCGGCCTTTTATTCCGCCGGCGATCCCCGATCTTTAAACGCCTACTTGGACCGCGAGGAACAACAGTATCATTCAGAAAACGAAAGGCGTAAGAAACGAATAGAGAATCTGTTGCCGGAACTGATCTCTATCGCAAAAAACGGTTCTGTCGCGCCGAAGGTTAGATTTTTCGAAGGGAAAAAAGGGATGCGCGAAGCGCTAGAAGATACGTTGGCGGCACGGACGGAAATTCTCGCTTATGCGAACTTGGGTGCGATCTTTGAAGCCGCGCCTGACTATTTTCCGAATTACTTGGCAAATAGGATAAAGAAAAAAATTCATGCCAGGGCGATCGCGCCCGACACTGAAATTTGGCGCAAGGCGCTCTCCAGAAGCCGCGACGAATTGCGGGAGGTGAGGTTCTTGCCCGCCGGAAACACATATACGCCGGAGATAAACATCTACGACGATAAAATGCTGATCATTTCTTGGGAGGAGAATATCGCCTTGATCGTAGAATCCAAGCAACTGGCCGCGTTGCAGAGGATCATTTTTGACAACCTCTGGAGAACGCTGCAGAAAACATGACCTGGCTATCGTTCGACGTCCGATCAAGTTTTCAGCGCCTAAAAAACGCTCCGCATTTTGCGGGGCGTTTTTTTATGCCGCCTATTCACCATCAAATCTTGTCATTGCGAGAAGGCCGAAGGCCAGCTAAGCTGGCCCGAAGCCGACGAAGCAATCTCGACTCAACTGCTACCACGGTGATATTCCCGAGAGATTGCCGCGTCGCTCGCTTCGGCTCGCTCCTCGCAATGACACCTTGAATTGCAACTTCGCATAAAGAAAAACGGCGATGCATGAGGCACCGCCGTCCGAAGTTTTGATCTTTTCCGTACCGCCATCGACAGGTAATCGCGATCATACGGTATCATCAGAAAACGGTTTTTGGTTATTGAGGATCGCGTTCGACGCCCCGCGCAAGCTATTGCATTCTTCAGCCAACCAGCCGATACGCGCCGAGCGGATGAAGCAAGCGGCCTCGCTGATCGATACTGGAAACGACTCATGACCATCCTTGTCCACGAGTCGGATACTGACCTTTTCCTTATCGGAAAAATACGAACAAAGATGAACCGGCCGAACCTTCCACCAACCAAGTTGTCCTTGGATGACATCCCTCTGCGGAGTATTTTCTCCGACGAACACCATGCCGTCTTCGTTGGCGTTAAGACACACTAGAAAGTACAACCCGACTTCGTTTGTACTTTCTTTGAGGATCGTATTCTTGGCGGCTGTTGTTAGCGGACCAATGGTCCTGATGACGCCCCTTTGGTTCGCGATGAAGAGCAGCCAATACCCTTCGGCGCGCAACAACATGTCCCTTATGACGCCGGCCGACGGCGTTTTGAATACCCCCCTGATCGCGAAGACGGTGCCGAACACGATCATCAAACCCGTGATCAGCCCGTAACGGGGATCACCGGAAAAAGGATGGGCAGAGCGCCGGATCTCTCTGGTGGCGATCAAGACGCCCGCCACCACGACAAGGGCGTACAGAAACGGACGCGTACAGCGCCAGACCAACCAGATCTTTTCCAAAATTGTCATAGGGCGATACTTTTCCAGATCATCCGAATGCGTGAATTTCATTTCGCTTCCTTTCCAATTGAGTTGTGTTGTTTTTTCTGCTGGCGATATTTCAACATTTTTTCGCCAAACGGTCAATCCCAGACGCCTCGCTTCAGAAGTGATGCGGCCGCATTACTTCTGAAGCTTGACATGTCAAACATATATCATGTATACTGTCGGCATATGAATAAACACATCTCTCTCTTATTCGCCGTCACCCGGTCCGGCGCGGTTGTTTCCCGGCGTTTTAGCGCGCATGGGCTGTCTTTTGCCGACTTCATGATCATGCATTATTTGGATTCGGCCCCCGAAGGGAAACTACGGCGCGTCGATTTGGCCGAAAAAATGGGCCTTACCCCCTCCGGCATTACGCGCCTTATTTTGCCGCTCGAAAAGATCGGCATTATCGAACGGCTCGACGACGACACCGATGCCCGCGCCCGTTTTTCAGCGCTCACCAAAGCCGGGAAAAATCTCTTAAAGGACGCAACCGCCACCCTGGAAGAGCGCGCCGAGGAAATGTTCGAGCATGCTTCGGAAAAGAATATTTCAGCGGCCACGGAGCTTCTTTCGAATATAAAATAATAAGAAAACGGCGATGGCACGCTGGGTGCATCGCCGTCGCGAACCGCTAGCCAATCATGAAGATGCCGGCGCCGTAGAGGTCTTCGATCAGCTTATGCTGGTCGGCGAAGTGTTCAAGCATCTTAGCCTTGATAACCTCGCCCGTGAGCGGGCCGGCGGCGCGTCCGTTGTCGCGTGCAATAAATTAAAAAAGGCGATGCGCTTGGCACCGCCTCAAAATGGAGACTTATCGGCTATCCGCCGATCACAAGGCGTAGATCTTGCGGATGTAGAGACCCATGGAGACACGACCGCGTCCGGCATCAACAACGAGCGTTCGCCCGGTTTGTATTTTGCCAAACAGCTCGCCGGTCACATTGACCCGGGCAACTTCATCTCCACACCTTATTCCTAACGTATAGTTCGTCGTCCCGCCGCCCAACCCTATCCTTGATACGGCTTTTGATACCACGACGCCGCTTTTGCGTTCGACCGGGATCGAAACAGTATCGATCAAGTAGAAGATAGTACCAAACACCAAGGCCACCAGGAGCAGGGCAATGGCGATGAGGATCACGCTGCCGACAATGATATGCAACCGGTCATAGAATAGACCTGGATAGGCTCCCCATAACGCGCGAAGATAACCTTTGTCCATGTTTCACCCCCTTTTTTTTGTTATTGTGAATGAACGATTTGATCGGCAACACTAACATTATTTATTCATTGTGTCAATGTTTGAATCGCCAAAGGAACCGCCTTGGGTAGCGCCGCGCGTATTGTCGTAGGCGAAACCTACGACAATAGAAAACCGCCTTCCTTTCGGTTGGCGGTTGGGGCGGATCGATGACGCGCGGTCATGGCGAGGAAATGTCGAGACGAAGACCGCCGTTCGCATCTGGAACAAAACCGAGCTTCAGAAACAGCTTGGCGGCTTCCTGATCCGGCTTGATCATGGCGCGCAGCCATCGCATTCGTTGTCGTTTGGCTTCCTTTACAATGTCTTCAAGCAGCTTGCCACCGATCCCCTTGCGACGGTCTTCGGGGCGCACGACAAAGTCGACGATGAGTCCGAAAAAACCCCTTGGGGAATGATTTGGCAAAAGAGCAATCATGCCGACAATTGTGCCGCTGTCTTCTTCCTCGGCCACCCGCCACGATGAGCGAAGCGCCGCCTCGGAAAGATCTTCCGGTCCGATGAAAGTCAGGCGGCCTTTGTTAAGATGCGTCAGCAGCGACCCAAGATCGCCCAGCAACATCCTTTTGCTCGCGTCAAAAGCGTCCAAAAATCGATAATTCATGCTCCCCTCCTTGGCCGAAAGTTAGCATAATTGTGAAATATTCACAATCCTCGCCAGCCCTTGATATATTAACCGCTTTTTGGTATAAAATTACAGTAAAGGGACAAGCGGTCCCTTGTTTGTATCCTTAGGGGCGCATAGCTCAGTTGGTTAGAGCGTTACACTGATAATGTAAAGGTCCATGGTTCGAATCCATGTGCGCCCACCAAAAGTTTAATTCGTTACCCGCCAGTCGTGCGAAGCTCGACGGCGGGGAGCGTTATACTGATAATGTAAAGGTCGGAGGTTCCCCGCTCGTCGCGGTCCGTCCGCGAGCGGGTCCGCTCAATCATGCGATAGCATGAGATGAGCGGAGAATCCATGTGCGCCCACCAAAAAATCCTACCTGGCATGGTAGGATTTTTTGTGTCGAGCCATGCCGAGACACCGACCGTTGCCAGGAATGATAATATGAGTTAATATTCCGACAGCGCGATTTTGCGCCAACGCACCTTGCCAAAGGAGGCACCGATGAACACCGGCGACGAAGAAAAGCCACTATTGCCATTGCCGCTAACGACCCGCGAGCTTTTGGCGGCGATCCTGCTGTGTTCCGGAGAGGACATCTTTCATGAAAACGAGCTGGTCGAACGCGTGGCGCAATTGCGCCAACGATACCCCGGCAATCGCGAGTTCTCGAGAGAATCGGTCCACACGCAACTGCGAACATTCGTGATCGGACAAGTGTTGCGCTATGCGGGCGCCTCGGACGTGTTCATTTTTGACCGGAGAAATATCGCCTACCTGCGGCGTATCCTTACCGTCTCCAACGCCTTCCCCGATCTGGAGGGGTGGCTCAATGAAATAGTGGCGGCTACCGCCCCAAGAGCGACCGAAGTGCGAACATAGCAACGAGCTCGCAACCACTCGAGGACCACGCGGTCCTCTTTTTTTTAAAAAAATTCCTCGCTCCGATAGCCATCGGAGCGAGGAATAAACGAGACGAACGGCGTCCGGATCAAAGCGAACTAGAGAACAAGTCGACCGCAGTGAAAGCAGCGGACAGAATCTCTTGACGTGGCGCGCCAAACGATGTCGGCGGTAGGAATGTTCTCGCCGCAGCCAAAGCAGATATGCACGCAGACGCAGGCCACATCTTTGCCGGAGACGTGCGTGGCGGCGCAACAATACACTTTGGACGAACCGCATTTGGCGCAGATCACGCCAAGGGATTCCTTGTTGGCGACCATCCGCTCGGCGATCTCGGCGGAGGTGGCGAGGAATCCGCGGAGTTCCTGCGACCTTATTCCCGTGGCAATCGCCACAACGATTCCCGATTCGGTCATCTGCATTTCGAACCTCCTAATTTTGATGTGTTCAAGGAGCTATTACGAACCATGATGAAACAAACCGCCATGAAACGCAAGGGAGGCGTACCAGTTTCATGGTTGTTTTGTCCGAGGGATTTTGAACATGTCCACACCCTTAATGCGGCAATGCGCGCACTCGAGCGGCGCTTTTTTGTTTCTGTTTTTTCTCGATCCCTTGCAATCAGTGAACGGCGTGAACCGTCGCCACAACGACCACGCTTTGAGATAGCCCTCGGCATGTCGCCAAT
>Ga0265329_10000435_pt1 | contig 21996 bp, 17 predicted proteins | sample 41627metaG_FD_202091 | JGI IMG/M metagenome (GOLD analysis project Ga0265329, IMG submission 202091) | Rhizosphere microbial communities from Carex aquatilis grown in University of Washington, Seatle, WA, United States - 4-16-27 metaG | ecosystem: Host-associated > Plants > Roots > Rhizosphere...
CGCACGAAAAATCCTCGCCCTCAGGATGCGATGGGCCTCTGGAACCTGGGAAAGCCGCCCGGCCGCGGCTTCCGCGGCGGCCCAGCTGCCCTAATCACGTGGCACGCCCGGGCGCTGGGTCCTCATTGCGCCCTCTCTGGTTTCCGGCTAGCGTCGTCCGCTCATGGAAACCGCAGCCATGCGCCAGGTTGAGATCCACTGACCATGCCCGCCGATCTCGCAGTCGGGGAATCTTCTAGAAAGCGCCACCGCGATCGGCGAAGCAGCCACGGACCGCGCACCAGCTTCGCGCCCACCTTCGCGACCGCGGTGCTTCTCGGCATCCTGGTCATCGGCGCGCCTCTCGCTTGCGGCGCGGTTCACCGCCTGACCTTCCTCATCGCGCTTGGCCTCGCCGCGCTGCTGGCACTCGCGACCACGTGGCTAGCCACTCGCTGCAAGAGCAAGCTCTCCACCGCCGTCGCGCTCGCGTTCCCGCTCTTCTTTCTCGTGGTGGCCGCCGCGCAAATCATTCCGCTCCCCGCCGGACTGCGCGCGCTCCTCGATCCCAAGGGCACGGCCCTGCTCGCTCTCGCCGGCCTCAAGGGCGCTCAGCCGCTCAGCCTCGACCCACCCGAAACCTACGGCGAGTTCGCCAAAGCCGCCGCCGCGCTTTGCGTGGCCCTGGCGGCCCTGGTGCTGGCCAGCGGTCGCCGCCTGCGCTTCGTCGCACCGGGGCTGATCGCCAGCGCCGGCCTTCTGGCCCTGGCCACCGGCCTTGGCCACCGCGCCGCCGCCGAAACCATGATCTTCGGCCACTTTTCCACCGGCGGCGGACTTCCCGTCGGACCCTTCATCAATCCCAACCACACCGCCGAGTTCCTCGAACTCGCTGCCTTCGCCGCCCTGGCCTTTGCCTTTGCTCGCTCGACCCGCGACGGCCAGCGAGTGTGGAAATTGATTGCTGCCGTCCTCGCGGCCGGCGCGATTTCCACCCTGTCGCGCGGATCCGTGCTGGCCCTAGGGACGGGCGCGCTGACCTGGTTCGTGCTCGCGCCCAGATCCGACGAGGGCGAGCCACTGCATCGCAGCCGGTTCGTGGCCGTGCTTCTCGCCTTGGTCGTCGTGGTGGGCCTGACCATCGGCCTAGGTGGCGACAGCATCATCGCCGAATTCCGGGGCACCGTCGGCGACAACCTATCCAAGTTCGAGCTGTCCAAGGATGCGCTCCTCATCGTCGCCGCCCATCCCGCCGGCATCGGTCTTGGCGCCTTTAGCCGCGTCTATCCCGTCTATCAAACCTTGCCCGCGACCAATTGGTTCCAGTTCGTCGAGAACCAGCCGCTCGGCATTCTGATCGAAACCGGAATCGCGGCCATGGTCGTTCTGCTCGGCCTTTGGCTTTTGGTCGCGCGCCGGTTCTGGAAGCAAGCGCGCCGGGATCGCGTCGAGGCCTCGCTGGTGGCCGGGCTCATCGCCGTGCTCGCGCACAACATCGTCGACTTCGGCCTCGAAACCCTGGGCGTGCTGCTCCCCTTCTGTGCCCTGCTCGGCACCGTATTCGGAAGACAAAGCAGCGCGAACGAGGAGCCAGCCCCCAAGCGCGGTCCCATGATTCTAGGGGTCGTCGCGAGCGTTTGCGCCTGCGCCGGCATCCTCCTTCTCCAGTCTCCCGCCACGCGCGATTTCGACGCCCAGTTGCAGCCACCCCTGACCGCCTCCAGCCGCGCCCTAGCCCACGCCGCCTCGCTCGCGCACCCGACCGACTACGCCTACGCGCTCGCCGAGGCGCGCCTCGAACCCAGGGGCACCAGCTCGGCCAGCACCCAGACCCGGCTGCGCATGCTCAACCGGGCCATGCTGCTGTGTCCTCGCTGCGTGGGCGCGCACGAGGAAGCCGCCTGCGAACTGTGGCGCCTGGGACGCCGAAAGCAGTCGCTGCTGGAATGGAAGACCGTGGCCACCGAATCGCGCGGCAGCCTGGGTGGCGTGCTCAACGGCCTTCTCGCCGCTTCCGCCAAGCCCGAAGAGCTGATCACCCTCGCCGACGACAAGAACCGCTTCGACATCAGCCGCTACCTGCTCGCGCACGGGGCGATCGACGCGGCCAAGGTGACCTTGAACCAGACCGCGAACCAGGAAGGCGCCGAGCTGTACCTCGTCCAGGCCCAGATTGCCCTTGCCGCCAAGGACATCCCCGCCGCGCAAAAGGCCAGCCAGCGCGCCCTGGAGCTTGAGCCGCGCAATGCGCGCGCGGTGCTGATGGCCGCGGACATCGCGCTGCTTTCACCCAAGGGCACCGACGAGGCCATGACCATCCTGCAAGCGGGCCTTCGTTTCGCGCCCACCGACGTGGAGCTGAATCGCAGAGTCCTGGTCCTGCTCATGCAGACCGATAAGTGGCAGGCCATCGACCAAGCCTTGGCCGGATTCCGCGCCGCCCTCGCCGAAGCTGGCGCGCCCAGCACCGAAGCCAACATTCACGCGGCACACATCTTCGAGCGGCGCGGTCAATTCAGGCGCGCCATGTCCGAGTACCAGGCCGCGCTCGCCCATGCCCCTGGCGACATCGGCCTTCGCCTAGCGCTGGCCCGAGCCGCCGAAGAAATCGGCGGCATTACCTCGGCCGTTGATGCGTATAACGACGTCCTCCGGCGCGATCCGGCCAATCAAGAAGCCCGAACCGCGCTGGCCAGAATCCAGCACGACAAGAAGGTTCTAGAAGTAAACAGTATTTTCCCCGCCCGCACTGGCGCGGAAGACCGGTAGCACGGGGAGCTCTGCGGGTGTGAATCCCGCCCGGTAGAGGGTAGCAACCGGCCGGAAGCGAGTCTTGCGTGGCGAGCACAACTGGGCAATCGGGAGGCGAGCTGCGAAGCGTAGACAGCGAGAGCCGAGGCCGTGGATTAGCCCCGAAATCTAGTGATCGCTGGCATCCCGGGATCCGGGCCCGCGACCACCATGTTGCGTCCGCCGCGCTTGGCCGCGTAGAGCGCGCCGTCGGCGCTGGCCAGGAGCATCTCCGGGGTCGCGGCGGATCCCGGTTGCAGGGTAGCGTAGCCAGCGGAGGCGGTCACGCGTAGCACGGAGCCGCCGCCGATTTCGTGAACGGCCTCGGCCACGCGGCGGCGCAGCCGTTCGGCCACGATGGCCGCCCCTGGCACGTCGGTGCTGGGCAAGAGCAGGATGAACTCTTCGCCACCGTAGCGCGCGGTGAAGTCGGTCGGCCGCATGCGGCCGCCGAGGACCTTGGCCACCCCGGCCAGCACCTTGTCGCCGGCTTGGTGGCCGTAGGTGTCGTTCACGTTCTTGAAGTGATCGATATCGAAAAGAATGAGGCTGAGCGGCGCGCCTTCGCTCGCGGCCTGTGCAACGTTTTGCGCGAACGCGTGATCGAAGTAGGCGCGATTGAAAAGCCCGGTCAGGCCATCGCGCTGGGCCTCGTGCTCTAGGGACTTGGCCTTGGCTTCGAGCGAACCCATGGCCTCTTTGGCGTCGTGAACCTGCCGATTGGCGGCCAAGGCCAGGATGAGCAGGGTTTCCTTGGCCTGGTCGAGAATGGCCGAGAGTTCTTCCGGCGTGCCGATTTCCACGTCGAAGTAGTTCGCAACCTCCTCGCTGCGCTTGGCCACCTGGTGCATGGCGGCCTCCAGCTTGTGGTCGTCGATCTGGAGCAGGCGAGACGACGATGCTCGCAACGCCTTCATGGCCTCCGCGGCATCCTGTTCGATCCAGACGTCGGCGACTTCGCCCGAAATCGCCACCAGGCGCACGAGGTGGGCAATATCCGCGTGCGTGCCCTCGGGCAGTCGGTCAGGGGTGTGGCTGCCCGCGATGGCCGCGCACAGGCTTGCCGGAAGCTTCCAGCGCTCTGCCAGCCACGCGCCAAGCGAGGCGTGATCTTCGCCAAACAAGTTGCGTTCACCCTCGGCAAGCGCCTCGTGGCGAATTCCAGGCCGCGCCAGGGTCAGGTAGTCCGCATTCGCCAACTGGCGCAGGGCCAGGATGCCGATGTCCTGCAGAAGCGCGCCCAAGAAGGCCTCTTCGCCCAGCCGGTAGTTGGTCGCCGTGGCCAGCTCGCGCGCCGCCACCGCCGACAGCATGGAGCGCTTCCAGTACCAGGTGAGCGCTTTCTTGTCACGAGTCTGCAGACCCTTGACCAGGGAAAACGACAGGGCCAGCGGGCGAACCGCGGAAAGTCCGAGCAGGCAGATGGCGTGGGAAACCGTGCGCACCTGACTTTTCAGGCCGTACATCGGCGAGTTGGTCAGGCGCAGGATCTTGGCCGAAAGGGCAGGATCGCTGCCGATGAGCTTGGCGATCGCGCTCATGTCCGGCTCGTCGCGCTGGCACAGGTCCAGGATCTGGATCGCGACCGCCGGCATGCTCGGCAGATCGGCGCATTTCGCCAGTTTTTCCCGGACCGCGATGCCCATGGCTTGAACTAGATCTTCGGCAGGGTGACGCGGCTTCTGTAGACCACCCCGGTGGACTGCTGTGCGTGTTGGCGCAAGCAGGCTATGATCGGCCGCAATGACCCAGATCCAGAAGACCGCCGAGCACGTCCACTTCCTGCGCCAGTTGCGCCTGTTTCTGGAGGAGCTCTGCTGCGAGATATGCCGTTTCCAGGTTGTCGGGCATCACGGCCTTGGCGCGGAAGGCGTGGAGATTTCGCGCGAGGTCGACCTGGGCGTGCCCGGCGCCTTTGCCGACGTCGTGGTGCGTTCGCCGGGCCGGCCGCCCATTTTCGTCGAGGTGAAATACGGCTACGCCAGCGACCGCATGGTCGAGCACTTCATTCGCAAGTACCAGCAACCCTCACCGACGGTGCCTGACGCGGATCGCGTCATCGCGGTGGTCGATCGCGCGGATCGCTCGGACTGGGCGCAGCTGGAGGCGCGCCTGCGCAAGGTCACCCACTCCGAGCTGAAACTGGAATTCTGGGACGAGGCCCGGCTGCAAGAGCTCGTGGCCCAGTGCTTTGGCGTGAAGCTGGGAGCCATGACCAACGACGGCCTGAACGAGTTGCGCAACGCCATCGACGACATCAAGTGGCGCTGGGCCTTCGGCGAGCAGCACGTGGAGAGCCCGCTCAAGACGTCTCTGCTCTGGCACTTCGGCTATTCGCGCCTGCTTCAGTTGCACAAGGTGCACAAGTTCGCCCCTGAACAGATCTTGCCGGCGCGCCGGTTTCGCAACGCCGTGGTTTTGCTTGCCGACCTGTCGTCGTTTTCCAGCTTCGTGCGCGACACGCGCGACGACGAGGTCATGCGCAACGCCTTGACGACGTTTTACTCGAACTCGCGCTACGCCGTGATCAACACCGGCGGCATGATGTGCCAGTTCGTGGGCGACGAGGTGGTGGCGTTGTTCGGCGTGCCCGACGTGCAGGACGGCTACGTCCAGCGCGCTCTCGAGTGCGCGCGCTCGTTGCTTCAGATCGGCAGCTCGGTTTCGAACCGATGGCAGCGCGAGATCGATCGCGTCCAGCCCTCGGGCGGCGTGCACATCGGCATGGCCATCGGCGACATCCAGTCCGTCCTGTACCGCCCGTTCTGCCGCAGCCACGTCGGCATCTTGGGTGACGCCGTCAACCTGTCCGCGCGCCTTCTGGCGCAAGCGTCGACCAACGAGATCGTCGTATCCAACACCTATTTCCAGACCCTGCCCGACCGCGACCAAGTTGGTTTTCAAGAAATGGAGCCGCTCGAGGCCAAGAACGTCGGCCTCATCAAGGCGTGGAGGCTCGAGCAGCACTCAAGCTACTCGACGCGCGGAGCGTAGCGCGGCGATAGCGCAGGCGGAGGCTACTTCTCGATCACGCCGCAGGCGATACGATCGCCTGCGTTGCCGGCCGGATCGGTTTTCATGTCGTCGGGCTTGGCGTGGATCACGAGGGCCGCGCCGCCGTTCGCGTAGAGGGAGTGCGCGTCCGAGCCCAAATTCACGCCCTTGTTGACAATAGTGGCCCTGGCATTGCCCTTGTCGTCGGCGGTGAAATTGAGCATGTCGCCGGCGTGGGCGCCCTCCGGGTTTTCAAGCCCGTGCTTCTTGGCGTCGGGGTTGAAATGGGGCCCGGCTGACTTAAAGTCGGGCGCTTCGCACTTGGGGTTTTGATGGAAATGGATGGCGTGCTCGCCGGGCGCGAGCCCGTGCAGATCGAGCTTGAGCGAGACGCCTGGACCGGAAGGCTTGATGTTGACCGTTCCAACATCCTTGCCGCTGGCGTCCTTGACCTTGACCGAGATGGCGTTCGCCTTGGTACTGCCCGTGGCCGGCACCAGCGCGAACAGGAAAAAGAACAGGATGGTTTTGCGCATGACCGGAGCTTAGCGCCGATAGGCTGCTCGTCCAGCCTGCGATTTCAGTCCAGCACCAAGGCATTGAACGCCGAGAGCAGGCGGCGGACGGCGTCGAGTGCGGCGAACTCGCTTGGCTTCTTTGCGCGCGCGAGTGCGACGACACTTTCAGAGGCTTGCATGAAGTCGCTGGCGCCGGTGATGCCGGCGATTTCTGGGCCGGCGCTTTGGGTGTAGTCGAGCAGCGACTGATGGTATTCGCGCAGCTTGGCTGCGCGTTCGCCTGTGACCTGTGCTTGGGCCTTGAGCGAGCGCAGCCAGGCTTGGGCAGCGAGCGCGACCCTGCGCATGTACCAGGACGCTTTCTGCCCTTCGTCGGCGCCCTGGCGCGAAACCTCTTCGAACTGCCAGGTCGCGCGCGCGGCGAGGAATTCGGCGCGAAAGGTCGCGGCCATGCGGCCAAGCGCATCCAGTTTCTGTCCGCCTTGGGCCGACGCCAAATAGCTCTCGGCCGCGGCTTGCAGTTCAGGCAAGGGTGGCTCTGCGGCTTTGGCCTCGCTGACCAAGCGCTGGCAAAGGGCCAGCTCCTCTCCGCGCAAGCGTCCGTGGCCCTTCTTCCCCTCGGCCTTGCCCTCGGTGCTTGCGTCGCCGGCCATGGCCAGACAATCGACGTAGCGGTCGAGCTTGGCAAAGGCATGTTCGATCTCAGCCTGCTCCAGCGGATCGTCGGGGTAATCCGCGGCCAGCTCGACGGGCAAGGGCGGTGGATCGGTGGGCGACGGCAAGGGCAGGGTGTGGCGAAGATTCACGAAAAGTTCGAGACCAGCGTTGGCCTCGAAAGCAAAGCGCCGAGTCACGCGTCCAGGCGCTGCGGCGTTGAGCACGTGGGGCGCGCCCGAATCCAGTGAAAGCTCACGCTGCGTGGTCGGAACGTGGTCGATCTGCACACTGGCCTGGCTCGGCTCGACGGTCAGTCGAACCTTATGGATCGCGCCTCGGCGGATGGGCCGGCTTCCGTCGGCAAAGGGGCGCAGGTAGCTGTAGGCAACGCGCGCGCCGACGGCCAGGGCAAGCAGCGACACGGCCATGACCAGGCGCGATCGTGCGCGCGACGAGAGCAACCGCTCGGGCGCCATTGTCTTTTTGCCCCTTGCAACCCCGCGAGGCCGCGCGGACTCCACCACCACGATCTCACGCGGCTCTTCGCGTGGCTCTGACGGAGATCTTTGGCCCGGCGACTTTTGCAGGGCCACGGGCCGGTCGAGATCATCGGCCAGAAGCGGCGAGGCTTCGCTTTGAGGCGGTGGCGCGAACGGATCGACGCTGCTGCTGGTGCGGCAGCGCTGTGATCCAACAGGTGACGAGGGCTCTTCGAGCAGGGCGATGGAGGCCGTTCCCTGGGCTGGGCCGTCTGCCTCAGCCAGCGAAACGCGCAGCGGATCGCCCACCGAGGCCGAGACCAGGATCGGACTCGGCGTGACCTCGGCCGTACCGCCGGAGATGGCATCGCGCATGGCGGCCGCGCTGGGGAAGCGCTTTCCGATGTCGCGATCGAGCGCACGCATGATGGCTGTTTCCAGCGGTTGAGGAATCTCCGGCCGCAGGTTGCGCGGCGGCGGAAACTTGCCTTCGAGCAGGCCGCCCAGAATCTGGGCGTAGCTTTCACCCACGAACGGGGTGCGGCCACACAGCATTTCGTACAGCACGACGCCGGCCGAATAGATGTCGGCGCGGTGGTCGATGGCCGCCACTTGCCCGATGGCCTGTTCGGGCGACATGTAGAGCGGCGTACCCAGAATCGAACCCACCATGGTGCCCGAACCCTTGACCGTGACCGCCGGGCCAGGGCTCTGCGGAACGAGCACCTTGGAAATGCCGAAGTCGACGATCTTGATGAAGTTCGGCCGCTCGTCGCTATTCAGGATGAAGATGTTGTCGGGCTTGAGATCGCGGTGGACGATGCCGTTTTTGTGCGCGGCGGAGAGTCCGCTGAGCACCTGGACCATGAGGTGCGTGGCCAACGGAATGGGGAGGCGGGGAGTCTTCTTTAGCGTTGCGGCCAGCGACTCGCCGTCAAGCAGCTCCATCACCATGAACAAGAGGCCGTCCTGCGTGCGGCCGAGATCGAAGACATCGACGATGTGCGGGTGGCCGATGGCGCTCGCCGCGCGCGCCTCGCGCTCGAAGCGCTCCCCGAGCTGGACGTTGGCGCTCATTTCTTCGAGCAGGGTCTTGACCGCCACGCGCCGGCCCAGCGCCTTATGCATGGCTTCGTAGACCACCCCCATGGCACCGCGCCCAATCTCGCGCGTGACCTGGTACTTCCCGTCCAAGACATCGCCTGGTGAAAGCCCGCCAGGGCGCTTGGCCGCTATCGCCAATCCCGTCACTGGGCAGAGCTTGGCTTCCTTGGGATGGGGACTACCGCAGTGCGGACACGTCACGGAGCCAGAATATCAGCAGGCCGCCTGCCTGTCCCGATTGGGGAAGCGTTCAAAGCCCAACACCTCGGGTGGTGAATTCCTAACACCTACCAGTTCATACACCGTCTCGCTCGCATGATTTCGCATGGTTACGGTTCGGTTACAGCTGGCGCGCACATTGCTGGATCGTGGTTTCGCCATGGAATCGATCGCCACCTCCCGCGAAACCAACCGCATCTTCCCACCCAGCAGGACACGCGCTGTGTCTGCGTTGGCTCTTCCCAAGGTGCTTCTGTGCGACCTCGACGGCACGCTGATCGATACCATGCCCGTGCTGGCCGACCTGGCCACGGAAGTCATGGTCGGCATGTACGGCGTGCCCAAGACGCTGGCACGCGAGCTCTACCTCGCCACCTGCGGCCTGCCCTTCATCGCGCAGCTTGAAGATATCTTTCCAGGCGATGCGCGCAACCAGGTCGCCTCGGATCTGTTCGAGAGCGGCAAGCCGGCGCGCTGCAATTCCGCGCGCATGCCCGCCGACACTCGCGCTGCCCTGGTCGAGTTGCAACGCCGGGGCGTGCGCATCGCGGTTTCCTCGAACAACGGCCGCGACAACGTCGAGGCCTTCGCCAGCACCGCCGATTTCTCGTTCGACCTGGTCATGGGCTACGGCAACGGGCTGTCCAAGGGCCGGCCGCACGTCCAGATGGTCGAGCGCGTGTTCGGCGTGGGCCGCGGCGAGATGCTCTTCATCGGCGACTCCCTTCACGACGGCGAGATCGCGCACGTCGAGGGCCTGCCCTTTGTCGGCGTGGCCGGCACCTTCTCGAAAGAGAGCTTTTTACTCCGTTTTCCTGGGCAACCGGTCGTGCATCGCTTCGCCGAGCTGCTTGGCCTCTTCGAGATCCAAGCCGCCGCCGCTGTGGCTTCGTACTAGGACGTGCCATGAACGTCGTGCTGCTTGCAGCCGGGCTGGGAAGCCGACTCGGCACGCTCACTCGGGATCTGCCCAAGGCACTGATTCCCGTCGGCGGCAAACCGCTGCTGCTTCACGCCCTGTCCTTCGCGGCTCGCTTGCGGCCTACGCGCATCATCGTGGTCGGTGGTTTCTGTTTTCCGCGGGTGAAGGATACCCTGGCGGCCTTCCGCGCGAGTGATATGGCCGCCGCCGCGCTGCCCATTGAATTGGTCGAGAACACGCAGTTTCGCGACGGCAATCTGGTTTCGCTGCTGACCGCCAAGCCGCTCATTACCGAGGGTTTCTTGGTCATGAACGTCGACCACATCTACCGGCCCGCCATCGCCGACGTGGTTGCGCTGGAGGTCAGCCGAGTGACCGCGTTCATCGACACCGACCGCACGCTCGGCAACGACGACATGAAGGTCGAACGCGACGGCGGCGGCAACATTGTCTCCATCGCGAAGACCCTGACCAAGTTCGATTGTGGCTACGTCGGCATGACCCGCGTGCCGACGGCGTTGCTCGGGCGCTACTTCGAAGAAGCCGATCGCGCGCTTGCCGAAGAAGGCCGCGCCATTCACGTCGAGCGCATCTTGGGCCGGCTGGCCAAGGCCGATTTCGCCCCCATCTGCCGCGACATCAGCGGTCACGGCTGGCTGGAAGTCGACACCCCCGACGAGCGCGCGGCCGCCGAAGCCGCTCTCGCCACGGCCGGCTGGGCTTGACTCTGGCATGAGGGATTCTCAGACCCTCTGGTTCCCCTACGCTCAGATGCGTGGGCTGGAGATCCAGAACGAGGTCGTGCGCGCCGAGGGCGTTCGCTTGTACCTGCGCGATGGCCGAACTTTGGTCGACGCCATCGCGAGCTGGTGGTGCGTGATCCACGGCTATGGCCATCCCGAGCTGAACGCCGCCCTGCGTGCGCAGGCGGACGATTTTGCGCACATCATGCTGGGCGGGCTCACGCACGCGCCGGCGCAAAATCTGGCCGATCGATTGGTTGCCCTGGCGCCGCAGGGCCTGGCGCACGTGTTTTTCGCGGACTCGGGCTCGGTCGGCATGGAAGTGGCCATGAAAATGGCCGTTCAGTACTGGAAAAACCTGGGTGTGCAAGGCAAGCACGCGTTCCTTTCCTTGCGCCACGGCTATCACGGCGACACCACCGGCGTGATGAGCCTGGGCGATCCCGACGACGGCATGCACCGCTTGTTCTCGGGATACTTGCCCAAGCAGCACTTCGTGCCGCCGCCCGAGGGCATGGGCCATGGACGCGGCGAGATCCGGCGCTCGGTCGACGAGGCGCTTTCCGCGCTGGCAACGGCCCTGCGCCAACACGCGCACGAGATCGCCGCCTTCGCGTGCGAGCCACTCTTGCAAGGCGCTGGCGGGTTCAATTTCTATCCGCCCGCCTATCTCGCAGAGGCGCGACGGCTGTGCGACGAGCACGGCGTTCTTCTCATCTGCGACGAAGTGGCCACGGGCTTCGGCCGCACCGGAACCCTGTTCGCGTGCGAGCAGGCGAAGATCACGCCGGACATCATGGTGCTGGGCAAGGGCCTCAGTGCGGGCTACCTCGGTCTCTCGGCGACCCTGGCCACCGACCGCGTGTTTCAGGCGTTTCTCGGCGACGGGCAAGACAAGGCGTTCATGCACGGGCCGACCTTCATGGGCAATGCTCTGGCCTGTGCCGTGGCATTGGCCAGCATTCGCATCTTCGAGCGCGATGGGTACCTCAAGAAGGTCCAGCGCATCGAAGAGATCCTGCGCGAGGAGCTGCTCGGCCTGCGCGCGGAAGCCATTGCCGAGACCCGCGTCTTCGGTGCCTGCGGCGTCATCGAGGTTCACGAGCCCAAGGCGTGGCAAGGCATTCAAGCCTTTGCCGGCGAGCGCGGCGTGTGGCTGCGGCCCTTCGACAAGGTCGTCTACACCATGCCGGCCTACGTGATTGACGAGGACGACCTGCGCCGAGTTTGTCAGACCATGCGCGCCTGGTTCGATCCAGGCTAGGGAGTCCATGGCCGCCGACGCTGCATCCGTTCTTCGCAATCGAAACGTTTTTCTGTTCCTGGCCGCGCGCTTCTGCTCGGCCATGGCGGTCATGATGTTCAGCGTAGCCGTGGGCTGGCAGGTCTACGCGCTCACGGGCAGCGCCTTCGCCCTCGGCATGGTGGGCCTGGCGCAGTTCCTGCCCGCCTTCTTGCTCACCTTGCCGGGCGGTCTTGCCGCCGACCGCTTCGACCGGCGCACCCTGCTGCTGGCTTCGTATGGGCTCGATATCCTTGTTGGGGTCGCCCTGCTCGCGCTGTCCCTGCAGCGCTCTCCCAGCGCGGTTTGGATCTTCGCCATCATCGCATTCGTCGGCGTTGGGCGCGCGTTCATGGCGCCGGCCAACGGATCCCTTCTGCCCCTGCTGGTTGGTCCCGAAGTCTTCCCGCGCGCGGTGGCCTGGAATTCCACCGTGTTTCAAATCGCCACCATCGCGGGGCCAGCGCTTGGCGGAATCCTCTATGCGCTTGGCCCGTGGCTGGTTTACGGAATCGCGACCGCACTCTTGATTTCCGGTTTCGTTTTCATCGCCAACATGCGCGGACGGTGGAAGGTCCGCAGTAGCTCCGCGGGCTGGAGCGGACTGCTTGAGGGCGTTCGCTTTGTGTTCGCGAAAAGAGCCATCTTGGGCGCCATCTCGCTCGACCTCTTCGCAGTTCTCTTCGGCGGTGCCACCGCGCTTTTGCCCATCTTTGCCCGCGACATCCTTGCCACCGGGCCGTGGGGACTCGGCATCCTGCGCAGCTCCCCCGCCGTCGGCGCGGCGCTGATGGCGCTGTGGCTGGCGCACTATCCGATCCGCGGCGGTGCTGGCCGGCGAATGTTCGCTTGCGTGGCCGTGTTCGGCGCCTGCACCATCGTGTTCGCGCTTTCGCGCAACTTCTGGCTGTCGATCGTCACGCTCATCGTCCTCGGTGGCGTCGACATGGTCAGCGTCATCATCCGCGGCACCCTTGTGCAAGTCTCCACGCCCGATGCCATGCGCGGCCGGGTGAGCGCGGTCAACATGCTCTTCATCGGTGCCTCCAACGAACTCGGTGAATTCGAATCCGGCGTCACCGCGGCGTGGTTCGGCACCGTCCCAGCCACGGTGCTGGGCGGCGTGGGCACCTTGGTCGTTGTTTCCCTTTGGTGGCGCCTGTTTCCGACCTTGCGGCGGGCCGACCGGCTGGAAAACGCGGTCGAATAGGCGGAAGCTGACCACCATGCAACGTCGCATTCTTTTGTTTGTGCTCCTTCTCCTCGGCGCGGCGGCCTTCAATTCCAAGACGCGCCCCCAGGAGCGCAACGCCATTCTCATTTCATGGGACGGAGCCTTGCGCGAGCACGTGCGAAATGATCTTGCTCACGGCAAGCTGCCCAGCCTCGCCAAGCTCGCGCGCATGGGAGCGCTGGTGGACATCGATGTCACCGGCCACCAGACCGACACCAAGGCCGGGCACACGCAGATGCTGACGGGCTACGGTCCCGAGCTCACCGGTGTGTACTCGGATGGCAAGTTCGACCCGATCCCGAGCGGCTACTCGATCTTCGAGCGCCTGGTCCAGGCCTACGGCAAGCAAGGCATTACGACCATCATGCTGACCGGCAAGGATCACAACCTCGGCTCGCGCGCGCCCGGCCTGCTCAGCCACGGCGAGCCCTTCTTCTTGTCCCGCGCGGGCATCACGGTTTGGGATGGCGACCAGATGCGCCCGGCCAGTGTGGTCGGCGAGAAGGCGGTGAATTACGTTCGCAGTTACGCAAGCAAGGGGAGGTTCTTTCTTTTCATCCATTTCGCCGACGTCGACCTTGGCGGCCACCGTGATGGAGAGGGTTCGCAGGCGTACGACAACGCCTTGGTCGAATGCGATCGATGGCTGGGCAAGATCCTGGCCGAACTCGAAACCCAAGGCATCGACGGCCGCACCCTAGTCTACGTCAGCGCGGATCACGGTTTCGACGTTGGAGCCGACCATCACCACAACGCACCCCACATTATCCTGGCCACCAGCGATCCATCGGTGGCGCAAGCTGGCCAGCAGCGCGACATCGCACCGACCATCCTGCGCGCCATGGGCGTGGATCTGGCCAAGATCAGTCCCGCGTTACCTGGCAAAGCGCTGGGCAAGTAGGACCCCGCAGTGCGCGCGGCTATGGGCCGCAATGGACGGGCACTTCGCTAGGCAGTGCGAAACGCGGGTGCGCGGGATCGAGAAGCGAATGATCGCTGGCATCGAGAACGCCACCGCGCTTTTGCAGGGCTTCGGCCATGGCGTCGCGAATGGGCGGCCCGATTTCGTAGGCGAGGCTCGCGCCCGCGAAAAACCCGTCGCCACCCGTGGCCAGAAAATCCGTGGTGATGAGGGCCAGCGTTTCGTCGTCGCGCACTGGCGAGCCATCTGGCCGGGCGAGCGCTACCTCCAAGCCCGCCTTTTCGCACGTTGCGCGCACGCGCAGGCCGGACAGCGAGACCAGCGATCCCGCGCGGGAAAGACTGCGCGCAAGAAGACGGCGAAATTCACCGGCGGACAGGCGCAGCGATGCGAAGGCGTTGTCGAACGGGAAGGTTTCGTAAAGCCGGCCGTAAGTGAGCTTGCCTGCTGGCAGGGCCGCGCGCATGCCACCGCCGTTGATCATGGCCACGTCGCCGGGGCGGGCCGCGCGCATCAGATCCGCCAGCAAATTGCCGAGCGCGGTTTCTTGCTTGCGATTGTGGGGCAGGGAGCGCAGCACCTCGACGTTCAAGAACTCGTTGCCCTTCTGCTCGGCCGCCGCGAAGGCGGGCGCGTTCAATTGGATGACTTCCTCGCTCGCGCGCACGGGGCCGCCCTCGTAGTCGCCCGCATGGCAAGATTCGGCAGAGCCCGCCTGGCAGATGTCGTGCGGCGTTTCGAGATGCGAGGCGACGACCTTGCCCGACTTGCGCTCCACGGTCAGATCCACACGCCCGAACGCGCGGCCATTGCTGTATGCCTGGATGATTGGCACCGCGGCCACTCGTTGTGCGAGCGCTTGATGGGTGTGGCCAGCCACGATGGCGTCCACCGCGCCCTTGGGCAGCTCGCGGGCGACGGCGAAGATCTCGCTTTTGGCATCGCAAGAATCGAGCTCGTCGGGCGCCGCGAAATCGGTGCATGCGCCGCCTTCGTGCACTACCGCGATCACGACCTTCGCGCCGTGGGCTCGCAGCGCACGGGACTCGCGCGCGATGGACTTGGCGAGCGGCAGGAATGTGAGCCCGGCCACGTTGGCCGGTAGCGCCGAGCGCGGCGTGGCGGCCGTGACCGCGCCGACCAGGCCGACCTTGATGCCAGCAGCATCGATGATCGTTGAAGGCTTGACGTTGGGCCACGCGACTGGCTTGCCGGTCTTCGCGTCCACGACGTTCGACACCAAGAAGGGAAAATGCGCCTCGGCGGCACGCGCCTTGAGCGCGCCGCGGGGATCGTCGTCGGGACTTACTGGCGAGGGCGCGGGCCCGGCCGGCCCGAAATCGAATTCGTGATTGCCGATGGCTGCCGCGCTGTAGCCCAAGGCATTGTAGGCGCGGACCACGGGGGCCCCTTCGGCCAGGTTGGATTCGAGCGTGCCCTGAAACATGTCGCCCGCGTCGAGCAAGACCACCGCGCCGGGCTCCCGCGCCTTGCGCAGGTTTTCGACGTAGCCCGCCAGCCAGGGCAAGGCTGCGATGTGCCCGTGCAAATCGCTCGTGCCCACGACCGAGATGGTCACTGTAGGAGGTGCCGCGTGTGCGGAGGAAGCAAAGGCAAGAAAAGCAAAGAGGGGCAGCAGGACGCGCATGAAGACTCCGCGGCGAAGTCGCGAGCCGCGCTCTTAATGCCCGCCGCAGCCGTGGCAGCTGGTGCAGTCGTGGTCGCCGTGCATGCCCCCGTGCATGTCCTTGGCCGTGGCTTCGCGCACGCCGATAACCTTGACGTCGAAATTGAGCGTGGCTCCAGCCAGCGGGTGATTTCCGTCCAGCGTGATCGTGTCGGCATCGGTGGCCACAACCGTCAGCACGCGCGCCCCATGGGGACCGTGCGCCCGGAAGTGCATGCCGACCTCGATATCGCCCTCGGGAAACTCGTCGCGCGAGAGTTTCTCGACCAGCTTCTCTTCGCGCTGGCCGTACCCGCCCTCGGGACCAACGGTGACCTTGACGTGATCCCCTTCCGACTTGCCGAGCAGCGCCTCCTCGAGGCCAGGGACGATCATGCCCGCGCCGTGCACATAGGACAGCGGCTCGCCGCTCTCCGGACCCTCTGAGGAGTCGAGCACGGCGCCCTTGGTGTCGGTCAGGGTGTAGTGAATGGTCACGACGGTCTTTTCTGCAATCTGCATGGACTTCCTTCCCCGAAAAATGGGACTACTAGAATACGACCGCTGGCGCCGTATTGCGAGCGATCTTGGCCGCCAAAACCCAACCCGGTCAATCCGCCCGATGAAGTCACCCCTCGTATCCCTCCTGGCTGGCGACCGGGGCCACGGGTGGCTGTGCGTCGGCGCTCCTCTCGCGCAACAGCAGGACGAGCATGCCCACGCTGGCCATGTTGCTGATTGCCACGACGATCGGGCCGATGATGTTGCCAGGCACTTTCAGAGCCAGACAGGCCGAAGCGGCCACGGCCAGCGCGGCCATGTAAGCGAAATCGCCAGCCAGGATGGTGGGCGTGCGATGCTCGAGCGCGGCCAGGCCCTCGCGGTGGCAGCGCATGGCCACCGTGATGGGAAAGCCAACAAAGAGCAGCGCCGTCGTGTAGACCAGCGGCAGATCGGCGGGCGGCAAGCGCTGCACGCCCAGGTAGTACCAGTGCGAGAGCCCCGGCAGGAGAAAGAGCAGCGGAATGAGCGAAAAGATAGCACCCGCCGCCGCGGAGAAGCGCAGGGCTTGCGCGTCCTCGCGCCCACGCGGCGGAAAAGCGATGACCACGTTTTGAACACGGCTGGCCGCATAGGCAGCCGGGTTGGCCAGCCCCGCGGCCAGGTAGTAAACGGGCAACATGTGCTCGGGTCGGCCGGCGCGCGCGATCACGGCGCCCAGGATCGTTCCCGACAAGGTCATCAGGAATCCGCCCAGCGACAGCGGCAAGGTGAAGAGCAAAATCTTGCGTCGGGTCGCCGCGGGAACGACGTCTTCCGCCAGCGTGGCGACGAACGGCCGGGAGTGCCACCACGACACTGCGGTTTCCAGGGCCACGGGAATTGCCTGGCAAACCATGGCCCAGCGTGGACCGACCAACCCCCACGAACAGAACAGCGGCGAGAGCGCGAGGGTCAGCCCGATGCGCGCAAAGGTCGCGCTGCTGGCGCGGCCCGCGGCGCCGTTGTTGTACAGCAAGACCATGTAGGGGTTGCGCGCGTAGAACAGCAGGTTGAGCAGGATGGTGAAGGGAAATGCCTGCCTGGCCGGACCTTCGATGGAGGACGGCAGGCCGAGCAAGGCACCGAAGACCAGGTGCCCGACCGCAGGAATGCACAGGGCGGTCTGAATCAGCGCGGTCGCGAACGAGAGCAGGTTGTTGATGGCGACGAAGCGTGCGAAGCCCTGCCGGGTGCGTGCGAACACCATACCCGCCGTGACCACTCCCGCGCCCAGCGTCCCCACCATGAACATGATGATGTTCGACTGGGCCACGCCAGCCAGGTTCAGCGCGCCGCCCTCGCCGTGCGCGGCCACCATGGCGACGAGCGGGTAGCTCAGGCTTTGCGACGCGGCCTGAAGCGCGAGCGGAATGAAATAGGCGGTTAGCCGCCGGGTGGATGGTGCTTCTTCGAACATCGAGACCAAAACAACTTACATCGGATGAGCTGAGAAATTTTGCAGACGGCGCCGATCTTTCTGGTCTCCAAATCTCGCCCGCTTGGTACGCCGCATGCGCGCTATACTGCGCCAAGGTGAATGCAGACCTGATCATCGCCGTCCTGCGGGCGCTCGAACGCGAAGGGGTGCGGTACAAGGTTGTGGGGGCGGTGGCGCTCAACTTCGTCGGCCTGCCACGGGCCACCCAAGATCTCGACATCTTCGTTGCCGCAGACGAGGAAAACATCGGCCGACTCCGCGCCGCACTGCGGTCGGTATTCGACGATCCGGAGATCGCAGGGATCAGTGCCGTGGATCTAGCCGGCGAGTACCCAGCGATCCAGTACGTTCCGCCCTCGGGAACCTTCCACATCGACATCCTGAGCCACCTGGGCGAGGCCTTCCGCTTCGAGGATATCGAGGTCGAGGAACGCCTAGTGGAAGGGCTTCGCGTTCCGGTGGCAACGCCCCAAATGCTCTTTCGAATGAAGAAGGACACGGTTCGGCCGCAGGATCGAGCCGACGCCGATCGTCTGCGGCGCCAGTTCAACATCAAGGACTAGCATGCCCATCCGCAGATTCCGATCAGCCGCCGAGATGGAAGACACAGTCTGGCTCGACCGAGACGATCCGCGGCTCTGGCCCACCATCGTGTCCGTGTGGGATCTCTCCGCAAGGCTCTGCCCCGTGCGTTTCCCGCCCGGGCTGCGCAAGCACCGCTCAATCGAGGGGGCCAACCGGCAGAGCGAGGAATGGGAAGCCGCAAACGTTCTGCGTTCCAATCCACGTTGAGAGGCCAGATTCGCCACAGCCCTTGACGCGTCCGGGTCAAAGACTAGAGTAGCTTTGCCATGGCACTCCTCGGGCGCGACACCTCGGTGACGGGGCCTTTTCCCAAGGGCGTTCTCCTTCTTGAGACCCTCCTAGGCACCGAAGCGCTGGGGCGGCCGTACAAGTTCGATCTCAGCCTGCTCTCGAAGGAGCCTGACCTCGACCCCAACGACGTGCTGGGCAAGCCGCTCGCGGTGGGCATCCAGCTTGGCACCGGCGAAGAGCGCTTCTTCCACGGCATCGCAACCAAGTTCTTGAAGAAGGGCACCACGCAACTGCACACGCGCTACGCGGCCGCGATCAGGCCGCAGCTTAATCTATTCAACTTCACCTCCGAGTGCCGCATCTTCAACGATCCAGCGCAGGATGCCCTCGGCATCGTGAAGGAGGTGCTGGCCAAGCGCGGGCTGACCGACGTCGAATCGGGGTCGATTGTGGACCATCCCTTTTGCGCCCGCGACTTTTGCGTGCAGTACCGCGAGAGCGACTTGAACTTCGTCCAGCGTTTGCTGGAAGAAGAAGGCATCTACTATTTCTTCAAGCACGAAGAGGCCAAGCACACCTTGGTGCTGGCCGATTCCATCACGGCGCACGAGACGGCGGCCGGGTATGAATCGATTCTCTACACGCCGAAAGATCGGAAGGTTGCCGGCGCCGAGGAGCAATTCTGGGACATGAAGGTGCGCACGTCGCTCTATCCCGGCAAACACACGGTTCTCTGCTGCTACGACCCAACCAAGCTGCGGCCGAAGCCGCCTCAGTTCGGCGAGGAGCCGTCGGCCGAGCCGGCGCCCGGGGCACAATTCGAGAATTACGACAATCCTGGCGGGCTCTTTGCCACCAAGGAGGCGCATCAAGAGGCGCTGGTGCGCACGCAAGCCGCCAGAGTGGCCCATACCACTATCGAGGTAGAGGGCAACACCATGGGAGTTGGGGTCGGCGATCTGGTGTCGCTGCGCTCGGGCCTGGCTAGCGGCGAATTCTCGCCCTTCTGGCACGAAGAGGATTGGGGGAAGCAATACCTGGTCGTCGCCGCGGCCTACAGTCTCAGCGTCGATCAGTACGAAACCGGCGACGTCGCGAAGAACGACGAGCCATTCAAGGCCAAGTACCAGTTGCTCGACAGCCACACGCAATTCCGGCCCCAGCGCACGGCACGCAAGCCGCAGATGCGCGGCCCGCAGACCGCGCTGGTGGTCGGCCCGCCGGGCGAGGAGATTTGGACCGACAAATTCGGCCGCGTGATGGTGCAATTCGATTGGGACCGGCAGGGCGAGCGCAACGAGAAGTCGTCGTGCTGGGTGCGGGTGGCGCAATCGTGGGCCGGGGCCGAGTGGGGCATGCAGTTCCTTCCGCGCATCGGCGAGGAAGTGGTCGTGGCCTTTCTCGCCGGCGATCCAGACCGTCCCATCATCCGCGGGCACATCTACAACAAAGACCACCTGCCGCCCTACGATTTGCCGGCCAACAAGACCCAAAGTGGGATCAAGACCCGCAGCACCAAGGGCGGCACGGCGGCCAACTTCAACGAGATCCGCTTTGAAGACAAGAAGGGCCAAGAAGAGCTGCACCTACAGGCCGAAAGGGACATGTCCACGCTGATCAAGCAGTGCCAGGCCATGAATGTGGGCACGGATCGCATCGTCCTCGTGGGCAACAACGAAACCAACCATGTGAAGCAGAACCGCTCGCTGTGGGTCGAAGCGAACGACAGCGTGGTCATCGGTGGCACCCACGACAAGACCGTGACCGGCGCGGTCACGCAGATCTACGCCAGCGATCACTCGCGCAAGGTCGACGGCGAGCAAGAGTTCTTCGAGGAGAAGAACAAAGACGAACACGTCAAGCTGGCCCACAAGCTGACCACGGACAAGAAGTTCCAGCTCAACCAAGGCGCCACCAGCATGACCTTCAAGGGTAGCAACGTGACCGTGGATTCGGCCGGCACGATCACCCTGACGGCAGGTGGCGCCACGGTCTGTTTCGACAAAACCGGCAAGGCCACCTTCGACTCGCCGACCGGAATCAAACTGGAGTGCGGCGCCAGTTCGCTGACCATCCTCCCCGGCGGCATCGCCATCGCCAGCCCCAACGTGACCGCCGCCGCCGGAGCCGGCAGCACGATGGCACTGGGTGCAGACGCCGTCGGTATGAACAGCAAGACCGTGACCATCGTGGCCGACGGCGTGTGCACCATCAAAGGCACGAGCGCGCTGAAGCTGCAGGAGGCGGAGGGGGTGAAGGGGAAGAAGGCTGAGGCATCCAAACTGCCGAAGGAAGAAACGGACAAGGCCAAGTCGCCGCCATCTGCGATCCCGCATAGGGGCCGGAATTCTTCGAGCGCGGACAATAGCGCTGCCACGTCGTCGCAGGAGGAGGCCTTGGTGGACAGCGACTCGATCGAAATCGAGTTCGTTGATGAGGATGGCCATCCTGCGGACATTGTCTACCATCTGGAACTCCCAGATGGAGGCGCTGTGGATGGCCAGACGACTGAGGACGGAGTGCTCTCGGCGACTGGTTTCAAGCCTGGAACCTGCAAACTAACGCTGCCCAAGACGGACGCCGATCGGTGGAAGCTCGGCTAGGTGGGAGGAAGCCTGATGGACAAAGACGAATTCAAGTTCGAGAAGGCTCAACCCGTTGGTGGTGGAACCCATGTGGTTGGGCAGGGGGAATGCATCTACTCCTTGGCGGCCAGATGCGGGCATGACTGGAAGACCATCTGGAATCATCCCAAGAACGCAACATTGAAGGAGGCCCGCCAGGACCCTGGAGTTCTGCTTCCTGGCGATCGCGTTCACATTCCGGAGATCAAGCTGAAGAGCATCGACCTGCCAAGCGGGCGGCGACATCGCATTGTCGTCATGGAGCAGAAGGTCACGCTCCAATTGCGGATGTGTGCCGCGGACGGCGAGCCCATCGCGGGCGCAAAGTACGAAATCGCAGTTGGCGGTAGAAGAATTCCAGTCACGACCAACGGCGATGGGCGAATCGAAGCTTTGATTCCCGCAGCTGCGTTGGAAGCGAAGCTTAGGAATCTCCAGACAGGAGAGATGTACACCCTGAATCTCGGACACATGGACCCACCAGATACAGCGAGCGCCATCCGAAAGAGACTGGCCAATCTCGGCTACAACCTTAACTCGGCGGACGGCGACCTCGACGAGCACGCGCTGTCTGTCCTGCGATCCTTCTGCGAGGATGCGGACCTTGGCTGGGAAACCGCGCCAGAAGAAGTTATGCGAAAGCTGCAGGAGAAGGACCCATGGCGTTCGTAGAGGATGCTAAGGAACTGCAGGCCAAGGGTTACGTCCGGCCCCTGAAATACACCGTGGATGATGCGATCCCCGGCGAGCCAAGGTCCTTTCGTTACATTTTCGACCAGGGGGCGTTGCACTGCTCGGCCTCGGCCGAACATGCGGATCGCGCTTGCTATGTGCCCCGCGCCGTACCAACCACACTCGCACGCGAGAGCCCGAGCTTCGTATACGTGGATGTTGGGTGCTGGGTCGACGATGCCGATGGCAACGGTACACAACGTCGCGATTTCGCCCTGATATGCGGGGCGCATGTGTACCTGTGCGAATTCGTGAACACCCCACTCATGCCACTCACTCGAATCTCAGCCGTGCGGAGCTTCTTCGCCAGTCTGTCCGAACGAGGCTGCGGGGC
>Ga0265329_10000444_pt1 | contig 21721 bp, 17 predicted proteins | sample 41627metaG_FD_202091 | JGI IMG/M metagenome (GOLD analysis project Ga0265329, IMG submission 202091) | Rhizosphere microbial communities from Carex aquatilis grown in University of Washington, Seatle, WA, United States - 4-16-27 metaG | ecosystem: Host-associated > Plants > Roots > Rhizosphere...
CGCCAACAGCGAGCGCCGGCACAACCACGTCGCGGCGGCGATCTCGCTCTACGAGGAGCTCCAGCAGCGGTACCCGGGCAGCGACGAGGCGCGCGTCTCGCACGTTTCTCTGGGACGGCTCCTTCTCGAGCGATCGATGTGGTCCGAGGGGCTCTCGCAGCTCGACGACTACTTGGCTGCGGCTCCGGACGGGATGCTGGCCCCCGAGGCGCTCTTCGGAAAGGCGCGGGCGCTTGCGGCCCTGGGGCGACTCGACGAGGAGCGCGGCCAGTGGGTCGGCTTGCTGAGCAAGTTTCCCGACTCGGTCTACGCCGCGCAGGCGCGTCGCCGCATCGACGAGATCCGGTAGTGCGGCGTAAGCGGAGCGCATGAACGCTCGACATCGACGCCTGCACGCGGGGGCGGTTGGGCTGGCGCTGTTGCTTCGGGTCGTCACCGCCGCCTGCGAAGAGTCGCCCCCATCGATCGACATCTTCGTCGCCGGCGCCCCCGACGCGGTCGCGCGTCTCGAGGGCGCGATCGGCGTGGCGGAGCGGCCGATTCGCTGGGTGCCGATCGGAAAGGTCGACGTCGAAGAGGTCCTGCGCCGGCCGGCCGACGTCGGGCATCGAGCAGCGCGCGCGTGGATCGATGGTTCGAGCCTCGATCGAATGCGCATCTACTTTGCCAATTGGAACTCGGAGCGCTTCCTGGTGCGGGAGGTTCCGCTGCCCCAAGGACTGGACGAGCTCGCGCTGGAGACGGTCGGGCAGGTCATCGCGAGCTCGCTGTCGGCGCTGATGACCGACGACAGCGCCGGGATGAGCCGAGCGGAAATCGCGTCGGTGATCGAAGAAACGCCGAGCGCCCCGCCGCCCTCGCGAGCGTCGTCGTGGGGCGCCACGTGGGGCGCCTTCTATGCCGTGCAGGCGTTCGCGCCGGAGCAATGGGTGGAGCAGGGGCCGGGTCTGATGGCCACGCTGGGCCAGCGCGAGGGGCGGTGGCGCGCGGGCGGGTGGGTCTCGGGCCAGTATCAGCTCCCGGAGACCATCGAGTCCGGGCTCATTGGCGTCCGACTGGACACGGTTGCGATGCGGGCGGGCGCCGAGCTCGCGCGCGGTCTCGGCCCGCGCGTGGCCGTTGCGCTGCGAGCCGGTCTGGGCGGCGACATGGTCCACATCGCGCCGCGCCGGGGGTCCGCGGCGCAAGCCACCCTCTCACCCGAGCGATTCACATGGGAGGTCGACGCCCAGGTGGCGCTCGCCTGGACCGTGCGGCTCGACGCCGGCTTCGCGTTATCCGCGGCTCTTCTCGCCGACGCCGACCTCGGCATGCGCCACTACGACATCGCCATCGACGGAGTGACCACGCGGGCGATGACTCCGTGGTGGGTGCGGCCGGGGCTGATGGCGGGCGTCGCGTGGCCTTGAGCGACGATAGCGGCGCGGACTCAATGGCAGCTCGAAGAGCCGAGTGACGCGCACACATTGCCGAGGCATACGCCCGGAGGCAGGCAGTTTGGCCCGTTGGCCGTGTCGCACGCAGCGCCCTCCAAGACCGCGGCCTGGCAGGTACCCCCCGTGCTTGCTCCGTCGGGCAACTGACACGCACCGGCAGCGCCGCAGAGGCTGACCGTTCCGTCGGCCGAGACGCCGCAGGGGCCGCCCGCCGTTGCGATCTGCGCTTGCGCGCAAAGGCTCGTGACCCGGTTGCAATAGAGGCCCAAGGTCGCGTCGCATGGGTCGTCGTTGTTCGTCGGATCGCAGGCCGCGCCTTGGCCCAGTCGCGCCACGCACATGCCGGCGTTCGAGCAATAGAGAACGGGTTCACACGGGTGGGCTTGGTCGCACGCCGCGCCCAACACGGCCAGCGGAACGCATGTGTCCCCCCCGCACGTGAGCCCCGTCTGTTGGCAATCGGAGTCGGTAAAGCATGCGCCGCCCACCGGCGCGCGCGCTGCGCAAACGCCGCAAGCGGCTGGGGCGAGCCTCAGGCAATACCCGTTCGCACACTGGTCGTCCGCGGCGCAGACGGCTCCGAGGGCGAGAGAGCCCTCGAACGCGCACGCGCTCGGAGTCTTGTTCGACAAGTAGTCGGCGCAAGCCTCCGTTTGGTACGCGTGAGCGCACGCCTCGAGCGCGCCGGGCATCACCGTCGACCCACTCGTCGTGGAATTCGGAGGGCACGCGAGCGCCAGGCGCGCCGTGCATGTGGCCAGGTCGCCGAAGTCACGCTGGACCAGGAAAGGCGCACACGACTGGAATTTGTCGCAGTTGGCACTTGCCCAGTCGGCGCACGCCTGAGAGGTGCTGACCGCGCTCGCGTTCGGTCCCGTCGAGCACCCCGTCACCGAGGCAAGCACGAGCACGTACCACGCTCGAGGGACCGGTCTTCTCATGGGGAGCCTTCCGACGAGCAGTCTATCGACTCCGCATGCACAAGGGGATGACGCTGCGGCGAGGAAGCCCTTCCCGCGCGCTTCGACTCAGTGGCAGGTCGCCGGATCGAAGATGATGCACACACCGTCGAGGCACGCGGCGGGTGGCATGCAGCTCGGCCCGGCGACGGCATCGCACGCCGCACCCTCGGGCGCCGCAGCCTCGCAGGTGCCGAGCGTCGACCCGTCGTCCGTCCGGCAGAAGCCGCTGGCTCCGCAGAGGGTGACCGCTCCGTCCGCCGAGCTGCCGCACGGATCGCCCACCGCCGAAATCGGAGTCTCTGTGCAAACGCTGATCAAGCTGCAATAGAAACCCCGATTCGAGTCGCACTGGGTGCCCACGTTCGGGTTGCAAGTTCCTCCTTGGCCGAGCAATCCGACGCACGTACCGCCGATGGGGCAATAGAGAAGGGCCGTACACGGCCGGGTGGTCGGGTCGCACGCCGCCCCCAACAGGGCCATGACCACGCACGATCCGCCGACACACGTGAGCCCCGTCCGCTCGCAATCCGAAGCGGACCCGCACGCGCCGCCCACCGGTGATCGCGTCCCGCAGACGCCGCACCCCTTTGAAGCGAGGTGCCTGCAAAATCCGCTCGCGCACTGGTCGTCGTCGGCGCATGCCGCTCCGAGGGGGAGCGAGCCAGAAAACGCGCAGGCAGGCGGATTGTCGTTCGACGCGTAGTCGGCCAAGTAGGCGGAACAAGACTCCGCTTGGAACGCGTGGGCGCACGTGTCCAAGGCCCCGGGCATCAGGGTCGATCCGTTCGCCGCAAGGCCCGATGGACACTCGAGCTCGAAGCGCGCCGTACACGTGGCCAGGTCGCCGAAGTCGCGCTGGACCAGGAAGGGCGCGCACGATTGCAGCTTTTGGCACTTTGCGTCGGCGAAGTCGGCGCACGCCTGCGCCGCCGTGGCCGCGCTGCCGTTCGATTCGCTCGAGCACCCCGCCATCGCCGCAAGCACGACCACGTGCCACGCGGCCCTTGTTCCGAGCCGCACTAGATGACGCAGCGCGCGCGGTACTTCTCGATGTTCATGCCGTAGAGGCCATCGCCGCGATTGAAAAATATGTACCACGACGTGATCGGGCTACTGGCGAACAGCGTCGAAGTCCAGAACTGCTCGCTCGGCGTGTTGGGAAACGCCGACCGATCGATCATCGGTCCCGCGGCGGCGTGCTCGTCGATCAGCGTGAGGAGCTCTTGAAGGGTTGGCATTCGCCAGCCCTTCTTCCCCGCCAAGCTCAGCTTCGCGCAGTAATCGCGCGCCTCACCGAACTGAAACTTCTTGTCGGGGACCGCGCGCTGCCACGTGAGGCCCGTCGCGACGTCGAGGACGGTCGCGGGCTGAATGTCGTAGCGCGGAACCGGTGCCTCGTGCTTGACGGCATCGCGCACGCAGCGAAGGGAGAACTTGTTGCTCTTGTCGTCGGTCTTCGGATATCCGAAATAGAAATACACGTACCAGGCCGCGTGGGGATCGTCGGCGGCCACCGACGAAGTCCAAAACCAGTCGACGGGCGTGTTGGGAAACACGTCCGGGTCGACCGAGGGCCGGTTGTGAGTCATGTCGGAGATCGACACGAGCTCGATGCGCGACGGCAGCCTCCAATCGTCGTAGCCCGCGAGCTTCGACTGGTCGCACTCACGTCCGGCTTCGTCGAACATGAAGAACTTGTTTGCCACTTGACGCTGCCACATCAGGCCCGTGACTTCGTCGACGACCACGCCGGCGATGTGCGTGTCGTACGACTGCGGGTGCGGAAGCCCCGGCAGGTGCGATCCCGGCATCGGCCAAGTGGCCCAGGCTGCAGTCGGAAACCGGGGAACGAACGGTTCCGGCGCGGGCGATGGTTCCTGAACCAGGGCCGCAGCTGCGGCCGACGCCTCACGGACCGGGCCTCCGGCGTCGGACGTCTCCGATGCAGCAGCGGGCCCCGGCTTCTCGCTCCGGCACCCGCCCAGGCAACACGCTCCCGCTGTCAGCCACCCGAAGACCGCACGCCGTTGAATCAATGCAGACCCAGATCCGCGCAGCACGGGTGGCTTGTTCGTTCGACTACCGCAGTAGTCCGTCGGACACGATCCTAGAGGGGCTCGCCGGGCGACGGCGTGCGATACATGTAGGCCTTCGATGAGACGAGCGCCGTCAGCATGTCGCGCATCGAGTAGCCCGTCGTTGCCTTACCCTTGGCATCGGCAATCTGGAGCGAGCCGGTGTCGGCGTCGCTCTCCAGTCTTCCGAACATGTACCGCACCCAGTTGCGATCAAGGCACTGCTGCGCCTCGGGGCTCGCAGCCAGCTGCTTCAGCAGGGTGCCTGCATTCGTGAAGGTGAACGTGGTGCCGCCCGGGCTCGTGAAGGTGCCCGTCGCGTCCACAGCCTGGCCGTTGTCCGTCGTTCGGTACTGGCCGATTCCGTCGTAGTTCTCGAAGGCGAACCCGGGCGGGTCGAAGAGTGTGTGGCAGCCTTGGGCGCACGCCGATTTCGCGTGCACCTCGTACGAGGCCCTGGTGGTCTGCTGGGCTACGAAGTTGACGCCCGGCACGGCCACCATCGGCGGACTCGCGCTACCGCAGAGTACTTTGGTGTAGATCGAGAGTCCTCGGAAAATCGGGTTGTCGACCACACCCGACGCGAACTGCGCGAGGAACGGGATCTGCGTGAAGAGCCCGCCCGACCGTTGCGTCGGGTCCAGGGTGACCTTCGCCAGGGTCGTCGCCGTCGCACCGGCCGGCGCGGCGACGCCGTACATCTTCGCCATGTCGGTGTTGACGAAGGCGGTGTTGCCCGTGAAGAGGGTGCTCAGCGTTCCGTCGCCGGAATAGACTGAGGCCAGGAACGCCGAGAAAGACCCAGGCAGAGCGTCGATCGCGTTCTGCGTCAGAGTGGAAGTAGGCGGCAGTCCTCCGAGGTTCTCGGGACGAGTGCCTACCGACAGGATCCACTGCTCGTACATATCGAGGAGCGCCTGTGCCGCACGTGGGTCCGCGATCATTCGCTGGGCCTGCGCGAGAACCTGGGCGGGCGTGCCGAGCTGGCCGGCTTGCGCGGCGGCCAGGAGCGTTGCATCCGGGGTCGTATTCCAGAGCGACTCGGCGAGCCTCGAAGCGAGCTGCCACTGCGTCAGGGGCACGAGCCCGTCCGAACCGACCACCGGCTTGGTCGGACCGATCTCCCAGTGGTAGAGGAAGTTCGGCGACTGGAGCATGGCCTTGGCCATCGCGCCCAGCGATTCGGTGAAGGTCTGTGCGTAGGTGGTGCGCACGGCCGTAAAGAGCGTCATCAGGTCGGCCAGCTCGGTCGCTGCCACGGGGCGGCGATACACCTGCGCTCCGAAGGTGTTCGCAAACGTCGTAGCGCACATGGTCTCGGCAGTCGCGGCCGGGGTGGCGCAGCCAGCCGGGATCGGTAGCTTGCCGGCCTTGATCGCCGCCTCGACCACGGTGCTCGCCGCGTTGTAGAAGTAGTTCTGGATCTGCTGGTCGGCCGTGCTGTTCGGCGAGGCGAAGCCGTTGACGTTCTGCGCGTCCGCGGACCACGGATGGCTCGGGTCTTCCCCCGGCCGCGTGGTGTCGCCGAGCAGGTCGTGAAGCATGTTGTCGTACTCGGAGTACGTCAGACGCCGCATCTGCAGGATCCCGGCGCTCTCGGGGGCCATCACGGGCGGCAGATTTGCAGTCGACGGCATCGCCGTGGGGGTCCCTCCGGTCGGAGCTCCGGTCGCTCCGTTGGCACCACCGCCGACGGCCGAGCCGGTGCCGGTTCCGCCGTTGCCGCCACCGGCCGTCCCGGTAGACCCCGGGAATCCATGTTCACCACCTACTTGCGCGCTGCATGCGGCGACCACTCCAGCGGGGATAAGAGCCGCGATCAGCAGGGATGACCGCCACAGTTTTTGAGCTTTCATCGATTTCTCCAATTCGCTCGCTTGGCCAATCTCAACCCTTGAGGACCGTCAACTCACCCGTGTACGTCGATTGACCGAAGTACGTTCCTCCCCCGGGAGCGGGGGTACCCATCGCGTTGCAAAGCGCGACGAGCAGCCCGTTGTGCGCCGTACCAGCGGGAAGAGCGAGGCTTCGGCCAGTCTTGAAATAGCCGCCGCACGTGCCCGCCATGTAGACGGGGATCTTCGTCGTGTCGTGGAGGCCCGCCCGCATGTTGTTCATGCCGACGAAGACGCTGCTGTCCAGCATCGATGCCCCGGTCATGTCGGTGATGCCTTTCAGCAGCCCGATGATGTAGCCGTTGAACGAGGCGAACCAGGTGTCGCATAGCACCTTGTCCGCGACGTTTCTGTGAGCGATGGCATGGAAGCCGTTGACGTCGCCCGTGTTCGCGTCGGGCGGATTCGGGCCGCCCGCGGCGTACGGAACGCCCATCGTGTTGTTGATCCACGTGAGGACCAGCTGGCCGGCACCTTGGTCGCCGATCTGCTGCACGACCACGCGCGTGTAGTCGGCCGCGAAGGCCGCTACCGCCATTTGGGCCATGAGCTTGGCCTGCACGTCGACGCCGACGGAAGTCTTTCCCGGGGCGACGACGCTGCTTTGCGCCGGGGGGTAGCACGCGGCGTTGCCGATACCCGTAGGAGTGGCTGTGGTAACCATTCCGCCGGGGGTCGATGATGTGCCCATGCCGGCGCCGCCCGTGCTCAGGGCCGCGATCTGCGTCTCGAGAGCGCGCACCGACGTGAGGTGGCTGTCGATGTTTGCCTTGTCGGCCGTTCCGACGATGTTCGAGAAACGATTCAGGTCGGCGATGACGTAATCGAGGATGCTCTTGTTGATCTTCGGCGTGTTGTTGACCGGCGGCGGCGGCGCCATCATGCCCACCGCGGTGGCGGTGGCGGTCGGCGCGGTAGCGACGGTATTCGGCGCCGGCGCCGAGCCGCTGAAGAGCTGGTTGAACACGCTGGTCGGGTCGAGGTTCGGAAGCACGACTGAACCGGCAGCCTTCCACGAGAGGTGACCGGTGCTCGACACGAACGACCCGAGGTTCAGGCTCGTGATCCCCCCGTAACCCGCGGTCTTCAGCGCGCTGCCGACGTATTGGTCGACCGAGGGGCCGCCCGCGATGTCGGCGGCGGTCGACGTGGAGAGAGTCTGGTAATAGGCGCCCGTGAGCATGACCGGGTAACAGGCGTGCCCGGTTCGCTCGCCGCTACCCGGCATGTCTTTGATGGCCTTGTAGTCCACCCCTTCGAGCAGGAGGAGATCGGGCATCAGGGCCGTCAGGTTGCCGGCGTTCGTCTGGAACGGGGCGAGCTGCCAGGTCGTCGGGGTGTCGCCCTTCGTGGCCCAGCTGTTGATGCTGCTGAGCATCCCGTTGGGCCAGCAGAAGATGTACATCCGCTTGATGCCACCTACGAGGCAGGCGGCGTCGGCTTTGTCGGACTCGAGAAGCGGCAGGAGGGCCGCGCCCGCACCGATGGTCTGGAGCAGATTGCGACGCGAGAAACGGAAGTCACGCTTCATCATTACGTCCTCGATGGGGAAGGCGGGTGCACGAGCGGACAGCTTACGCTTGAGTACCGACGAGGACAACCGCCAGTCGGCTCAAATGCGTAGGTCACGGGTTAGAAAGTGTCTCGACACGCGGGCGTCCATCACTTGGCTTGCGTATTCCTTTTTGACAAAGAAAATGCAGTCGCATCGGACGGAATAAGCCCGTGCGCGGGTCTGACGCGAGGCGACAACCACACGAACCGACGCTGCGAAACCCGGTTTTCTTCGCTCGCCTCGGGCGGCCGTGTGTAGAGTGCGGGAGCGTCCGCTTCGGCGCCGGGCGACGCACTCTCCGCGGCAACCAGCTCGGGTGCAGTATGGCGGCGCGAACATTGGGATGCCCACGATGAACGACATTCAAAGCCCTGGTTTCGGTCCGCGCGGCGTAGCGCGAATGAAGGCGCTGCTTGCAGCGATCGCCACGCTGGTGCTCATCGCTTGCCCCCGCGCGGTCTTCGCGAAAGACGTGACGATCGCCGTTCACGTCGAGGGTGCGGACGCGGCCGCCATCCGGAACACGCTCCTCGTGAACGTGCCCGCGGGAACGACGGTGGCCGAGGCCGACACGTTCAACACCGCCCTCGCGCAAAAGGGGCAAAAGCTCCCGCTGGGCAAGACGATGGAAGGCGAGGGACGAGACCGGGCGATCGGGCGCATTCGGGCCGCGCTCGCCGCCTCGGGTCTGGACGGGGCCCTCCTCGCGCGGGTGGTGAAGGGCAAAGGCGAGCGAACCGTGAAGCTCGTCCTCATCGGCGCGGGCCGAAACGACACTCCGCGGGACGGCGAAGTCGTGCTCGGCGCCAAGCGCTCGAAAGAAGACGCCGGCAAGCTCAAGGCATTCATCGACTCCGCACTCGGAGCGGGAACGCCAGAGCCGGCAGCGGCGGCGGCAACCGAGAAGCCGGCGCCCGCGGCGGAAAAGGCACCGGCGGCGGAGAAGGCGCCCGCGACCGGCGAGGCGGCGGCGAGCCCGCCCGCAGAGGCAGAAGCGAAAGCCCCGTCGGAGTCGGCGGCGCCGCCGGCCGGAGAGTCCGGGTCGGAGCACCCGCGTGGGACGATCGGAAAATCGATCTTCGAGGTCGAGGTCGGGCCCGAGGCCGCGGGACGTGATTTCTCCTACAACCAAAGCATCAAGGGCGGCCTCCGCGCGTTCCAGGCATTTCCGGTCGCGATGCTGAAGATCAGCGCCGAGGCGTATCCCCTGGCGGACTCCTCGACATTCCTCCGCGACCTCGGCATCGTGGGCAGCTACGCGCGAACGCTGTTTCTGACGTCGGCGGTCCAGAGCGGGCCCAGCATCGACACCACCGAGAGCGCGTACTTCGTGGGCCTGCGATTTCGCATCCACCCGACGAGCGATCCAGGGCTGCTCATCTCCGTGTCCGACGGCTATGCGTCCCAGGCGGTCGACTTCGGCAGCACGACGAACGCGATTGCGAACAGCATCCCGTCTACCAGCTGCAGCGGGAATCGCCTGGCGGTCGACGCACGCATTCCGATCGGCCGTCTGTCGGTCCGCGCGGGTGTCGGATACCGCCTCATCTTCGACGCGGGGACGTTTGGGAAGCGGTTCACGGGCACGAGCGTTGGCGGGATCGACGCCGAGCTCGGCGCAGGGTACGCGCTGGCCCACGGATGGGAGGTGCGCCTCATCGGGGACTACGAGCGCTACTTCTACGCGTTCCAACCGACGCCGGCAGATACGAACATCGCCGGGGGCGCGCTTGACCAGTTCTTCGGTGGGCGCCTGGCGGTGGCTTACGTTTACTAGGCGGTCGCGGAACTGAATCCGGCGCAGGCGCCGCCGGATTGATGACGCGTCACAACCGGTGCGCTCCTGAGGCGCGGCCGCTACCCGAAGTCGGGTCGGGTCGTCATCGGCGAACGACGACGACCTCCTCCGCCTATTGCGCTTGGGCGGTCACGTTCTCCAGAACGAAGACGTAGTCTTGGTAATCGCCGTTGCCCGCTTCTTCGACGGCGACCAGGTAGCTATTGGCGATCGGCGCACCGGTCGCGTCCTTGAGCGGATAGCTCTTGAAGCGGTGCACCGTCGGCGCCGGCACGTTGAGCGAGTCCAGGCTGTAGTCGTAGTCGCCGTTGGCGGGCTTCCCGCCCTCGTTCCACGTGTTCGTCGACTGATCCGAGTACACGTATAGGCCGAACGAAGTGGTCCCGGGGTCGAACGTGGTCTTGCTGCCGGTGGCGAGCGGCGGGTAGACCATCCTCGCCCCGTTCGACGTCTGCCCGTCGGTCGGCATCGCCATCGTGCCCACCGGGTTGCGCGTCGAGGTCATTCCTTTCGGGAACCACCCGAAGGGCAGGATCCCGACCGGAGAGAACCGCGCGACGAAGTTCATCGTGACGTTGCCCGTGCCGGCCTTGACGAAGTAGGGAGCCGCGACTTCGTCGGTGCCCGCTTCGACACCCGGCAGCGTCGACGCATTCATCGACGTATTCGGGTTCCAGTTGTTTTGAGCCATTCCGACGTTGAGCTTGTAGCCGAGGGTCGTCAGGATCTGGCCGAGCGTCGGCTCGTAGTTGGCTTGGATGAGAACGAGCCCGTACACGCTCGCGGTGGACATGCCGGAGCTCAACGTGGCCGTCAGCGTCGCCTGCACCAGCGTCGAGCCAAGATCCTTGTTCGTGGGAGCGGCCGGGAGCGTCGCACCGTTCGTCATCAGCTGCACGGTGACCGCCAGATCGGCCCCCGCGGCAATCATCGCCGGCAGCATGGGCGCGGGGGCGAGCTGGAAGAGGGCCGCGTCGGTTCCGCCGAGCGCGATGGCCGTCACGGAGACTGGCGTCGTTCCGCCGTTGTGCAGGTTGATGACCGTCGCCGCAGCGGGCGTGGTCACGCCGCGGACGCCGGTGACAATCACGCGGTCCGAAGCGAAACCCACCGTAGTGCTCGTCGGCCCGCCGCTGCCGCTGCTCGCGACCCCGCTGCTGCTCCCGCCGTTCGACCCGCCGGCGTCCACCTTCGCGCCAGAGGAGCTGCCGCTGACTCCGCTGCTCCCCGTCGACGCCACTCCGCTGCTTGAGCCGCCGGAGCTGCTGCTGCTTCCGGTTCCGCCCGAAGAGGTGTCGACTCCCGAGCTGCTGGACCCGCCGCTGCTGCTGCCCGGATTGACGCTTCCGCTGCCGCTCCCGCTTCCACCGGACGAAGACGACGACGCGGAATTGCCGGCCGGGGTCCCGCTGCTGCCCGAGCTACTGCCTGTCTCCCCCGGGCCGGGAGAAGTGGGTGTCGCACTGCTGCAATTCCATATCCCCAAGGCGGCGAGACCCGCCAGCATGGCGCCCTGCGCTGCCCGAGCCCGACCAAGGTGCAACTTCATCTTGTTTCTCTCCGTGGATGTATCGGTAAGCGATCTTGCGCGCGCACTGCCCGACTGAGGAACAGGGCGCCGCTTAGAGTACATGACTTTGAAGACCAATCATCGACGCCTTCCGCGCGACGTCCCGGGCTCGTGCAAATAGGTGCCGTCGATGAAAAGAGGCGCCTTGCCCCCGCGTCCCGAAGCCGGCGGGCGAACACGGGCAAACGCTGGCAGCGAACAACCGGAGGGGGAAGAGCGCGGAAGACGGGACTCCTCATGCCTGTCGAATGGATGTGATTCCGTGGAGCCTCGTTCATCAGGCGCACCCACGAAAGCGTGGGACCTCTCCCGACAATTGGCCGCTCGCCCTTCAATTTTGCGATGGGCCGCTTTCCGGGAGCGCTCGCTGATGCGGCTCGCCGCGCCGCTCAGTACGCCTCGGTGGCGGGTCCGTCTTCTTTCTCGACGGACTCGGGAGGCCTCTTGCTGTACTGCGCGAGGCTTGGGTCCTGCTGCATCTCGTGCGAAACGATCCGCGTCGCGCGGTCGAGGCGTCGCTTGACCGTAGCCAGCGACACGCCCAGCGCTTCACTGATCTCGTCGAGCTTCAGCTGCTCGATGTGCCGGAGGACGAACGCGACTCGCTCCTGAACGCGCAAGCGATCGAGGATGGCGTAGAGACGCTTGACCGCTTGACGCGACTCCGCATCGAGCGCCGCGACGGAGGGCTCCGGAAACTGGTCGAACCCGGAGACGAGAAAAAAACGCCGCGTGCGACGGCCCCGGAGCTCCCACTTGAGCACGCGAACCGCGACCGAAAAGACGAAGCTCTTGAGCGCATCGGGTTTGCGCAGATCGTGCACTTTGGAGAACACCTGAAGAAACACTTCTTGGGTCAGATCTTCGGCCTCTCCGCTCACGCCGAGAGCGCGGTGCAAGAAGCGAAAGACCATGCGCCCGTGCTTTCGGTAGGTGGTCGCCGCCGCCCACGGCTCGCCGGCGATGAGCGCCTCGGCCAGCTCGTGATCCTCGGGGTACTTTTTCGCCCGGGCCGGCGGGTCATGCAGCTGGGGTCGACCGAATGCGGACATTCTGGGCTGCCGAAGGGCACAGTGATGCCGGTCGACGCATTCGGCTCAGATGCGATTGCCGCGCATCCGCACGCGAGGCCGTTGCGCGCGGGCGCGATTGCCACGCGCTTTTCCGCCGCGTTCGCGGCGTGCCCGCACCTATTCCAGGGTTGAGGGCCGGATTTGTCTACTTGCAGCACACGGTCGTAGGCCCTGTCCCCGTGACGCTACCGGTCGGAGTCGGCTGGGCCGTCGGCGTACACGTGCCCGGGGTGACTGTGAAGTCGCCTTGAACGAGCGCCGGGGTCGGACCCAGGCCGCTGTACGTCTGGCATGAATCCCAGTTGCTGTAGGTCGCCCCGGGAGTTCCGCACGTGGCTCCCGCATAGACGTTGATGCTTCCCGAGCAGCTGCCTCCGGCCGGCCCGCTGCACGTGCAGCCCGTGCACCGTCGCGTGTCGCTTGCTGTGGCAAAAAAGACGTTGCTGTTTGGGTAGGCGGCAGGGCAGGTGCCGGCGCCGCTTTGGTAGACGCAGAGCTTCGTCGCGAAGCCGGCGGGGGGCGCGAGCACGCATTGGTTGCCCGCCGCCGCGCAGCCACCGGGGTTGTCGACAGGCCCGCCCCAGGAGCACACGCGCGCGGCGGTTGTCCAGCTCGCGGCCGGACCCTTCGTCGTCGTCACTTGGGGCATGCAGGTGCCTCCCGACAAGGCGGGGGCGGTCGCCTTCAGCGATCCGTTTTGGCCGCAGTTGCCGCTCGACGGCGCGCACGTGGCGTTCGACGCGCCGGCGCTTGAGCATGCGGTGGCGCACGCTTGGTCAGAGAAGATGTTTTGCGTGGTCGAGCAAACCTGTCCCGATGCGCTGCACGTACAGCTGCACGTGTCGGCCGCCCCGGTTGGACCCGCGAACGCATCGATCGCCATCGTGTACCCGGCGGGACAGCTCGGCGCTGCAGAGCCGAATGTCCCGGTCCAGAGCAGCGCCGGGCCCATCCATCCCGTGGGCGCTACCGCGGTGCACGCATAGGCAGAGCACATCGGATCCGCGCAATCGGTCTTGCCGTCGCAATTGTCGTCGATCCCGTTGGTGCAGTTCTCCGTGGCGACGCATACGTCGCCCGGCGGCTTCTCGGTCACCACGTCCCGCATCATGGCGTCACTCGAGGCATCTGGGGTCGCGTCGCGCTCGCTCGCAACGTCTGCAGCCGTTGGGCCGTCGATCGTGACGTCGCCGACTACGTCCGCACCGGTGACGTCAGCGCTCTCTTCGTTGCCGCTCGCGCCGTCATCGGCTGTCCCGTCGTCGGCAGCCGTTCCGTCGTCGCTTGCTTCCGCTCCGGTTCCGCCCGAGTCGTCGGTCCCGCCGCTGCTGCCGCTTCCGCCACGCCCCGCGTCGAAGCACGTCGCCCGTTCGGCGCAGTCGGACGAAGACAAGGTTCCGCAGCTCTGCGCCGCGAACGCCACCGCGAGGCACGCGGCGACGGCGGTCACGAGGGCACGCGCGGACCGCTGCATCAAAACGTACCGCCTGCGCCCACGCCCGCCTGGTTCGCTCCGACGATCGGCACGATCCAGGCGGTGCTGGTCTTCGACTCGCCGGCTGGTTTCGGCCAGAGAAACCACGTCGCGGCAGCGGCAGCGGCAAGGACACCGCCGCTCGCGTAAAGAACGATGTCGAGAACGGCGTCGCGGTCCTGCGCGTCGCGCGCATCGCCCAGCGTCTTGCAGCGCGGGTCCGCCGGATTCCCGGCCCGGCCACATCCCCCATCACCCAACGCCTTCGCGGTGCTGTCCGCCTGGCTGGCTTCGCTCTGTGACTGGAGCCCGAAGTACACCCCCAACCCGACGCTTACCGCGCCGGCCGCCAAGAGCGACACCGACGTGATGCTCCGCCCGTTCCACGGCGAAGGCGAACGCTCCGGCGCGGCCGGCGTCTCGGCAACCGGAGGAGGGGGCGCCGCGGGCGCGGTCGGCGGTTCGGGCGGCGACTCGGGCGGCTCCTCGGCCGCGGGGAAGGCGACGCTCACGGCGCGGTCCTTCTCCCCGGCACGCAGGACGATGTGGGCGCTGACCGACTGGGTCGGGTTGTCGCGCTCGAACCGAAGATCGTGGGGACCCGGGTCCAGCGGTACGGGCTTTCCATCGAGACCGCCGGGTACCGGCTGGCCGTCGGCGATCACGTGCGCTCCCGGCACCTCGTTGCCCTTGTCGTCCTTCAGGGTGAAGACGACGGTCGGCGTCGATTCGTCGAGCGCGCGAAGCCATTCGGTGCACTGGTCGTGCACGAGCTTCGGGCAAACGACCCGCGAGCAGACGACGAACTGATCGCGAGCGCCCGCGTACTTGCCCTCGTCGCGCAGAGACTGGCCCTGGTCGGCAGCCGAGAGGCACACTTCCTTTTCGTCGGCGCCGAGCACGCGACGCGGTGCGCTCAAGATCACAACAAAAGACAAGACCGCAGGCAAAGCGACCGCTCTTCGAAGGTGCATCAGGCCAATACAGACAACGATACCCTGACGCCCGCGTGGAGGCGAGAGCCTCTTGACCGCCCGTTCGCGGCTCCCTTTTGCCTGTTTCTGGCCGAGAACTTGTTCCTCGCCGAGATTGGTCCGAGTTTTCAGTTCACGCAGTTGGGCTTGAAATGGATGTGGCCCTTGTCGTCCGTCGTATACGGGGGATTGCATTCGGACGAGGCTGCCGCCCCGCCCGCGCCCCCGCCCGGCGACGACGGCGGAGCGGGCCTCGATCCCAACCCGGGTCTCGGCGAAGGCGGCGCGCCCGCTGCGCCCCCGCCCAAGGGCGGCGGCGGCGACGCAGGGCCCCCGGGCCTGGGCGCAACTCGGAAGGGGACGGGCGGCCCCTCGGCGCGGGCCGGGGTGGGGCTTGCCGACGGCGCGGCAACGATGACGCCCAGCGGCGAGGGCGGCGATGGAGTCGGCGCGACGCCGCCTCCCGCAGCGGACGGCTCGGCTGTTTTCGGGGGCGCAAAGCTCGCGGGCGGCGACGACGCAGCGGCCGGGGGAACCGATGTCGCCGCATTCGAATGCAGCGGCCGGAGTGCCATGAGGGTCGCGCCGACGGCGCAGGCCGCAAGCGCGGCGGCCACGATGATCCCCGTTGGCTTCCGACGCAACTTTTCGGGCGCGTCGGTGTGCGCCACCGCGAGATTCGAGACTTGCGAGACGGACACCGGCCGAGGGGACGGCGCGCCCGGTGCGCTGCTCGGCGGGGGTACTTTCAGCGCCGCAGGCAACTTCGGCGGGCGGGGCACCGGAGGCAACGACGCCGCGCGCCCGCCATGCTGCACGGTCGACGGTTCGTCGGGCCGCTTGGTCGCGGCACCGGCCGGCACTGCGTCCGACCATGAGTGCGAGACACCACTCGGCGACGAGCCGATCACGCTTCGTTCGATCTCTTCGATGCGGTTCGCCCGTTCGCGCAGCTCGTCGGCGGCGACGATCTCGACCCACTCGCCCACTTCCGTGGGCGGCTCGATGCCGACGACCGCCTCGACGTCGATCGCCATTTCGCGGGCGGTCGCGTAGCGCTTGGCCGGATCCCGGTCGAGACCCCGCATCACGACTTGATCGAACGCACCCGGCAGCCCCTCGACGAGCGAGCTCGGTGGCACCACTTCGCTGTCCAGTACGAGCGCGAGGAGCTTGGCCTCGTTGTCCGCGCGAAACAGGCGCCGCCCGGTCAGCATCTCCCAGAGCACCACAGCCGCCGCGTACACGTCGGTCTTGCGGGTGACCGAGCCCGTCGTGATTTGCTCGGGCGCCATGTACGCGAGCTTGCCTTTGAGCTGCCCCTCGCGCGTCGTTTGCACGCGGCCGGCCGCCTTCGCGACCCCGAAGTCGAGCACGCGCGCGATACCGTCCGTGCCCACCAGAACGTTCTGCGGCGACACGTCGCGGTGCACGATCTCGAGTCGCTCGCCGGCCTCGCTCTTCGCCTCGTGCGCCGCGTGAAGGCCGCGCAGAGCTCCGGCGATGATCGAGGAGGCGATCCGGGTCGGCATGCGCTCCCCCTTTTGGGTGAGCGTGCGAAGCAGGCGCGAGAGCGACGAGCCGCGTACGTACTCCATCACGAGCAGGAGCTCGTCGCCTTGCGAAACGATATCGAGGGTGGGCACCACGTTGGGATGCGCGATGCGCGCCGCCAAACGCGCCTCGTCGAGGAACATGCCGACGAAGTCGGGGTCCTTCGCGTACTGCGGATGCAAACGCTTTATGGCGACGGAGCGCGCAAATCCGGCCGCGCCTTGCAGGCGCCCGAAATGCACTGTCGCCATTCCGCCGGACGCGATCTCCCCGTAAAGAAGATACCGCCCGACAGTCGGCGGCCAGCCCGTCTGTGGAGCGACCGTCATCGTGTCGATGCAAATGTAGCCGAGAGAGCAGTCGCCGCCAATCCAACTATGGAACCCGACGTTGCATGTGCGCAGGGCCTGGGAGACGGAGTCGCCGGATGTAGTCCACGCATCTGGAGTGTCCGTTCGCGGCGGAATTCTTGAGACGCGCTGTCCGCGCACTCCTAGAAGCGGAGAACGAAGCCGGCGGTGCCCGTCGAAGCCCTCGGCGAGGCGAGCGCGGGTCGCTCCGCACTGACGCCGCCCATCAGCAAGTCCACGCCCCACGCGAGCGCCAGTCCCGCGATCGTTCCGGCCACGTCCCACGCCAAGTCCTTCCACGACGGATCGCCGCCGAACGCTCCCGTGGCGTCCACGAGCTCTTTGCCCGCCCCCACCGCCAGCGCCACCCCGCCGCCCGCCGCCAGCGCCTTCCAGCGCGCGTCGACGATCCACCCGGCGCTCACCGCGTACGTGAGCGCGGCGATGCCGGCCGATGCGTCGAAGTGCAGCGCCTTGTCGCGCGCGATCCAAGGATCGCTGTCGGCCGCAAACGCCGTGGACGACGTGGCGAGGAGACCCAGCGCAAGGATGGCCCCGGTCGGCGCGAAGTGCGGCATTGGCCTGGGCAGTAGAGCGCGCGACTCCGTGGCGGGCAAAAGAGGGTGACGAAGAAAACGAAAAGACCCCGGAGGCGCGTTGCCTCCGGGGCCTTCGACTATGACGCGGGGAGCCGGAAACGTGCTCCCGACCGGTTAGAAGTCGCCGCCGCCGCCGTGCCCGTGGCCCGCGTGACCGCCGCCGCCGCCGTTCTTCTCTTCTTTCGGACGCTCCGCGACGAGACACTCCGTCGTGAGCATGAGGCCCGCGACGCTCGCCGCGTTTTGCAGCGCCGTGCGCACGACCTTCACCGGATCGATGACCCCCATTTGCAGGAGGTTGCCGTAGGTGTCGGTGGCCGCGTTGTAGCCGAAGTCGTCTTTGCCCTCGCGGACCTTGTTGACGACGATCGACCCTTCGAGACCCGCGTTCTGCGAGATTAGGCGCAGCGGCTCCTCGAGCGCGCGGCGAATGATCTGCACACCGAAGCGCTGCTCCTCGTCGACCTTGAGGCCGTCGAGCGCCGCCTGTCCGCGCAGCAGCGCGACGCCGCCGCCCGCAACGACCCCTTCTTCGACCGCCGCACGCGTCGCGTGGAGCGCGTCTTCGACGCGGGCCTTCTTCTCCTTCATCTCGGTCTCGGTCGCCGCACCCACCTTGACCACCGCGACGCCTCCGACGAGCTTGGCGAGCCGCTCCTGGAGCTTCTCTCGATCGTAGTCGCTGCTCGTGGCCTCGATCTGCTTGCGGATCTCTTCGATACGCCCCTTGATCTTGGCCTTCTCGCCAGCGCCGTCGACGATGGTGGTGTTGTCCTTGTCGAGCGTGAGGCGCTTGGCCCGACCGAGGTCGGTGATCGTCACGTTCTCGAGCTTGAGACCGAGCTCCTCGGCGATCACCTGTCCGCCCGTGAGGACGGCGATGTCTTTGAGCATCTCCTTGCGGCGGTCACCGAAGCCCGGCGCCTTCGCGGCCGCGCAGTGCAGGGTGCCACGCAGCTTGTTGACGACGAGCGTCGCCAGGGCCTCGCCCTCGATGTCCTCGGCGATGATGAGCAGCGGCTTCTGGCTGCGCGCGATCGCCTCGAGCACCGGGAGAAGATCCTTCATGTTCGAGATCTTCTTTTCGCTGATGAGAATGAAGGCGTCTTCGAGCACGACCTCCATCCGCTCCGGATCCGTGACGAAGTAGGGGCTGAGGTACCCGCGGTCGAACTGCATGCCTTCGACGACCTCGAGCGTGGTCTCCGCCGTCTTGCTCTCTTCGACGGTGATGACCCCTTCCTTGCCGACCTTCTGCATCGCCTCGGCGAGCTTCTTGCCGATTTCTTTGTCGCCGTTGGCGCTGATGGTCCCGACGTTCTCGATCTCTTTCGGGTCCTTGGTCTGCTTCGAGAGCTTCTTCAGCGACTCGATGACCGTCTCGACCGCCTTGTCGATCCCGCGCTTGATCTCCATCGGGTTGTGGCCCGCCGCGACGAGCTTGCTGCCCTCGCGGTAGATCGCCTGCGCGAGCACCGTCGCGGTCGTTGTGCCGTCACCGGCCACATCGCTGGTCTTCGAGGCCACTTCGCGCACCATCTGCGCGCCCATGTTCTCGAAGCGGTTCTCGAGCTCGATCTCCTTCGCGACCGTGACGCCGTCCTTGGTCACCGTCGGCGAGCCGAAGCTCTTCTCGATGACCACGTTTCGCCCCTTGGGGCCCAACGTCACCTTGACGGCGTCCGCCAGCGCGTTGACGCCGGCGAGGATCAGGTTTCTCGCATTTTCCGTGTAAACGATTTCCTTTGCAGCCATGGCTGGATCTACCTCTCTCTGAAGCTTTGGTGGCGGCTGGACTACTTTTCGAGGACGCCCAAGATGTCGTCCTCGCGGAGGATGAGCCGATCCTCCCCCTCAACCTTCACTTCGGTCCCGCTGTACTTGCCGAAAAGAACGCGGTCACCGACCTTCACGTCGAGCTTGCGGACGGTCCCGTCCTCCAGGATTTTGCCGTTGCCGACGGCGACGACTTCGCCCTCGATCGGCTTCTCCTTGGCCGTGTCGGGAATGATGATTCCGCCTTTGGTTTTTTCCTCTTCCTTGACGCGCTTGAGAAGAATGCGGTCGTGGAGTGGACGGATGTTGGCCATGTACGTCTCCTCTTGAGTGAGAAACCCGGTTGCGGTGCGAACCCTTGCGGGTCCGACCAGGTGTCGATTGCTGGCACTCACGTCAGGCGAGTGCCAACTGTCGGCGCGCAACGTAACCCCGGGGCGTCGGCCGTCAAGGGGCGCGTGCGCAATGGGACAAGTGCGCGAAATTCCGGCGGTTGGGGTCGCTGGGCCACCACTGCTCGCCCGATGCGCACTCAGGCCCCTCGCTTGCCAGCGCACCTTGTAGCAGCCGCACGTGAGGCGGTGGCCGCGAATTTGCGAGGTCCACAGGACTCATTCACGAAAAGAGCTGAGCGTACAACGGATCGGGAAACAGCCGCGTCCGTGGCTGCGCGCGGGCGCAGCAAAGAACTGAGGAGATGAGCGGAGATGATGGCGATAGTGGCAGCCCAGTCGGTCTCCAACTTCTTCGGCGAAGTCGTCGAAGATGCGCTTCGGGCGCGTCGGGTCGACGCGACCGGCGGCGCAACGCGCTACCTCGTGGGTCTGCTTGCGGACTACGCACACCCCGATAGCCGCGCTGGCGAAGCGCTCGAGCGACCGCTCACGCTGCTGCTCGACGAGGCCCTTCGCGTTCCGGATCCTGCCGAGCGCTTTGAACGTCTGCGGACGATCGGCGACGGCGTCCTCTACGGTTGCGGTTTCTTCGGAGATCACTTCGAGGCGCGAGGGGTCGACCCGAAGTACCTGCACGGCCTCGGAACGCGGGCGTACGGCGCGGCGAGCTCGATGCTCCGAACGAGCCCCGACGACGGCGGTCCCGATCTGTTCGAAGAGCTCGCGCGCAACTTCGGCCTCTTCGTCGGCGTTCTCACCGACGTGGCCGACACGACGATCACGATGGGCATGGAGAATTCGCGCGGGCTGCTCAAGGTCTACGAGCGCTGGCTTCGGACGGGCAGCGAGCGCCTGGCCAATGCGCTCACGTCGCGCGGCGTCATGCCGACACGCGGGACCAAGGGCTCCATTCAGTGAACGCGACGCGGCGCCTCGACGGCAACGGGGTCGAGCTGGTTCGAGAGCGCGCACTCGCCAAGCGCGTGCAGGGAGGGCTCGAGCGTGTCTACGGGCTGGAGCGGGTGGCCGACGTCGGCGACTTTCTGCACGGGGCGGAGGCGGGGGAGCGCGAGGCCCTCCTCCTGCGCGAAGCCGACGGCGGCGACCTCGAAGTGACCTTGCGATTGCCGCAGCTCGAGGAAGGCGACGCGGGCCTCGACGCCCTCTGTCAGATCATCGAGGGCGTCAGCCACTTCGTCTACGTCGTCGAGCGGGCTCGAACCAATCGAGAGACGACCCAGCTCGAGCTCGAGCTGCAAGCCGAGGTCGACAAGTGGGTGGTGCTCGGCGCGTCGATCCGCGCGTTCGACGCGGTCCGCAGCGCGGCGCTCCGAGCCCAGCTCTACGAGCGCGTCGTCTTCGAGCACGAGGGCGAATTGGGCGAGCGCTACCGCCTGGCGAACGACGCGGCGAACCGCTTCGTGCGGCGCCTGGAGCGCGAGTACGTGGACCGCGAGCGCTACGGCGACCTTCGCGCGGAGCTGCGGCGGTTCTTCCAGGTCGGGCAAGAAGAGAAGCTGCGCCTCGGCCGCGCCGCGTGAGAGTGAGAGAGGGAGTACGGGACTCTCTCCGTTTGGGATAAGACGAGCTCGTTGAGATCCCAGGTGCTGGCACGCGACGTCGTCGACCGTCTGGAGATCCCGTTCGACGCCCTGGGCGTCGACCCGTACGGGGCCTCCAAGCCGCACATTCGCGTGGCCCTCACCGCGCTCGCCGCGCTCTACCGCCACTATTTCTCGGTCGAAACGCGCGGAATCGAGCATGTGCCCGCTCGCGGCCGAGCGATGCTCGTCGGCAACCACTCCGGCGGGATCGCGATCGACGCGGCGATGGTCATCGTTTCGTGTTTGCTCGAGATGAACCCCCCGCGCCTCGCGCAGGGAATGGCAGAGAAGTTCATCGCCCGGCTCCCCTTCCTGGGCGAGTGGGCGACCCGCGGGGGCCAGCTCCCCGGCCTTCCGGAGCACGCCGAGCGCCTGCTCGAAGACGACCGCCTGCTGCTGGTGTTCCCCGAGGGCGCGCGCGGAACCGCGAAGCTATTCCACGAGCGCTATTCGCTCGTCGACTTCGGGACCGGTTTCGTGCGCCTCGCGCTCAAGACCAAGACTCCCATCGTGCCGTTCGCGGTGCTCGGCGGCGGCGAAGCCTTTCCGACCGTGCTCAACGCGTACAAGATCGGGCGGGCGTTCGGTCTCCCGTACCTGCCGATCGTCGCCTACGGCGTTCCGCTTCCCC
>Ga0265329_10000452_pt1 | contig 21535 bp, 12 predicted proteins | sample 41627metaG_FD_202091 | JGI IMG/M metagenome (GOLD analysis project Ga0265329, IMG submission 202091) | Rhizosphere microbial communities from Carex aquatilis grown in University of Washington, Seatle, WA, United States - 4-16-27 metaG | ecosystem: Host-associated > Plants > Roots > Rhizosphere...
CGTAGCCAGTGACACCACCGTAGCTGCTCGTTCCGCCGTAGCCAGTGACACCGCCGTAGCTGCTCGTTCCGCCGTAGCCAGTGACACCGCCGTAGCTGCTCGTTCCGCCGTAGCCAGTGACACCACCGTAGCTGCTCGTTCCGCCGTAGCCAGTGACACCGCCGTAGCCAGTCGTACCGCCGAAGCCTGTACTGCCGGCATAGGAACTGCCGCCGTAGACAGTCGATCCGCCGCGGCTGGTGGTTCCGCCATAGCCGCCATAGCCGGTCGAGCCGCCGTAGCCGCCGTAGCCGCCGTAGCCGCCATAGCCCCCAGTACCATAGGGATAGCAGGAGGGATCCGGTATGCTACACGAGCCCGCGCCGTCACAGACCTCGCAAGAACCACAGCTCGATCCGTACGACGGGAACTCGCATGCTCCGACCCCGTCACAAGTGGACTCGCAGGAGGTTCCAGAGCCCTTGCTGCATTCTTTCTCCGGATCGGTCCCGACTGCGTAGGGGCTGCACTTTCCGGCAAGCCCGGCCTGATTGCAGGACACACACATGCCATTGCAGGCACTGTTGCAACATACGCCGTCCACGCAGAAGCCCGAGGCGCAAGCGCTGGCGCTGCTACACGCTTGGCCATTGTTGGTCTTGCAGTTTCCGCTGGCGTCACAGGCTTGTCCGCTCGAACAGCTGCCGGGAACCTCTGTGCCAGCCTGGGCGAGAACGCAGGTGCCTTCGTGGCCACTCACGTTGCACGACTTGCACGGGCCGGTGCACGATGCGGATTCGCAGCACACGCCATCGACGCAGTTGCCGGATGTGCAGGTCGAAGCGGTGCTGGAGGAGCAGCCCTCGCCATTGCCCAGGCCGGTCACGCTGTATTCCCAGGTTTCATCCAGCGGCGTGCCGTTGGCATTGCCGCCAAACAGGACCACCACTCCGCGTGCGCTGTCGAAGGCCATGGCAATGCCGTAGCCCGCAGAGGGCGAGTCGACGATCGAGCGCACGTACCAGGTCGGGCCCTTGGCATCGAGCTCCCAGGTCTCGTGATTCCCCGTCGTCTGGCTCCAGACGTCGCCAAAGATGACTTCGCGCCGTCGTGTGGAATCGTAGGAAGCACAGTAGGGCGTGCCGTAGTCGAGATAGTCGCTGGTGGTGTGCATGGCCCACCCCGCCGAGACTGGATCCCACTCCCAGAAGGTGCTGTTGCTGCCACTGCCGTAGTAGCCGAACGTCGAGGTCTCCTCGACGAAGAGCTTCTGGCGAGCCTGGTCGTAGGCAAGGATGGGATACTGACGAGGACTCGGCGCGCTCGCGCCAACGACAGAGGTGCGATTGGTCCAAGTCATCGTGCTGCCGTCCCACTCCCAGACATCGTTGCGCAACGGATCCTGGTAGCCACTCGGCATATTCGGATCCGGCGGGAGCACATAGTCCGTGTAGTTGCTCATCCCGGCGAAGAGGAGGATCTTGTTGCGGGTCGTGTCTGTGACCATGCCATGTGAGTAGAGCGGGTCGGGGCTTGATTTCGGAGAGAGCTGCGTCCACTGTCGGGTCGTGCTGCTCCACTCCCAAGTGTCGCCGAGGGCTGTCTGATAGTACATGCCCCCCATTGAGTAGCTTTGGCCGCCGTAGAGAATCAGAGATTTCCTGACCGGATCGTAGGCAAGTCCGGCGTCGGAGCGGGCGGAAGGACTGACACTGGTGACAACCTCGGTCCAAGTCGTGCCATCCCACTCCCACAGATCATCAAAAGCGTTTTGCATCGAATCGATTCCGCCGAAGACGTAGGTCTTCCCCGTGGACGGGTTGTACGCCAAAGCATGATTCGAGCGCGGCAGGGGCGTATTGGATGGGGCTGAACGATCCTGGCAGGCGTACGAAGTCGTATCGATCTCCCAAACTTCCCTGGTGCCCTGCCAGCCATAGGGCGAGGGCATGCCAGTGCCGATGGGTATCCCACCCATGCCTCCGGTCCCGTAATACACATTAGATGACGACGTGGCACCGGCTATCAGTTCGAGCCGTGCCTTCGCATCGTCTGAGACGAGGGAGGCGTACATGCGCGGCAATGGAGTGTTAGTCTCGGTACCGTCCCAGCGCGCAGTCCAGGAGCCACTGACCGGATCCCACTCCCAAAGGTCGTCTAGGCTCCCCCCAGTCGAGATGTCCCAACCGCCGAAGACAATGGCCTTCTTGATGGCCCCGGCGAAGGCCATCGAGTGGGCGTAGCGAGGGGATGGTTTGTTCCCTTGGGTGGTTCGCTCAGTCCAAGTGCCGGCAGTTGGATCCCACTCCCATGTGTCCTGCATGGGAATTCCGTCGACTCCAGCCGTGTCTTTCTGCATGCCCCCGAAGAGCACGGCCTTGTTACGCGAGGAATCCCAGACCAATCCCAGATCATGTCGGACCCCTGGACTGGCGGTTGGTTGGAGCTGGCTCCAGCTGTGGGTTCCCGAATCCCACTCCCAGGTGTCGCCGAACGAAACCATGATGCCCGTCCCATCGTAGGAACTGGAGTCGCTTCGTCCGCCTCCGAAGAGCAAGATCTTCCCGGTTGATTTCTCGTAGACCATGGCGTGCTGGCTGCGTCCGCTGGGGCGACTGCCTGACGTGGTCAAGTCTGTCCAGGTCCCACCTGTCGGATCCCACTCCCAAGTGTCTTGGTAGTTGAATCCGCTGCCCGCCCGGCCGCCGAAGAGAACGATCTTGTTGCGCTGAGAATCGAACGCCATGGCCGCACCAGAACGTGCCGCTGGCTGCGGGCCGGCTGCCGCCGTGCGATTGGTCCATTCGCCCGTTGTGAGACTCCACTCCCAGGTCTCCTGGCTGGCGGAGAGACTGCTGGTGGAAGTGTCCGTGGTCAGCCCTCCGAACATCACGGCGACCCTGCGGGTTTCGTCAAAGGCCACGGCCTGCAAGTAGCGGCCATCCGGCAAGGTGCTGCCTCCGACCTTTCGCCAGGTTGCAACCTCGCTTGGAGGAGACTTGCCGAGCGCCTGGGATGAGGATTCGACTGTTGCCGAGCTGCGTTCCTGTCCAGCTTCGTTGCACGTAGTGAGGAAGAACAGAGCGGCGATCGCGCTATTGCGCGGCTTCATGGCTGGCCTCCTTGGTCAAAGGAATGGGTGCGGAAGGACGTTGACACAGCTGGATAGTTCCGGGAAGGAGTCTTTCTGGTCACAAGATCGACCAGCGGATGCTCAGTTCTGGGAAGGGCATGTCCACACAGATCTGGAACTCGCCCCAAGCACGCAAGGCCCGTGCCATACCAATGAGACGCTAACTGTCCAGAATCTGCGGGAGTCGCCATGAAGAACTGCGACTGGCCGGACACCAATGTCGCGTTCATGTCGGCCTTGCCGCGCCGGGGATTGAGGGATTGGCGCTTGCGGACCCGAATTTCAATCAGTAGTGCTAGAAGGCAGCCAGAGTCGCGAGCAACTTGATCTCGTCAGGGCTGAGCGCGCGGTTGTAGAGGGCTATCTCGTCGAGGCGGCCGGGAAAGAATTCAGAAACCGCCCCGGCGTTGCCATTGCCACCCAAGATCACCGGAACCGTGTCGCGGGGAAAGACCCCCACGATCGGCCGCGAGCCGGCCACGACGCCATCCACGTACAACGTGGCCAGGCTGCCATCATAGGTTCCCGCCATGTGGGTCCAGTGTCTGGGAGTAACTGGTTGGGGCGCAGTCGGCCGGGCGGCTGCGATGTTGGCCGAGAAACCTATGAACAGGGTGGGGGTGCCATCCTGATACAGCGACAGGTGGTAGTACTGCTCGTTGGTGGTTCGGATCTGTCGCGACAGCGCGGTCCCATAGTCAATCGGAATGACCCCGTCGAAGTAGACCCAGGCGGAAAGCGTAACTTGGGTTGTGATGCTGTCGATGCTAGCCGAGTCCGGGACTGAGACGTACCCCAGGCCGCTGGTGGCCAGAGCTCCGCCCTGGCGACCGGCAACCCAGGACAGCGCTGGATCCAGGCCCACCAGTGTACCGTCGTTGCCGTTGCCCGACGAATCGCGCGCCACCGTGCTGCCAACGGAGTCGTCGAAGTGCCACAGGCCCACCAGCCCGCGCAACAAGCTCGCGGGGTTGGCGGCATCGAAAGTGGCGGGGTTGGTGGCATCGGAGGCCGCGGGATTGGCGGTGTCCGAGGCGGCGGCGGGGTTGCCGTCGAGCGAGGCTGGCGGAAGGCCTCCGTCCGAATAGAGATCCACCAGGGTCAGGGTTCGTGGCGAGCAGGCCGCCACGGCCGCCAACAGCAGCAGCCCTCTGATATGGGAACCCTGAAAGGGTTCGCTCTGCCCTTCGGCTCCCCACGCCCACCCCCACCCCGCTCGCTTCGCTCGGCCTCGCCATGCCCTTCGGCCACCACCCGCCACCACCTCCCTGCTCGCTTCGCTCGGCCTCGCACGATGGTGCGCCGCCGGCGACGAGGGCGCGCGAAGCGCGGGACGGGCGGGGTGGGCTGGCGGTTCCGAAGTCCCCGTAGGGGGAGCCGGCGGGCTCCCCACGCGACTAGAAAACGACTTGTAGCTCAACATTTCCCAGGACTCCGGGGTAGGAAAATTGCCTCTTGTCGGTGCCGGCGATGCGGATGACCAGTGGTGGCAGGTTCGCAATGCCGTCGATTTCTGCCGCCAGCCAGAACCTACCACTGAGGCGAAGGGCTGCCGCAATCCCAACTGCGCCCAGCGCCGACCAGGTGGAGCCCGAGCGCGGAATGGCTCGTGCGGGATCGTTGGTTGCGCCTTGGCCGCTCAGATGCGCCACGCCGCCCGACACGACAAGGAACGACTTGACCCGCGTCCGCCGCAGGAAGGTCCAGGCTAGTCCCAGCGACGCGTGTTGACGGTATACGCTCGCCGTTCCATCCGATCCCTGGAGCGTCAGAGCTGGGCCAAGTCCGCTCACCTCAGCCCTTATCCCCAGTCCACGCGGCCATGTCACCATGGCCATCAATGAACCCATCAACTGGGGCCATTGAAGCGCAATGTCCTGCTGTGCGGTGATTCCCAGGCCCAGAGTGACCTGCGGCCGTTGCGACGGCTCAGCCGCGTGTTTGGGGGCGGTCGTGGTGGTGGCCGGGGGTGGCGCGGGCCACAGGCTAGCCAGGCTGACGCGAATCAGTTCGATGGCATTCACGGCCAGCACCGCGGCATCGTGGCTGATGTCGTCGCCCTGGATTGCCATTCGCAGAATGCTGGTTCGCTGTCCCACCCGATCCGAAACCCAGATGGCAATCGTGTGGCCCTGGGGATCGCCAATGTGAGCGATGGCAAAGGCGGCAACAGCGCGGGATTCGGGCGCCACGGTTTCCACCTGGGTCGTGGGATCCTGGCTCGGGTCGAGGGTGACAAAGCTGGTCTGGAACTCGGCCGCGGTCAGCTCCCCGGTGACCCGGGCGAGCGCGGTGCGGGTCAACTCGTCGACATCCGCCGGCCGTAGCACGATGACCAAGCCCCGCGACAGCGGCGCCGCGGGCAGTGACCTGGATTGAGGCGCGCCGCTGTCCATGTCGTCCCCCGCGATCGCCAGGAGGGATACCAAGAAAAGGGCAACGGTAGGCATGGATGAACGGCATTCTTAGACGGAAAGACGACATTGTAGCACCCGTGGCCATCGCAGGTGTACACGCTCGCTGCCGGCGCCGGCCAGCACGTCCGCGTGCCATCTGGTGGCCCCGGCGTTCGAGCGGCCCGGCCGGCGCTGGTGCGGTCACCAAGCGCAAGCCGTCGCCGGTGTCACCGAGACCACGTGGCGCCTGTTGACCCCCATGCGCTTCGTGAGCGCGGGCTCCGTCCGTGCTGCCCACGGCCTAGGCGTCGTTCAAAACCATGAAAGCAAACAACGAGTATCCGTTTGCGTTGCCCCGTTGCGTGCCATTCATTCGCACGTAGCGTGCCGTGGTCGTGGCAAACTTCTCGTCGGTGACAGAGTACGATGCCCCGACGGTGGTGCTGAAGACGTCGGTCCAGGTCGTGGAATCGGTCGACACCTGAATCTTAAATGACTTGCCGTAGTTCGAGTACCACTTGAGAATTACACGATTGATCGCCATGGCAGAGCCGAGGTCCACCATGATCGTTTGCGGATCGGAGGCCGCGCTTTCCCATCGCGAGGCCGTGTAATCCTGATAGGTCGTGGCCTTGGTTACGTTCGAAGCGGCGTTCGCGCCGTTGGTTGAGGAGGCAGTCGCTGTCTTGCCGAGAGCCAGGTCGCGCGTAGTTCGATCAAATTCCCTCCACGCGCCGGCGGCTGCATTCAAATCCCAATCCTGGTAGTAATTCGCCGTTGGATTGCCAGCGGTGTCGAAAGTGTAGGGCAGCCACAGGTAGTCGCCCTGAAACCCTGCCGTGGGTATCCAACGATCGGCGTCCAACATGTAGACCGTCCCTTGCGGACCCGTAAACGGGAATACGAAATCGCACTGCGTTTCGTAGGTCGTGGACGAACCGGGCGTGACGAGCATCGTGGCAGCAGACCAAGGGCCAGCTAAGTTGGTCGCCGTGTAGTAACGGGTGGGTGATGGCTGAATCCCGTTGGTCTCGGAAACCCCGTAGTAGTAGGTGCCGCTGCGTTTGAAAATGTGCGGAGCCTCCCGACTAGGTACGTCGAATAGGTACATTCGCGTATCCAGAGTCAGGTAGTCCGCCGACATTTTGTAAATGCCATGTTGTCGATTGGGGCCGGTTTGGTCCCAAACATAGGCCAGATACGCTGTCCCGTCGTCATCCTTGTACATCGACATGTCGCCGATGTAGTTGTTGTCCACGAGAACATTCCCCAAGAACGTGTATGGTCCTTCGGGCGCTGAAGCCGTGGCTGTTCCAAAAGACGCCTTGTCGCCATCGTACTTCAAGAACATGACGTATTGCTTGGTCGTGTCGTTGTACAGCACGTCCATTCGGTCGCACAGTTTGGCCGTGACCAGCGGAACGCCCTTGTAGGTCCAATGGAGCAAGTCGGTAGAAGCGTAGCAAGTCTGGTCGATCCCGCCCGGCTGGCTGCCAAACCAGTAGTAGATGCCATTGAATTGGCGTAGGGCCCCGCTGCGAACCTGGATCAACAATCCGGTGCTGTCGTACCAAAAGAAGTCGTTGTGTATGGTTACCCAACCTGTCGCAGCTACGCCTCCATCACCGGGGGCTCCACCCGAGGCGGTACTCCCGCCCGCGGCGGTGGTCCCGCCAGTAACGGGGGAGCCGCCTGTTCGCGCGGTGCCGCCAGCGGCGGTGATCCCGCCCGCTACGGTGGAGCCACCGCGCGAGGTAGTGCCGCCCGCAGCAGTGGAGCCGCCTGTTCTGGTGGTGCCGCCGGCAATTGTGGTGCCGCCGGCAACTGTGGTGCCGCCGACAACGGTGGTGCCGCCCTCGACTGTGGTACCACCAGGAGCAATGGTGCCAGCGCTTCCAGCAGCACCGCCTCCGACGCTGGAGGAGCCTGGTGCTCCTGCTGGCGAGCCAGCTGGATTGCTTGCACTTCGTCCGGCCGCACCGGTCGCGCCGGCGACACCGGCGGTGCTGCCCGAAGTGCCGGCTCCGCCTGCTTGAATGCCCGCTTGGTTGTGGCCACCTGACGAACCTCCTCCAGAGCAGCCAACGGCGGTGGCGGCCAGCAGGACGAGGGCAACAGGAAATGTCTTCGAGATCATGTTCATGGTTTCCCCCAAAGTGGCGGGCGGCTCAACTGGCGCATGGCGTCTTCGGTCAAATAGAGACTACGGGCTCCAAGAGGATGGCGCTTCGTTGATGGACGACAGGCTCAAGGGTCATTGAGAACCATGAAAGCAAACAATGAGTATCCGTTGGCATTGCCCCTTTGCGTGCCATTCATGCGCACGTACCGCGCCGTGGTCGTGGCGAATTTCTCGTCGGTGACTGAATACGATGCCCCGACGGTGGTGCTGAAGACATCGGTCCAGGTTGTGGAATCAGTTGACACCTGGATCTTGAATGCCTTGCCGTAGTCTGAGTACCACTTGAGAATGACCCGGTTGATTTGCACGGCAGAGCCAAGGTCCACCATGATGGTTTGTGGGTCGGAGGCCGCGCTCTCCCATCGCGTGGCTGTGTAGTTTTGATAGGTCGTGGCCTTGGTTACGCTCGTGGCTGGATTTCCGCTGCTTTCGGAGGAGGCGGTGGCCGTCTTGCCGAGAGCCAAGTCGCGCGTAGTACGGTCGAATTGCCTCCACGTGCCGGCGGCCACGTTCAAATCCCAATCCTGGTAGTAATTCGCGGTTGGCGCGCCAGTGGCGCTGAAATCGTAGGGCAGCCACACATAATTGCCCATGAAATTGCCGCTTGGCTTCCAACGATCGGCGTCCAACATGTAGACGGTCCCATCGGTGCCCGCAAACGGGAAAACGAAGTCACACTGCGTTTCGTAGGTCGTGGACGAACCGGGCGTGACAAGCATCGTCTCACCAGACCAAGGGCCAGTCAGGTTGGTTGCCGTGTAGTACCGCGTGGGGGATGGATCGATCCCGTTGGTTTCGGACACCCCATAGTAGTAGGTGCCGTTGCGTTTGAACATGTGCGGGGCTTCACGACTAGGCACATCGAACAGATACATCTGCTTGTCCAGGGTCAAGTAGTCCGCCGACATTCTGTAGATGCCATGTTGTCGATTGGGGCCGGTCTTGTCCCAGACATAGGCGAGATACGCTTGCCCGTCGTCATCCTTCCACGCCGACATGTCTCCGATGCTGTAGCCGTCCACGAGAGTCTGGGTTGGTGGAACCGTGAATGGTCCTTCAGGAGCGTCCGCGGTAGATATTCCCAAGAAGGCAGCGTTGCCAATGTACTTCAAGAACATCACCCATTTCTTGGTCGTATCGTTGTAGAGCACGTCCATTCGATTGGCATCCTTGGGCAGTTTGGCGATCACGCCCTTGTAGGTCCAATGGACCAGATCAGAAGACGTGTAGGCAACCTGGTCGGTCGCGGGAGGCGGGCTGCCATACCAGTAGAAGAGGCCATTGTATTTGTCCAGAGCTCCACTGCGCACCTGCAGAAGATTCCCGTCGGTGTCATATATGAAGAAGTCGTTGTGTATTGTGACCCAACCGAGAGTTCCTGCCCCGCCAGTGGAGGGGGTGCCTCCGGTGGCAGTGGTTCCGCCGGTCTGGGTGGTTCCGCCGGTAACGGTGGTGCCGCCGACAACGGTGGTGCCGCCGGTCTTGGTGGTGCCGCCCATGACGATGCTGCCGCCTGTCTTGGTGGCGCCGCCGACAGTGGTCCCGCCAGCAACAGTGTTGCCACCTTCGCTGGTGGTGCCGCCGACAACGGTGGTCCCGCCGGCAACGGTGGTCCCGGCTGTCTTGGTGGTGCCGCCCTCGACTGTGGTACCGCCAGGAGCAATGGTGCCAGCGCCTCCAGCAGCAACACCTCCGGTGCTGGAGCCGCCGCCTGGTGCTCCTGCTGGCGAGCCAGCTGGATTGCTTGCGCTCTGTCCGGCCGCACCGGTCGTGCCAGCAATGCCGGTGGTGCTGCCCGAAGTGCCGGCTCCGGCTGCCTGAATACCCGCCTGATTGTGGGCGCCTGACGAACCTCCAGAGCAGGCGATGGCTGTGGTGGCCAGCAAGACGAGGGCAACAGAATATGTCTTCGAGATCGTGTTCATGGCTTCCCCAAAGTGGCAGACGGCTCAAGTGGGACAGAGAGCTTCATGTCGTGGTAGGGGTTGGAACAGTCTAAGACAGGGCGTGGCGTTCTTGAAAGACGAGAGGGTGGTGGGGGCCTAAGGGTCATTCAGAACCATGAAGGCAAACAGTGAGTATCCGTTTGCGTTGCCTCGCTTGGTTCCATTCATTCGCACATACCGTGCGGTGGTCTTGGCAAAGGTGACGTCGGTCACGGAATACGACGCCCCAGTGGTCGTGTTGTAGACGTCGGTCCAGGTTGTGTTGTCGGTCGAAACCTGGATTGCGAATGACTTGCCATAATCTGTGTACCACTTGAGAATGACCCGATCGATTGCCATGGCAGAGCCGAGGTCCACCATGATCCATTGCGGGTCACTGGCCGCGCTCTCCCATCGTGTCGCCGTGTAGGTCTGATAGGTGGTGGCCTTGGTTACGCCGGCCGCGACATTCGCGCCGCTCTCCGAGGAGGCGGTAGCCGTTTTGCCAAGAGCCAGGTCGCGCGTGGTACGATCAAAGGCCCTCCAGGTGCCGGCGGCTGCGTTCAAGTCCCAATCTTGATAGTAGTCCATCTCTGGGATAAGCCCAGTGCCGAATTCAAAAGGCAGCCACAGGTAGTCGCCCTGAAACCCCGCCGTGGGTATCCAACGATCGGCGTCCAACATGTAAACAGTCCCTTGCGGACCCGTAAATGGGAAAACGAAATCGCACTGGGTTTCATAGGTGGTGGTCGAGCCGGGTGTGGTGACCATCGCTTCAGCGGTCCAAGGTCCAGTCAGGACGGTTGCCGTGTAGTAACGGGTCGGGGATGGCTGGATCCCGTTGGTTTCGGAAACCCCATAGTAGTAGACGCCGTTGCGCTTGAACATGTGGGGGGCCTCGCGACTGCCCTCGTTCCACAAATACATTCGCGTGTCCAGGGTCAAGTAGTCCGCCGACAGTCGGTAGATACCGTGTGCCTTGTTGGTGCCAGTCCCCCACCAGACATACGCCAGATACGCTGTCCCGTCGTCATCCTGATACATCGACATGTCTCCGATGACGAAGCCATCTACCAGTGTCTGGCTCTTGAAGGTGAATTGTCCGTCGGGAGTCGAACCGGTGGCGATGCCAAAATAGGCACCATTTCCAATGTACTTCAGGAAGATTACGTATTGTTTTGTCGTGGCGTTGTACAGAATGTCCATCCTGTTGGCATCGCCGGTCGTTGTGAGCACGATGCCTTTGTAGGTCCAATGGACGAGATCGGTCGAGGAATAGCAGGTTTGGTTGTGATCGTTGGGGGCTCCGCCGTACCAGTAGTAGGTATCACCAAACTTGCGAAGGGCTCCGCTGCGCACGTTGATCAAGTTGCCGTCCGTGTCGTACCAGAAGAAATCGTTGTGTATGGTCGCCCAGCCGGTTGTGACTGTCCCGCCAGTGGAGGTGGTCCCGCCAGTGACCGTGGTGCCCCCGGCAGTGGTGGTTCCGCCCGTGACGGTGGTGCCACCGGTGACAGTGGTGCCGCCAGTTAAGGTCGTCCCGCCCGTCTTGGTGGTGCCGCCAGCGACGGTGGTGCCACCGGTGACAGTGGTGCCACCGGTCTTTGTGGTGCCGGCGCTAGCGGTGGTTCCGCCCTCCACAGTGGTGCCACCGATAACTGTTGTTCCGCCGGCCGCACTGCTCCCGCCTTCAACAGCGGTGCTGCCTGTCTTGGTGGTTCCGCCGGCCGCGGTGCTTCCGCCTTCAACGGTGGTGCCGCCGACAACGGTAGTGCCACCTGTCTTGGTGGTGCCGCCGACAACGGTGGTACCGGCAGCCGCGGTGGTACCCGCGCCTCCCGCGGGAACGCCGCCCGGCGAAATGGAGCCGCCACCTGCTGCTCCGGCTGGCGAGCCGCCGGCAGCGCTCTGTCCGGCTGCGCCGGTGGTGCCAGCGACGCCAGTGCTGCCTGAAGCACCAGCTCCCCCTGGTTGAATGCTCGCGTCGTAGTGGACGGCTGGCGAGGCGCCTCCCGAGCAACCAACGGCCAATCCCACCAGGAGCACCGGGACCGCGGAATGAATCTTCGCAATGATGTTCATGCTTCTCCTCCAGAAGTGGCAGACATCTCGGCTGACAGGTTCGTGTTCAACCTGGAGCGGCAGGACATGCCGAGCAGCTGCCCGTGATGTAGGTGCCGGTGAGCGCGGCGGACGGCTCAACTAAGGGCAGTCGGTGACGGAATGCGGCAGAACGCGACAAGGCCGCGCAACTCTTGCGGGTCTTCGGGATTCACCGGCGGCGAATCTTGGCCCTGGCGTCGGCCAGCAGGGCTCAGAACTGCGGCGTGATCCTGACCATCACCACGCCGTGCGGCTCAACCTTGGCCTCGAAGCGGCCGGTAAAAGCGCCGATGTCGGCCTTTTTCCAAAGGTCCCGCACACGGGCCTTGGTCTTGGGGAAAAGGCCGATGTCCTCCCACGCCACCGCGATGGGACCCTCCTCACTGCCGCGGTTGAAAAGGATGACGGCCCGCGAGCCGTCTGCGAGCGGCTTGACCCAGACCTGGCGCGCGCTGCTGTCGCTCACTTTGCGCCCTTGCATTCCGAGGGGATCCTGGTCCACTGCGATCACTTCGCGGTTCATGAGAATGTCCCTGATTTCTGGCTTCATCGCCTGCACGTCGTTGCCGGCCATGAGGGGCGCCGCGAACAAGGCCCAAAAGCTGAAGTGGGTCCGGTTTTCGACCAGGGTGAGACCGCCGTTGCCCACCTCAAGCATGTCCGGGTCGTTCCAGTGGCCGGGGCCGGAGTAGGGGTACAGGTCGGCCATCAGATCGATGATGTGGACCACGCCCATGCCGCCCCAGCTCCGGCTGCAGTCCCAGCAGTCCTGAATGTCGCCGGTGGCGCGCCACAGGTGTCCAATGCCCTGTGCCCAAGTCCACGGTTTGCTGTTTCCCCATTCGCAGATCGAAAACACGATGGGCCGGCCGCTGGCGCGCAGGGCTTGGCCCATCTTCGCATAGGCGTCGCGCGTGTCTTGTCCGTCGGTGTTGCACCAGTCGTACTTCAGGTAGTCCACGCCCCACTCGGCGTAGGTCTTTGCGTCCTGCGCCTCGTGGCCCTTCGAGCCCGGCCGCTTGGCGCAGGTCATGCTGCCGGCGTCCGAGTAGATCCCGAACTTCAGCCCTTTGTCGTGGATGCTCTTGGCCAGGGCTTTGATCCCGGACGGGAAACGCTCGGGGTCGGCCACGATCCTCCCGGCCGCATCCCGCTTGACCTGCCAGCAGTCATCGATCACCACGTACTGATAGCCGGCGTCCTTCATGCCGCTCGCAATCAGGGCGTCGGCGGCTCCCAGAATCAGCTTTTCGCTGACGTTGCAGGCGAACTTGTTCCAGCTATTCCAGCCCATGGGCGGCGTGAGCGCGAGGCCGTCGGCTGCCAGGGCGAGCGGTGCCATCACGAGAAGGAGCGACACGACAAGGCCGACGCGAAGAAGTGAGCGCATGATTCGTCCCGTTTCAGGAGTTGTGCAGCCGTCTGCTGGACCGTGAAGATACTTCACAGCGGGCCAAGCACGCAACGGAAGGCAACTGGAACTAGTGATGCCTGGCCGGCTACTGCCACAGCGACGGTGGCGCGGGGATTGCACCGACTGTTGTTGGATACGTTGAATCACAGCCCACACAGTCGTTCAAAATCGAGGTGTTGTCATGAACTCCAAATTGACTGTTTGCCTTTGTCTCTTGCTCGTGGGATTCGGCGTCGCGCGGGCCGATGAGGCTCTGCCGCAGTCGGCGCAGCCGCCCACGGCGGCACCAGCTCAGCAACCGCCGGCGCCACCCCTCCAGCCGCCAGCCCCGCCGGTCCAATCCCAGGCGCAAGTTCAGCAGCCAGTCGCAGCCAGTCAAGTGGCGACTGGCGGCCAGTGGGTCTACACGAGTCAATATGGCTGGATCTGGATGCCGTACGGAAACCAGTACACCTACGAAGGCACGGCCTACGACGCTTCTCCCTACTCCTATGTGTACTACCCCAGCTACGGATGGTTGTGGCTCGCGTCGCCTTGGGTTTGGGGCTGGGGTCCGTATCCGTATTTCGGACTCCTGGGTCCCCATCACTTTGGCTGGTACACCGGCCTGTACCGCGCGGGGTATGGCTGGGGCGGATACCGCGGCGGATTCCACGGCGGATACGGTGGTGGCGGTGGCTATCGTGGCGGGAATGGTTACGGTGGTGGATCGCGCGCTGGCAGCCCTCACGCTGTCGGCGGATTCCGCGGCAGCTTTGGTGGTGGCAGCTATCGCGGCGGCGTCAGTGGCGGCTATCACGCGGCTGGCGGATTCCGCGGCGGCTTCGGCGGCTCGCACGGTGGTTGGGGAGGACATGGCGGGTTTGGCGGCGGCCACGGTGGCGGACACCGCTGATCTTTCAGCAAGCATGGCGTCAGGTTGGCCGACGGGACGTACTGGGCACAACACCAAGTCTCATCGACACTCGGCCAACACGATTCCCAGCGTCTGGTCGCCGGTGTTCGCGACGACGAGATCGGTGTGGCCGTCGCCGTTGAAATCGGCTGCGGCGATGTCGTTCGGAACACTGCCTGCGGCGAAAATTGCCTGGGTGGGAAAAGTTCCGCCGCCGGCATTGAGCAGCACGCTGATGCTGCTGTCGTACACGAAGGAATTCGCGACGGCGAGGTCAGTTCGGCCGTCGCCGTTGAAGTCCGCGACGGCGATGCCAGTGGGCGAGAAACCGGTGGGGTAGTCGACCTCGGGAGCGAACGAGCCATCGCCGCGGTTCAGCCACACCGCGACGCCCTGACCTTCGAAGAACGTGCAAGCAAGATCGGGAAAGCCGTCGTCGTTGAAATCGCCTGCGACGACAACGTTACTCTCGTTGGCGGAGTTGAACGACAACGTGACAGGTGGAGCGAAGGTGCCATCGCCGTTGTTGCCCAATAGACTCACCCCGCTTGGACTGGCGGCAACCGCGATGTCGGGATGGCCATCGCGGTTGAAGTCGGCGATCGCGATGGTCCAAGCGCCGCCGCCGGCCGAATAGGCTAACTCCTGGGGAAACGAGCCATCGCCCTGGTTGAGAAACACATTGACGGTTTGGCCACCCGTCGCGACGGCAAGGTCGGGCTTGTTGTCGCCGTCGAAGTCGCTGACTGCGATGCCGAGGGCTCCTTCGCTGCTCATGGTGAACGGAACCTCCGGGGCGAACGAGCCGTCCCCCTGGCCGAAGAGAATGGCGCCGGTGCTGCTCGTGTCGCCAACCACGGCAAGATCGAGCTTGCGATCTCCATTGAAATCGCCGGCCGCGACGGTCCAGGAACTCGCATAGCGGCTGTCGTTGCTCAGGGCATAGCTCACAGGGGGCGCGAAGGTGCCGTCGCCCTTGTTGAGCCACACGGCCACGCTGTTGGCGGTCTCATCGCTGCTGGCCGCGGCCACGTCGGGCACCCCGTCGCCGTTGAAGTCACCGACCGCCAGCGACCACGGGCTCCAGGCGGCGGGGTACAAGACTTGCGGGGCAAAGGTCCACTTGCACGCGCGGCCGTCGGGCGGTTGGGCAGGGCGGCCGTCGGGCGGTCGGGCAGCCGAGTCGGCAACTGCGAGTCGAGCCGCATCCGCCAGGGCCACTGCGTCCGGCACAGCCGCTGCGTCTAGCCCTGAGTCGACGACAGCGGTGTGGTCGAGCCCCGTTCGGCTGCAAGTGGCAGCGAAGCAAGCCAGTGAGAAAATCGCAGAGGTGCGCACGAAGACTCCACATGCGGGCCAGAATTGAACTCGGACGAACGGATTGTACTCCAGCGGACGCTCTGCCTGCATGGCTGTCTATTTCCGTGTCCTTCCCTAGCCAGACATCGCGGTGCTTGCGAGGAGGAATGCTATCATTCGTCTCGCTCGGGGCGTCGTGCGCATTTCTGCGAGGACTCGTATGAAGAGAGTTTGCTTGAATCCATGGCTGGTGCTTTCCCTTCTGTTCCCGACAGGATGCGGACGAACTCCGCTCGACCAGGCCGCTTCCAGCCAATCGGGCAGCACAGGTACTGGTGGCACCGCATCCCAGGGTGGCGACACGAGTGGGGCGGGCGGCACGTTGTCGCAGGCCGGATTCGGCGGCGCGACCGGCGCTTATGGAGGTGCCACTGGTAACAGTGGCAGTGGCTGCGCCTCTCCCCGCGAGAACAATGGGACCGCCTGTGTATCCAGCAATCTCTGCGCAAGTGGTACTATTATCCAGCCCACCTCGGGTACCACGATTACCATTGGCGGATTCGACGCATCACGAGGCGGCGAGTGCAGCGTGGCGACTGGCAGCTTCCTGCTCAACTTCAGAAAGCAACTCGTCACCGCCAACTTCCCTGGAGTGACCTTCGTCCTCACCGGCGCACCGATGCTGACTCCCGTGTATCTCGCTACGCTCGACATCCTGTTTATCACGAGCGCCTCCTCAACCAACTTCGCCATCACGCCGCTGTCACAGGCCGAGCTGGAAGCGGTGACCGCATTTATTCAGGGCGGCGGCCGATTCCTGATCAGCTCAGACAACTCCACATTTGCGGGCGCGGACACAGAGCTTGCCAATAACTCTGTCCTCGGCCCCGTCGACATGACCGCCGGCGGAATGACATTGTCTGGACCGATGCAGTCGACCGTCGCCGGTAGCCCACTGGTTTCGGGTCGATCCGGGAGCTGGTCCACCATCGACACCGATGTTCCTGGCACGTGGATGAGCACCGGCAAGGCGACGGTGGTGGCCAGCCTCAACGGAACCCCGTCGCTCCCGGCGCTCGCGCAGTTCAACATTGGTGATCTCGGTCCCGCGTCGGCGCGAGGCGTGGTGATCGCGGACGCGAACGCGCTCATGGAATACGGCGGCTTCAATATCGTCCTGATCGACAACATCGTCGATTACCTAATCCCGACAGTGCAGCAGGTGACTGCGGCCACACAAGCCAATACTTGCCAATCGGGCGTCTGCGTTGCTGGCCCAGCAACCTATTGCCCGCCGGTGGACGCATGCCACCTGGCGAGGGTGTGCGATCCAATGAGCGGCATGTGCGTCCCCGGCGACGCGGCCCTTGCGGGTACGCCCTGCGGCAACGGCGGCTCGTGTCGGGGTGGTGTCTGTCAGTCGAGGTGAATAACCTCGTTTCCTGGTTGCTTCCTTCTTGGGCGCTGAAGCGGCGCTGCCGCGGTAGTGTGAAAAGTTGTGCGAAGAAATGGGCTTTTCTGCCGGCCCCCCACACTTGCCTGCGAGCACGGCTCAAATCTGTCCCGCGCCATTCAACGCTTGACAATTCAACGCCTGACATTCAGCAAACTCCCGCTTGAATCGCGAAGGCCAAGACTCTACGCTTGCCTGGTGCTGAAGATGTCCCCACGGAGTCCGGCCCAAAGACGTTCGCGCACCGGCCGCGCGCCCGGGGCCAGCGCGACTGCCCTGGCGCTGGCCGGCCTTTTGGCCGGCAGTGGACAAACGACGCAGGCGAAGCAGCCGGCGCCGGCAGCCCAAGCGACCCCGGTGGCCCAGGCGACGTCGGCCGGCGGCGGGCTCATGGTCGTCGATGCTGGGCGCTTTGTGGGCCCGACGACGCCCGAGAACGCACGCCGGGACGGCCTGACCGTGGTCGATCTCTCGGACGACTGGCTACCGTACATCTTGTCGGAGACGCCCGACAAGCCGCAGCCGCTGCGGCCCTATTTGATCGACCTGGCCAACGGGCGGATGCGCCCGGGCAGCGCCTACGCGCGCCCCCGCGAGGACCGTTTTTTCGAGGCGTTCGGGATATCGCCCAGCCTGAACCTGCTGCGGCGACGGCTGGCGGATAGCAAGCGCCACGCCTGCCACGAGAAAGTGAAGGACGCGGTGCTTGAGGAATTGTCACCCAAGAACGTGATCCCGCCGGAACAGCCGGAGAAAATTCCGAACCCCGACCCCAAGACGGTCGGCGAAACGCCCATGATTCTGACCGGGCGGACAATCTCGCCGCGACCCTTGACCGCGCTAGAAAAGCGGGCCGTGGTCGCGATGCAGGCCCACCTGCGCTGCGAGGATCTGCTGGCCGGCAAAGCGAACGGCGGCCGGATGGATCGGCGGACGGCCGCGGGCCTGCAGATTTACCAGCGACTCCATATGATCGCAGACAACGCGAGCATCGACCTCGAGACCCGGACCGTGCTCCTGGGCGACAGCCGCGAGTATGACTTCCGCGCGCTGTTGCGTGCGCTGCGCGAGCGGGTCGTCGATGCGACCGGGCTGCTCGAGGACGGCTCGGCCCTGGGAGTCCTCGGCCAAGTGCAGGGGCGCGTGCTGGACAACGCCGAGTTCCGGCCGCTGCCCGTGGAAGCGGCCACCACGCAGGCCCCGGCCCAGGCCCCATCAACACAGTCCGAGCCGGGCAAGGTCACCCCGGCGCCGGATCTGATCGCTGCGGCCACTCAGGCCGCCAGCCAGGCGCTGGGCTGGACGTCACCGGAGGCCGTGCTCGCGAGCACGTTGGTGGTCCCCCCGGCGCCGCCGCCTTCCTCGCGACGGCCCGCGCGCAAAGCACCGGCGAGCAAGGCGCCTGCCCCCCTGCCCACGGCCGTCGCGATCCGCCTGCCGCCGCTGCCGGCTTACCACAGTGCCAAGATGGATCTTCGCGCGGAGATCGATCGCGGCGAGGTGGTCCTGGCGCGGCCGAAACTCGACAAGGAGGGACACAAGAAGTGGCATCCCCCGGTCAGCGACCGCCCGACCCTCACGCTGTACGCGCGCGTGGGCAAGGGCGAGGTGGCCCTGGGCCGCTGGCCGACCACCATCGGCGGCTGGAAGACGATCGAGAAGTCCGACGGCAGCATGGCGCTCAAGTACAAGGAGTCGGTTACCGGCGACGCCATCTGGCCCGAGATTCTGGCCACGCCGACCTGGCACCCGGCGACGGGCATACCCACGCGCAAGCTGCTCATCAAGCGCGGGGACACCTGGGAGCCGAAGACCGAGATCATCGGCCCGGGCTACCGTGCGGCCTACGGGCTGGTGGCGCTGGTGCACCATCAGATCGAGGGTGTTGACGAGCACGGCGAATTGCAGCTCATGGACCACCGTATCCGGACCCACGGCACAGCCGCCTACCGATCAGTCAAGCGCGGCGAGAGCAACGGCTGCCACCGGATGCATAACTACGTGGTCCTGCGTCTGGCGAGCTTCCTGGTGAAACACCGGGAGAACGTGCGCGACGGCCTCGTGCCCGAGGATTATGTGCGGCACCTCGAATACAAGGGCCAGGAAGTGGCCCTGGCGAGCGAGAGCAAGGGTTACCGATTCAAGCTGACGCCGCCCGTGCCAGTGACCGTCCTGCACGGCGACGTCCGTGGCAACGCGAGAGCCACCAAGAGCGTGGTGCCGCTGAACGTGGCTCCGTAGCAGCGGGGTAGAGGCCTTGGTCAAGACGGCACGAGCTCAACTGAATTTTGTCCGCTCGCTACTGTGCCGTGGATTCGGCACGCACCGCTCAGGACCCTCTGCCGGCGGTCAGATCCGCCTAGATGGAACGTCGGTGGGCGTGGCGGCCCACGGCGCGAGAGTTCTCTGAAGCAGAAGACGCATGAGCGCACTCAGGGTGGCAAGACTGCCTGGGCCAACATCGGGATGACCTGCGGTTTCGCTAGTGTTCTGCGGCAGCGCCGGTCCAGAGCACGTCGCGCGCGTGCACCCATATGTGTTCGTACTCTGAGCAAGGGTCGCTAAGCAAGCCGGGAAAGCTGATCACCTGTATCCAGCCGTCGGAACGGTCCAAAGGGAGCGCATCGACGGCAAGCGTCCGAGCGACCCAAGCCCAGACCGGACCCCCAGGCGAGGCGGCGATTGGAGCGTGCTCGCGGAGCGTGAATTTCGCGACCCTGGGTTGATCACTGCAACCGCCCCGCCCCCCTCCCGAGAGTCCTTCACCCCAGCCGCCAACGGGCGCAACCTGTGACGTCGTATTTCGTTCGAGCGTCCAGCCTGTCACCTTTGATCCATCTGCCCATGCTGCCTCAAGCAGCACCCATCCGGGCTGCTTGCGCAGGATTCTGAAGGGCCCACGGTACTGAACGTGCAATGGCTCGACTTCTTGGGGACCAAGATACAGGGGAAAGAAGGTGGTGCCCGTTCCGATCGTACGATCTTTTGAGGGCCAGACAACATCCGGGGTTGAGTAGGGGGTCCCGTCGCTCAGTCCCACGTGGCTGCACGGGATCTGCAAGGGCTGCTTCACGTCGATTCCGAGCGTCGAGTGGAGTGATAGCTGCATGTCATCGCCTCGAATGCCAAGCCAAGCGGACGCCGCCTTCTTGCCCAGACGGATGCGACCGCCGTACAAGTCGACGCGTTCCTTGATACGGAAGGCAAGCTTGTCCATCGGGTACGAGGCCGCGAAGCGCAGGGGAGCCATGACTTGCACGGACGCATTCGCTTTTCCTGTCTCGGGCTCTATTGTCAAAGGCACCCCATCAATGTCCAACGCGAAACTCACGCCCGGAGCCGACACCATCACGCCTTTCAGGTGCGCCTGCTCGACCACAATGCGACACTGCGCCGAAACCGCGCGGGAGGCGAGCCCACATGCGATCGACGCGAGGACGTAGGTCAACCGCCAGAACCATCGGACAGGCGCGCTTGGAGAACCACGCTCCGGAGCCATGCGCATAGTATAGCGCCCCGGTTAGAAGTGCGGCGAGACACATGTCCTTGACGTCCATGGCGAGAAGCCTGCGATTTGGGTAAGCTGTTGGCGTGTCTCGCAAACCGTCGATTCAAATAGGCACAGCCAGGGCCGAGGGCAGACCCGGCAGGGCTACCAGGGTGGGTTCGGAGTGGGTGGGCCATAGAGGCACTATCGCTCACCCGGATTCCCCTGCTGGTGGTGGTGGCCCCGGCCATTTCTCGCGAGTGAGACTGGCACAACGAGACCCCGGGGCTCTACCGAGTCCCTGGCGGCCAGGACCGCTGCACCCGATGCGACTGCAGGGCGCCCCGGCGCCAAGACCTGCTAATTTGGCGCCTGTCACAAATCCGCGTTCGTTGGGAGTGCTGAAATCCGTGCAGAGTGACCTGATGGATGTGAACGTAGACGCCAAGATCATCGCCGATGGGACGGGAGCGAGATCAGGCGCCGTAACCTCCTTCACTGGCGGCGCCGCGTGGGCGGCGCCAAACTACATCCAGGACCGACACCACAAGATCGTCGAGTTCACCGGCAAATTCACCTGGCGCGGCACCGTCACAATAGAGACAATCTACGCCGCCGGTGCCAGGCCCGACGATCTCTCTTGCTATGGGCGCGGTACGACCGACGATGATGTGCGCAATCGCGATATTACGCTCGGCTTTCACGAGAGTTGCCACAGAAGCGACTACGTGGCGTACCTCGGAGTGCACCGACTACCCGATCCGCCGAAGCTGGCAATCGACATGACCGTGGCAGACTTCGAGAAGGCAACTGCGGCCTTTGGCAAAGAGCTAAAGGCCTACTTCAAAGCCATGGATGCAGAATCCGTAGCTAACACCGATGAAGTGGGCCATTGCAAATCCACTTGGGTGAGAACGCGAACCTGCTTCCAGCACACGCTGCCCTGAAACGGATACCTGCTCGGCTGCAGCTTCGTGCGCGATGAGCGTCTCTTGTCGTGGGCACTTCGCCCCCTGTCGGTGCTTGGTGCCGGCTTACCACAGTGCCAAGATGGATCTTCGCGCGGAGATCGATCGCGGCGAGGTGGTCCTGGCGCGGCCGAAACTCGACAAGGAGGGACACAAGAAGTGGCATCCCCCGGTTAGCGACCGCCCGACCCTCACGCTGTACGCGCGCGTGGGCAAGGGCGAGGTGGCCCTGGGCCGCTGGCCGACCACCATCGGCGGCTGGAAGACGATCGAGAAGTCCGACGGCAGCATGGCGCTCAAG
>Ga0265329_10000455_pt1 | contig 21429 bp, 19 predicted proteins | sample 41627metaG_FD_202091 | JGI IMG/M metagenome (GOLD analysis project Ga0265329, IMG submission 202091) | Rhizosphere microbial communities from Carex aquatilis grown in University of Washington, Seatle, WA, United States - 4-16-27 metaG | ecosystem: Host-associated > Plants > Roots > Rhizosphere...
GGTATACCAGCCGAGGGTCGCGGGACGACCCATTTCCATCGACGAAAAGGATCGCCATGTACAACGCACCGGAACAATTCGCTGAATTCAGCAAGACCAACGTCGCGCAAGTGACGAAGCTCGCCGCGCTCGCCATCGAGAACGCCGAGAAGATCGCCCGCCTCAACATCGCCACCGCCAAGGTTGCGCTCGCCCAGGGCGTCGAAGGCGCGTCGGCGGCCAGCTCGGTCCGTGACGTGCAGGACCTGCTCGCGCTCCGCGCGAAGTATGCGGAAAGCGGCGTCGCCACTGCTGTCGGCTACTCGAAGACGATGTACGAATTCGCCTCGGAAGCGCAGTCGCAATACGCGGCGCTCGCCGAAGAAGCGTGGAACGCCTACACGAAGGGCCTCGCGGTCTGGGTCGAGAAGGCCAGCAAGTCGGCCCCGGCCGGCTCGGACGCAGGCTTCAACGCGCTGAAGTCCACCGTCGCCGCGACGACCGCCGCGTTCGACCAGTTCCAGAAGGCGACGAAGCAGGTCGTGAGCTTCGCCGACGCGAGCGTCCGCGCCGCTGCGGCGAATGCATCGAAGGCCGCGCCGAAGGGCCGCAAGGCTGCGTAATACCCCCGACGTCGTGCCGCCGGCCCCCTGCCGCGGCACGCCTGCGGTCACGCAGGGCAACGATCCGCCCATTGAAAATGCGGACGCCGTCCCGATGTAGGGCGTGGATGTCTCCTTCTGTATCTTCGCCCTCCTCCTAGAAGATACAGCCTCAAGCCCCGGCCGCAAGGTCGGGGTTTTTTTTGGGCGCGCGAAACGCGACGGTTGCGCTGCCCGGCAGCGGTGAAGCGGAGGGCCGCGCGCTCGAACGAACGACGTTTCTATTCGACTTTCCCTATCGCGTGGACGGCGTCGGAGAGCTTCTGCGAGTCGCCTTCCCAGAAGCGCGCGAGCTCGGGCGCATCGAGATACTGGACCGGCGTCTCGACGGTCGCCATCGCGGCGACAAACTTCGGATCCTGTGCCGCGACGCGCGCGGCGTCGCGCAGCTTCGCGAGCGCAGGCGCGGGTGTGCCGGCGGGCGCGAACAGCGCCGACCACTGGAAGAACACCACCGGATACCCGGACTCGGACAGGGTCGGCACGTCCGGCAGCGACGCGAGCCGCTTGTCGCCCCATGACGCCAGCACGCGGAGCTTGCCGGCCTTCACGTGCTGGACGACCGTCGAAGGTCCCGAAGCGACGGCGTCGATGCTGCCGCCCAGAAGCGCGATGACCGCCGGTCCGGCGCCGGTGTAGGGCGCGTGCAGCAGCTTGATGCCGGCCGAGCTCGCGAACATCTCCATCGGCACGTGCATCGTGCCGTAGTTGCCCGACGATCCGTAGCTGATCGCGCCCGGACGCCTGCGCGCGTCGGCGACGAATTCCGCGAGCGACTTCCACGGGCTGTCGGCGCGCACGGCGAGCACCGTCGGGTCGGCGGTGAAGCGCGCGATCGGCACGAACTGGTTCAGCTGGTACATCGGTGCGCGGCCGATCACCTTGTCGGCCTCGGGCAGGATGGAGATCGACGACAGTGCCATCAGGATCGTGTAGCCGTCGGGCTTCGCCTTGGCGACGTAGCCCATGCCGATGCCGCCGCCCGCGCCCGGCTTGTTCTCGACGATCACGGGCACGTTGAGCGTGCGGCCCATCGCATCGGCGACGGGGCGTCCGACGATGTCGGCGACGCCTCCCGGGGGAAACGGCACGACCATCGAGATCGGCTTCGCGGGCCACGGCTCGTCGGCGAACGCTGGCGCCGTCACTGCGCCGAGAACGCCGATCAGCGCCAGCGCGATTGCAGGGCAGCGGCGAAGTCGGCGCATGGCGGCGCGCCGCATCATTTCGACGGCGAGCATTCGACGCCCATCTCCCTGCAGACACGCAGCACGCTGTCGAGGACGAGCGCAGCCGCGTTCGGCTGGTCGCCGGTGTGCGCGGACGAGATGAGGAGGTGCGTGAGGTTGTCGCCGATGTCGCTGACCTTGATGCCTGCAATCTGCCGTCCGTTGGTGAACTGGACGACGTGATCCGCCGGATTTTCCTGTGTCACGGTGACGCCCTGCGTGTTGCCGCGCAGGCCGCGCAGCACCGCGTCCCAGACCTTGCCTGCGGGCGCCTCCAGCATCACGGCGGCGGAATCGTAGCTCGCGCCGCTGCCGCCCTGCGACTGCGACATCTGCTCGACGCGACCCACGACCTTGCGCGCGACCAGCACCCACTGTGCCTCCGCAAAGCCGGAGGCCAGCACCGCGACGATGGCGGCGGCGACGCACGCCGCACGGACTCCGTTCTGCATGCATTTCTCCCTGGACAACGCGACGCCCGGGACGAAACAGGACCCCTGTTCGTTCCGACAAACCCAAACCGGTGCCGGCGATTATTCGCCAGCGCCTGCGACGTGACAAGGGCGACGGCCCCGGCGGGCGGTCGCCCCTGCGTGCATTGTGCTCGCCGCGAGTGCCGGAAGCGCGGTCAGAACATGTGCTGGCCGCCGTTGATCGCGATGTTGGCCCCGGTGACAAATGCCGCCTCGTCGCTCGACAGATACGCGACGAGCCCCGCGACTTCCTCGGGCTTGCCGAGGCGGCCCATCGGGATCTGCGGAATGATCTTGCTGTCGAGGACGTCCTTCGGAATCGCCATCACCATCTTCGTGCCGATGTAGCCGGGCGAGATCGTGTTGACGGTGACGCCCTTGCGCGCGACCTCCAGCGCCAGCGCCTTGGTGAAGCCGTGCATGCCGGCCTTCGCCGCCGAGTAGTTGACCTGCCCGAACGCGCCCTTCTGGCCGTTCACCGACGAGATGTTGATGATCCGGCCCCAGCCGCGGTCGACCATGCTGTCGCAGACCTGCTTCGTCATGTTGAAGCAGGAATCGAGATTGGTCTTGATCACGATGTCCCAGTTCACCTTGTCCATCTTCTTGAACGTGGAGTCGCGCGTGATGCCGGCGTTGTTGACGAGCACGTCGATCGGGCCGATTTCCTTCACGACCAGCGCGGCGCAGGCGGTGCACGAATCGATGTCGGCGACGTCGCAGGGATAGGCGCGAAAGCCGTAGCCCATCTTGTTCATCCCGTCCAGCCACTCGTGCGTCTTGGTGTTGCCCGGCGAATGCGTGGTGACAACCTTGTAGCCCAGCGCTGCGAGCTTGATGCAGATCGCCTCGCCGAGACCGCCCATGCCGCCGGTGACGAGTGCGACACGTGGAATCTTCAATGGCATTTTCGTTCTCCTCCGGGATGAATCGTTCGGTTCATGGCTGCAACCTTGTTTTCCCGCATCTTAACTCCGCGCGCGGCCCGTGAGTGAGCGCAGCGGGCGCTTTCGGAGTGCGACGGCACGCCGCAGCCTTCCCTGCGTGTCGGATCAGGCCGATTCCAGCACGTAGCGCCCCGGCGCGGCGCCGAGGGGCGGGTGTGCTGCGTCGCCGCATGCGGCAGGCGCCGGGCGCAGCGCGCCGCCGTGGCCGCGCAGCCATTCGCCCCAGTGCGGCCACCAGCTGCCGGCGTGCGAGCTCGCGCGTGCGAGCCAGTCGTCGGGCAGATCGGTGAGGAGCTCGTTCGTCCAGTAGTTGCGCCGACCGTTCGCGGGCGGATTGACGACCCCGGCGATGTGCCCCGACGCACCCAGCACGAACGTCGGCTCGCCGCCGAGCAGCGCCGTGGTGCGGTAGGCCGAGCGCCAAGGCACGATGTGATCGTCGCGCGACGCGTAGACATAGGAGGGCAGCGTGATCCGCCCGAGATCGATGCGCTCGCCGCCCATCGTCAGCGCGTCGGGAACGATCAGCCGATTGTCGAGATAGAGATTGCGCAGGTAGTAGACGTACATCGGGCCGGGCAGGTTCGCGGAATCGCCGTTCCAGTGCAGGAGATCGAACGCAGGAGGCGTTTCGCCCTTGAGGTAATTGCTGACGACGTAGTTCCAGACGAGATCGTTTGCGCGCAGGCTGGCGAAGGCGCCGGCGAGCTCGCTCCCGTGCACGCGCTCGCCCGCCATCAGCGCCCGCTCGCGCGACTCGAGAAACTCGCGCGAGACGTAGACGCCGATCTCGCCCGGGTCGGCGAAGTCGAGCATCGTGGTGAGGAATGTCGCGGATTCGATCCAGTGCAGGCGCCGCGCCGCAAGCACTGCAAGCGCGCAGGCGAGCAGCGTGCCGCCGACGCAGAATCCCAGCGCGTTGACGGTCGCGGTTCCCGCGATCGCCTTCGCGTGTTCGATGGCGGTGACGACGCCCTGCTCGAGATAGTCGTCCCAGGTTCGCCGGCCCTCGGCGGGCGGAATGTTGCGCCACGAGATCATGAAGACCGTGTGGCCCTGGTCCACGGCCCAGCGCACGAACGAGTCGTCCTGGCGGAGGTCGAGGATGTAGAACTTGTTGATGCAGGGCGGAACGATCAGGAGCGGGCGCCGGTACACTTTCGGCGTCGACGGCGCGTACTGGATCAGCTCGATCAGCGCGTTGCGGTACACGACTTCGCCGGGCGTGACCGCGAGATTGCGGCCGACTTCGAAGGCGCGCGCGTCGCTCATCGAGATGCGGCCGATGCGCGCGTCGGCCGCGAGGTTCGCCATGCCCTGCGCGAGGCTCGCTCCCTCGGTCGCCACCGCGCGCTTCAGCACGTCTGGATTCGTCGCCGGGAAATTGGATGGCGCAATTGCGTCGACGAACTGGCGGGTCGCGAAGACGAGCCGCTGCTTCTGCGGAGCGGGCAGCGGCGCCAGTGCCGCGAGGTCGGTGAGATAGCGGCTCGCGATGAGGTAGCTCTGCTTCATCAGCGCGAAGTAGGGCAGCGCGTTCCACTCCGGTGCCGCGAAGCGCCGATCGCCCGGTGCCGGCGCGACGACGTCCGGAATGGCGGTCGCGGGGCCCGCGATGGCCGCGGACTCCGCGGCTTTCCACAGCGCGGCGAACTGCGCTTCCGCGCGTGCGTTGAGCGCGGCGAGCGCGTGCACGTCGATCGCCGCGGGCGGCGCGGCGGACAACCTCGCAAGTTCGGGAGTTGCTCGTGCGGCAGGCGTACCTGGCGCCATCGCGCCGGACCACCACTGCAGCCATCCGCTGCCTGCGCGTTGCCAGTCCTCGGCAAGCGCCTGCCATGGGTCCGGAGCGGCCGCCGCAGGCTTCGCCATGACGACTGCCGTTCAGTGCTCGAGCGCCGCGTGCGCGACGGCGATGATCGCGATGCCGAGGACGATCAGCACGAGCTGTTTCGCCGTCTCGAGCGGCTCGGGGCGGCGGTGCAGGCTGGGGATGAGATCGGCGACTGCTACATAGAGCAGGCTCGCGGCGGCGATCGCGAGGACCGCGGGCAGGATGTTCTGCATGTCGGCGAGGGCCACGAATCCGGCAATCGCGCCGACGAGTGTCGCGAGGCCCGCCGCGATGTTGGTGACGAAGGCCTTTGGCCGCGAATAGCCCGAATGCACCAGCACCGCGAAGTCGCCGACCTGCTGCGGCACCGCGTGGGCGACGATCGCGACGGTCACCGAGACGCCGAGCGCGGTGTTCGCGAGAAACGACGCGGCGATCACGACGCCGTCGCAGAAGTTGTGGACACTGGTGCCGATCAGGATCATCAGCGCGGAGCGCCCCTGGTCGGCGCCGTCGTGCGTGTGCAGCGCGTGATCGTGCTCGGACTCCTCGCTGTCCTCGCGATGCTCGTCGTGGCCGTGCGAGTGCCGCCACAGCACGAGCTTTTCGAGCAGGAAGAAGCCGAGGAGGCCGGCCAGCACCGTCATCATCACGCGTTCGGCGCTGCCGGTTTCCAGCGCGTGCGGGAGCATCTCGAGGAACACCGCGCCGAGCAGCGCGCCGACGGCGAACGAGACGAGCCGCGAAATCCAGCGGCGGTGCAGTGCGAGCGTGCCGGCCGCCGCGAGCGTGGCGAGCACGCCGCCGGACGCGGCTGCCAGCAGGATTTGCGTAAAGGTCGACACGGGAGGTGATGGGCCCCGCACCGTGCCGCACCACGAATGCGCGCGGCGCCGGCAGGCACGAGCGTCGCATTATACGTACCGAAGGCGCGGCTCAGGGTCCCCGCTCGAGCCAGATGAGGGAAGCCATCCGCCCCGACAGTTGCGTCCGGCGATACGAGAAGAAGCGCCCTGAATCGTCGTGCGTGCAGAAGCCGCCGCCCGTGACGATGCCGACGCCGGCGGCCGCAAGGCGGGCGCCGGCGAGCGCACCGAGGTCGGCAGTCCACTTGCCTGGGCGCAGCGCGACGAACGCTGAGGCAGCACCGGCATCGTGCGCGCAGAACGCGGTATGGACGTCGGCGCCCACTTCGAAGGCGCGCGGCCCGATGCCCGGGCCGATCCACGCATGCACGTCATCCGGTTGGACGCCGAGGTCGCGCAATGCGGCGACCGTCGACTCGAGCACGCCCGCGGCGAGTCCGCGCCAGCCTGCATGCGCAATGCCCACGGCGCTGCCGCGCCTGTCGGCAAAGAGGACCGGCAAGCAATCGGCGGTCTGCACCGCGACGACGACGCCCGGCGCGCGCGTGACGGCCGCATCGGCGACGGGACGCGGCACCGACGGCGTTCCGTCGAGCACGGCAACCGTCGTGCCATGCACCTGATCGAGCCAGACCGGCGCCGACGGCAGGAACGCCTGCAGCCGGCGCCGGTTCTCCGCCACGGCGTCCGGAGCGTCGCCCGAATGCCGCGCGAGATTCATCGACGCGAATTCGCCGGCCGACACGCCCCCGGAACGCGTCGTCACCAGCGCGCGGATTCCGGCGTCGTCGGCGAGGCTCGGGACGATCCAGTCGAGTCCCGCGCCGCGCACGCGCGCTTCGAGCGCGTCGCGGCTCACGGCTTCCGCGCCGGCGGAGTTGTCGCGAGCGATTCGAGCAGCGCCTCGAAGTCGCGCGGCAACGGCGAGGTGAACGCGCAGAGTCTGCGCGTGAGCGGATGCACGAGCTCGAGCCGTGCCGCGTGCAGCGCCTGCCGTCCGAAGCGCAGCGGATTGCGGCGCGAGTACGTCGGGTCGCCGACGAGCGGATGCCCGAGCGAGGCGAGGTGCACGCGGATCTGGTGCGTGCGTCCCGTCTCGAGGCGGCACGCGAGCAGCGTGGCCGTGCCGAAGCGCCGGATCACGCGGTAATGCGTGCGGGCCGGCTTGCCTCCCGCGACGACCGCCATCGTCGTGCGCCGCGTCGGATGGCGGCCGATCGGTGCGTCCACCGTGCCGCCGCGGTCGATGTCGCCTGCGGCGAGCGCCATGTATTCGCGCATCACGGTGTGCGCCTGCAACTGGCGCACGAGGTCGGTCTGCGCGGTCAGCGTCTTGGCGACGACCATGAGGCCGCTCGTGTCCTTGTCGAGGCGATGCACGATGCCGGAGCGTGGCACCCCGGCGAGCGCGGGCGCGTGGTGCAGCAGCGCGTTCTGCAGCGTGCCGGCGCGGTTGCCCGCGCCCGGATGCACGACGAGCCCCGCGGGCTTGTCGATGACCATCAGCGCGTCGTCCTCGTGCACGATCGCGAGCGCGATGGCCTCGGGCGCCGGCGCGCCGTGCACGGCGTCGGGGACGATGGCGACAACGACGCGCTCGCCGCCGCGAACCTTCTGTGTCGCTAGCGGAACCTGTCCGTCGACCATCACCTTGCCGGCGTCGATCCACGCCCGGAGGCGGCTGCGCGAATACAGGGGCAGCGCCTTAGCCAGCGCAGCGTCGAAGCGCGCTCCGGCGGCGTCCGGGGACAGCGTCAGGGCGATCGTGTCCTCGGGCGCGGCGGGCAGGGGAGCGGCGATCGGAGTGGTGCGGGGGCTCAGGGGAACCTCGGGTGACGCGGCGGGTCGGTTATAATTCGCGATTCGGACGGAGCCAGTCGAACCAATGCCGCACCCCACGATTCACGCAATGCAGGCCGGCGCCGCGCGCGCCGCCGCACGCCGCGGCTTCCTCGCGCTGACGCTTGCGCTGGCACTCGTCGTCGCCGGCTGCGACCTGCTGCCCGAAGTGAAGGACCCCACCGCGGGCTTCACCGCCGAGCGCCTCTATGCCGACGCGCACTCGCTGATGCGGCAGGGGAATTATACGCAGGCAGTCAAGATGTTCGAGACGCTCGAGTCGCGCTACCCGTACGGGCGCTACGCGCAGCAGGCGATCATCGAGTCGGCGTATTCGAACTACCGCGCCGGCGAGACCGCGGCGGCGGTGGCCCAGTGCGACCGCTTCATCCGGACCTATCCCAATCATCCCACCGTCGACTACGTGTATTACCTCAAGGGCCTCGTGTACTTTCGCGAGGACCAGGGCCTCCTGGGGTACGTCTACGAGCTCGACCTGTCCGAGCGCGAGCCGAAGGCGATGCGCGAGTCCTACGCGGCGTTCAAGGACATGGTCGCCAAGTTTCCGGAAAGCAAGTACGCGCCGGATGCGCGCGACCGGATGCGCTACCTCATCAACGCGCTCGCGATGTACGACGTGCACGTCGCCGAGTACTACTACAACCGCGGCGCGTACGTGGCCGCGGTGAACCGCGCCCAGACGTCGCTGACGACGTATCCGCAGACGCCCGCCAACGAGGCGGCGCTGATCATGATGGTGCAGTCCTACGACCGGCTGGGGATGGTCCAGCTGCGCGACGACGCCCGCGCCATTCTCGTGCGCACGTATCCGGAAAGCCCGTTTCTCACGGGCGTCGACAGCCGGCCGTGGTGGAACTTCTGGTCGAAGCGCGCCTACGTCGCGCCGAGCGACGTCAAGCCCTGGTGGCAGGTGTTCTAGGTCTCCTGATCTGAACCGGACACGCGTTGCCGCGCCCGAGTATCGGCCGCGCCTGACAATCAACTAGCCGCGCCCGGCGAAGAACGCTTCGACGTCGGCGATCTCGCGCGTGCGCCGCATCGGCGGCAGGCTGCGCCAGATGCGCTTGCCGTAGGACTTGTCCGTGATCCGCGGATCACCGATCATCAGCACACCGCGGTCGGTCTCGCTTCGGATCAGCCGTCCTGCGCCCTGCTTTAGACTGATCGCCGCCTGCGGCAGCTGATAGTCGAAGAACGGATTGCCTCCGGCCGCGCGGAGGTTGTCGAGCCGCGCCGCGAGCAGCGGATCGTCCGGCGGCGCAAACGGCAGCTTGTCGATGACGACGACCGACAGCGCGTCGCCGGGAACGTCCACGCCCTCCCAGAAGCTCTGGCTGCCGAGCAGCACCGCGTTGCCGAGCTCGCGAAAGCGCGCGAGGAGCTCGCTGCGCGAGCCTTCGCCCTGCACGAGCAGGGGCCAGTCGAGGCCTTCGCGCGCGAACGCATCCGCCAGCATCGCCCGCGCGTCGTTCAGCGCGCGGTGCGTCGTGAAGAGCATGAACGCGCGCCCGCCGCTTGCCTTCAGCACCGGCAGCGCCGCGGCGACGACCGCGGCCGTGTGCTCGCGCGAGTTGGGCGGCGGCAATCCGCGAGGCACGTAGAGCAGCGCCTGCGCCTCGTAGTCGAACGGAGATTCCCAGCATCCGGTGGCGGCATCGTGGAGACCGAGCTCGCTCTGGTAGAGCGAAAAATCGCGACCGACGGCGAGTGTTGCGGAGGTGAATATCCACGCGCGGCCCGACTGCTCGACCTGCTTGCCGAACGTGTCGGCGATCGACAGCGGCGACGCGAAGAGCTGCCAGCCCAGGCTCGTCACGTCGACCCAGCGGATCCATTCCTTGGGCGGGCCGCCTTCGACATCCGCGACCGGGCCGGTGTTGCGCCAGCGCGCGAGTGCGGTGGCCGCTTCCATCGCGCGGCGCGCACAGTTGCCGAGCTCTTCGCTGCGCTCGGCGAAGAGCGACAGTTCCGCGGCGAGACGATCGATGGCGGCCCCGAGAAGGTCGAGCGCCTCGGTGAAGCCCTCGCGCGCCGCCGCCATCGCCTGACCCAGCTTGCCCGGCGTGTCACCCAGCGCGAGGCGGACCTTCCGGATCGCCGGGCCGACGTCGGCGGCTGCGTCGGGCAGGTCGGCGACCTCGCGCGCGTCGGTGCGCGCCGCGACCTCGGCGTCGCGTGCGAGCTCGGCCAGCACGCCGGCGCCCAGCTGCTCGCCGAAGAACAGCGTCGCCGTGTCCGGGAGCTGATGCGCTTCGTCGAGCACGACGGTGTTGCACGCGGGCAGCAGCTCCGCGAGGCCTTCGTCGCGCAGCATGACGTCGGCGAAGAAGAGATGATGATTGATCACGACGACGTCGGCTTCGAGCGCCGCCTTGCGCGCCTTTAGCACGAAGCATTCGGCGTGATGCGCGCACTCGCTGCCGAGACAGTTGTCGCGGGTCGATGTGACCAGCGGCCAGATCGTCGCGTTCTCGGGGACGTCGGCCAGCTCGCCGCGGTCGCCGCTCTCGGTCGCGTGCGTGAAGGCGACGATCTTCGTCAGGTGCCGTGCGTCGTCGCGCGACGGGAAGCGTCCCTCGACGGCGGCGCGCTCGAGATGATGGTGGCAGACGTAGTTGGCGCGCCCCTTGAGGAGCGCCAGCGTCACCGGCAGGCCGAGCGCGTCGCGCACCTGCGGCAGGTCGCGCTGGAAGAGCTGATCCTGCAGCGTCTTGGTCCCGGTCGAGACGACGACCTTGCCGCCGTAGAGCAGAGCGGGGACGAGATACGCAAACGTCTTGCCGGTGCCGGTGCCGGCTTCGGCGATCAGCGTTCCCTGGGCGCGAATCGCGTGCGCGACCGCCTCGGCCATCGCGAGCTGCTGCGGGCGAAAGCGAAAGCCGGGGAGCGCGCGCGCGAGCGTGCCGCCCTCGCGGAAGATCGCGGCGAGCTCGGTGTCCTGCGCAGCAGGGAATCCGGAATCGCCGGCCGCAGCCGTCGTCCGGTCGTGGACGTCTTCGATCAGCGCTTGCCGCTTCCCGCGGCGGGCGCCGCCGAAGTCGACGCGTTGGTGAGGCCGCTGGAAAGGGCGGTCCGCACCGCGCTCGCCTGCTGGTGGAACGCGTCGTACGGCTTCGCGACGCGCGCCTTGTACGACTCGTCGTCCTCGCCGCGCTGCCACTTGAGCCCGCCGATCGCCTGCGTCCACAGCTCGTAGAGCGTGCGCAGGCTGTCGATTGCGCTGCGGCTGCCGGTGGCCTCGCGCAGCGCCGCCTGGTACGGGCGCGTGATATTGATCTTCTGCTTGTCGACGCAGTATTCGCTCTTCGCGCCGTTGACGCCGACCTCGGACTTCTCGTAGCCGAACTCAATGATCTCGATGCTCTTCACGTGCCGGCACATCGTGTAGAGGTGATCGACGGCATCGATGAAGCAGTCGACCGCGCCGGTGCCGGTGGCGTTCGGGCAAATGTACGTGTCGGGCTTGGGGACGAATCCGTTCTGCTGCGCGGCAGCGGGTGCGGCAAGCGCGAGCAGGGCGGGAATGGCAAGGAGTATCGGCGTGCGCAGCATGGCAGTGTCCCGGAAGACGGCGGGGAATGGGCAATGCTACCGCGGACCGAGGTCGCGGCTCAAGACGGACGGATGGATGACGCGCGGCCGGCGGAATCCTGCCGGCTTCGCGCATGTTGCAACGGTCGTCCCGAAGGCCGCCTAGATCGTGACGCCGCCCGACACCTCGATGACGGCGCCGTTGATGTAGGACGCTTCGTCGGAGGCGAGCCACGCGTACGTGTTGGCGATTTCCTCCGGCTTGCCGAGGCGTCCCATCGGGACCTTCTCTTCCATCATCGCGATGACCTTGTGCGGCATCGACTTCAGGATCGGCGTCTCGATGAAGCCCGGGCAGATTGCGTTGGAGCGGATGCCCTTCTTGCCGAGCTCGCGCGCCCACGTCTTCATCATGCCGATGACGGCGAACTTGCTGGCGGCGTAGTTGGTCTGGCCGAAGTTGCCGTACAGGCCGACGATCGACGATGCATTGAGGATGCAGCCGGAATGCTGCTCCAGCATGATGTCGACGACGGCCTTCGTGCAGTTGTAGACGCCCTTGAGGTTGACGTCGATCACGTCGTCGAACTGCTCCTCGGTCATCTTCTTCAGCTGCGCGTCCTGCACGATGCCGGCGTTGTTGACCAGCGTGTCGATGCGGCCCCACTTGGCCATCACGCCTTCGACCATGCGGGCAATGCTGTCCTTGTCGGTGACGTCGACGCGGAAGTGGATCGCCTGGCCGCCGGCGCCGACGATTTCCCTGCCGACGTCGCCGGCGGATGTCTCGTTGATGTCGCAGACGGCGACCTTCGCGCCTTCGCGCGCGAACTTCACGGCGGTCGCGTGCCCGATGCCCGAGCCGGCGCCCGTGATGATCGCCACCTTATCCATCAACCGCATCTTCGTTCTCCCGGAAACATTGCTTGGCTAAAGCGTAATAAAACCTTCGCATTATAGTCAGCTTGGTGCAATGCACAACCCTCGTTTGGGCGCGCGACACGGAAGATCGGTTGACACGATTTAATTGTTAATCAAGGCATTAGACATAAAACGCATCATGCCGTGGTCCGGCCGTGATTCTTGTACTGTGCAGCGCACCACATTTCACATTCCCCGGAATGTGCCTTGCGCCGCAGTGTGCCGCGTCCGCCGCCCGCACCGAAACGGCGTCGGCCAAGCCGCACGACGCCGCTTGGCGCCCTGCAGCGGCCCGCGATCCTGTTGTCGCATTGCCGCGCGTACGACAACGCGCGAAATGGCGAGGCGCCCGCCGGTCAGGCCGCTTCCCAATGTTGAATGACGAGCTCGAGCATCGTGTTGCCGTTCCACTCGTTGATCTCGGGGCGATAGACCGCCCGGATGGTCGGCGGAAGCGGATCCACGTGATTGAACAGGATCGCCCCGATGCGCCGGCCGCCTTCGCGGATGAGGGTGAGCTTGGCGTGCTTCCCGCCGACGGTGCGCTGGTCGGCGACTTCGAAGCGCCCCTCGAACTGGGGCGCCGGAAAGCCCTGGCCCCAGACCTCGGTGCGCAATGCCTCGGCGAGCGCGACGTCGAGCTCGCCGGGACCCAGTTCACCATCCGTCTCCATCGTCCGCTGGAGCTCCGCCGCCGTGAGCTGCTCGCGCGCGAGCGCCTCGAACAGCACGGCGAAGCGCGGCAGGTCGGCGGCGGCGAGCGAAAGTCCGGCGGCGTAGGCATGCCCGCCGAACTTGGCGATGAGTCCCGGCGCGCGCTTGTCGACGAGGTCGAGCGCGTCGCGCAGGTGAAAGCCGGGGATCGAGCGTCCCGAGCCCTTGATTTCGCCGTCGCCCCCCGGCGCGAAAACAATCGTCGGGCGGTGGTAGCGGTCCTTTAGGCGCGACGCGACGATGCCGACCACGCCTTGGTGCCAGCCGGCGTCGAACAGGCACAGCGAGCAGGCATCGTCGGTGCCCGCATCGAACGTCCGGCCGGCGAGTGCCTTCAGCGCATCCTCCTGCATCGCCGCCTCGATTTCGCGCCGGTCGCGATTGAAGCGGTCGAGTTCCACGGCGAGCGGCAGCGCGGCGACGCCCGTTTCGGCGACGAGGCAGCGGATGCCGATCGACATGTCCGCCATGCGGCCGGCGGCGTTGAGACGCGGTCCCGCGACGAAGCCCAGGTCGTACGCGGTCGCGCGGCGCGGATCGCGCCCGGCGACGGAGAAGAGCGCGGCGAGCCCGGGCTGCGCGCGGCCGGCGCGAATCCGTGCGAGCCCCTGCGCGACCAGCGTCCGGTTCACGCGGTCGAGCCGCACGACGTCGGCGACGGTGCCGAGCGCGACGAGATCGAGCAGCGTGCCGAGATTGGGCTCGGCGCGCGACGCGAAGGCGCCGCGCGAGCGCAGCACCGCGCGGGTCGCGAGCAGCACGTAGAACATCACGCCGACACCGGCGAGATGCTTGCTCGGAAAGTCGCAGCCCGGCTGGTTCGGATTCACGATCAGCGCGGGCTCCGGCAGCGTCGCCGCGGGCAGATGGTGGTCGGTGATCAGCACGTCGATGCCGAGCGCGGCCGCCGCGGCGACGCCGTCGTGGCTCGCGATGCCGTTGTCGACGGTCACGATGACGCGCGGCGAGCGCGTCGCCGCCTGCGCGACGATCTCCGGCGTGAGGCCGTAGCCGTACTCGAATCGATTCGGCACGATGAAGTCGACGCTGGCGCCGAGCGCACGCAGGCCCCGCAGTCCGACCGCGCACGCGGTGGCGCCGTCGGCGTCGTAGTCGGCGACGATGAGCAGCTTCTCGCCGCGCTCGATCGCATCGGCGAGCCGCGCCGACGCGGCGTCGATGCCCTTCAGCGCCGTGAACGGAGGCAAGCGCGCGAGATCGGCATCGAGCTCATCGGCGGTCGTCACGCCGCGCGCGGCGAACACGCGCGCGAGCACCGGATGGATGCCGGCCGCCGCCAATGCCTCGGCCGCTGCCGGAACGGTGCGCCGGACGATTTCCATCAAGTCTCTCGGCCCGCTGCCTCGGCGAGCAGCGCGGCGATTCCGGGGTGGCGGAAACGGTGCGCGATGCGTGTCGTCCACCGCGGCCTGCCCGCGTTCCACTGGATTGCGCTGCCGCGATCGTCGGTGATCACCGTCACGCGCTCCATCCTGCCGCGCGCAAGGGCCGCGACCGCGGGCGCCGCGAATGCGCGATCGATGACGGCGATATCGGCCGGCGCGGCAAATGCGACGACGACGGTCGCGGCGCCCGTTGCCTGCGCGAGCGCGGCGTCGAGATCCGCCGGCAGCGGACGCGCCGCGGCGCCGATGTGGGCGGCGAGCGCCTGCACCGCATCGTCGCCCGCAAAGGTCGCGATCGACGGCGGCGGCGTCGGCCGCGCGGGACGCGTGCCTCCCGTGGAGAACCACAATCCGGTCGCACTCGCGTGGCCGTTGCGCTCGCGGGCAGCGGTCACGTCGTGCGCGAACAGCAGCATCTGGATTTCCTCCTGCCAGCGCCACCAGGTCTTCGCATCGGCACCGGTGGACATCTGCGTGCGCAGGCTTCGGCCGTGCGCTGCATCGAGCGGGCGAGTCGCCAGCGCGGGCATGCCGGGCGCGCGCACGAACCACGCGTCGGGCCGCGGCGCGACGAAATGGAGGCCGTCGCCCGCGAAGTGTGCGTTCAGCGTGGCGATGAGCGATCCGGCTTCGATCGCGTCGAGGTCGCGCACGGCGGCACCGACCTGCGCATCGTCGCGTCCGGCGATGAGCGTGACCGGATCCGCGGCAAGCCAGTACGCGTCGCCCGGATCGACACCCTGCGCGGCAAGACGAAGCGGCGCCATCGGCCAGTCGGTCTGGCGGGCAACGCCGTAATCCGGAGCAAGGGCCGCGCCGATGCCGTCGTCCTCACGCGCCGGCGCGCCGTCGGCCGCGATGAGGCGCGCCAGAGCCGGCAGGCGCGGGACGTCGGCGTCCGTCGCGCGGGCGATGTCGAAGAGGCGGGGAACGGCCAGCACGAGATGCATCGGAACCATCGGAGGAGGCGAATCTGCGCGGCGACTCGGCCGTGGTCGGTCGGGAGGCCTGTCGGAACCGCTTTCGCGCAGCCGGCGGCGGCGGTCGCGGCGCGATCCGGCTCGCGAGTCGGGAGCATATCAAGGATCGCGTGAGCGCGAGCCGAGCAGAAATCCGGCATGCGATAATGCCAGGGCTCGTCGCGAATGCGACGTCCGCCGCGGTCCGTTTCTTCGCCGGAAAATCCCAATGCTGAAACACGTCGTCGTCTGGAACCTCCGCGACCGGTCGCGCAAGTCCGAACACGGGACCGCGGCAAAGGCCGCGCTCGAATCCGTGCGCGGGAAGATTCCCGGCCTCCTCGCGATCGAGGTCGGCCTCGACGCCGGGTACGACAGCGGTGCGGCCGATGTCGCGCTCTACAGCGAATTCACAGACCGTGCGGCGCTCGACCTCTACCAGCGGCATCCGCTGCACCTCGCCGCGAAGGACGTCGTCACGCCGCTCCTCACGGAGCGCCGCGTCGTCGACTGGGAAGCATGACCCGACGCGCGCTGCGTCGACGCGGACTCTCCCGATGAGCCCCTACGAACTCGTCGTCGGGCTGCGCTACACGCGGGCGCGGCGCGGCTCGGGCCGGAATTCGTTCATCTCGTTCATCGCGCTGACGTCGATGGCGGGCATCGCGCTCGGCGTCGCCGCCCTCATCGTCGTCCTTTCCGTGATGAACGGCTTCCAGGAGGAATTGCGCGGCCGCATCCTCGCCGTCGCCTCGCACATCGAAGTGCGCGGGATGCCCGAGTTGAGCGACGCCGATGTCGCGCAGGTCGCGGCGAAGGCACGGGACACGGCCCACGTGATCGCCGCTGCGCCATACGTGCAGGGCCAGGCGATGCTGTCCTCGGGCGAGGTCAACCGCGGCGTCATCATCCGCGGCGTGGAGCCGGCCACCGAAGCGAAGGTCGCCGACATCGGCACGCACATGCGCGCGGGCTCGATCGACGCGCTGGCCCCCGGCAAGTACGGCATCGTGCTCGGCGCGGAGATCGCGCGCGCGATGGGCGCCCGCATCGGCGATCCCATCGTCGTCATCGCGCCGCAGGGCACATTGACCGCGGCCGGCACGCTGCCGCGTCTGAAGACGTTCCACGTCGTCGGCGTGTTCGAGGTCGGCATGTACGAATTCGACAGCGGACTCGCGCTGATCGACATCGACGACGCGCGCAGGCTCTACCGGATGGACGGCGTCAGCGGCGTGCGCCTGAAGCTCGACGACCTGTTCGCGGCGCCCGCCGTGTCCCGCGACCTCGCCGGCAGGCTGGGCGTCAACGCCGAAGTCCGCGACTGGACGCAGAACCACGCCAATTTCTTCCGCGCGGTGCAGATCGAGAAGCGCGTGATGTTCATCATCCTGACGCTGATCATCGCGGTCGCCGCGTTCAACATCGTCTCCGCGCAGGTGATGACGGTGACCGACAAGAAGGCGGACATCGCCATCCTGCGCACGCTGGGCGCGTCACCCGGCTCGATCACGGCGATCTTCATGATCCAGGGCGCGCTGATCGGCTTCACCGGCACGCTGCTCGGCGTCATCGGCGGCGTGCTGCTCGCGCTCAACGTCGGCACCGTGCTGCCCGCGATCGAGCGTCTGTTCAACACGCAGTTCCTCGACAAGACGGTCTACTACATCAACGAGCTGCCCTCCGACCTGCAGCGCGGCGACGTCGTCACCATCGCGCTGATCGCGCTGGCGCTGGCGCTGCTCGCGACCATCTATCCGGCCTGGAGCGCGTCCAAGGTGAATCCCGCGGAGGCGCTGCGCTATGAATGACGCGCGCGCCGTCGTCGAGTGCCGCGGTCTTGCCAAGACGTATCGGACCGGGCCGCTGGAAGTGCCGGTGCTCACGGGTGTCGACCTCGCCGTGGCGCGCGGCGAGCGCATCGCCATCGTCGGCACGTCGGGCGCGGGCAAGAGCACGCTGCTGCATCTGCTGGGCGGCCTCGACGTCCCGTCAGCCGGCGAGGTGTGGATCGACGGCGCGGCGCTGGCGACGATGACCGAGCGCGGCCGCGGCGAAGTGCGCAACCGCGCGCTGGGATTCCTCTACCAGTTCCACCATCTGCTCCCGGAATTCACGGCGCTCGAGAACGTCGAGATGCCGCTCGCGATCCGGCGTGTCGCGCCGGAGGCGGCTCGCGCGGCCGCGCAGTCGATGCTGGAGCGCGTCGGACTGCACGAGCGCGTCCTCCATCTGCCGGGCGAGCTGTCCGGCGGCGAGCGGCAGCGCGTGGCACTGGCGCGCGCGCTCGTTACCGAGCCGCACTGCGTGCTGGCCGACGAGCCCACCGGCAACCTCGACCGCCGCACGGCGGGGCAGGTGTTCGACCTGATGCTGGAGCTCAATCGCGCGGTCGGCACGAGCCTCGTCATCGTCACGCACGATCCGGATCTCGCCGCGCGCACCGACCGCATTCTGCATCTCGTCGACGGCGCGCTGCGCTGACGGCTCGTCGCCGTGCGCGACGTCGCTACACCGCGAGCGGCGGCTCGGTCATCAGCGCGACCTGCTCGCGCAATTCGAGAATGCGGTCCTGCCAGTAGCGCTGCGTGTTGAACCACGGGAACGCGGCCGGGAAGGCCGGATCGTCCCAGCGCTGCGCGATCCACGCCGAGTAGTGGATGAGCCGGAGCGTGCGCAGCGCCTCGACGAGATGCAGCTCGCGCCGGTCGAAGTGCGCGAAATCCTCGTAGCCCATCAGCACGTCGCCGAGCTGGCGCGTCATGTCGGCGCGCTCGCCGGACAGCAGCATCCAGAGATCCTGCACGGCTGGGCCCATGCGCGCGTCGTCGAAGTCGACGAAATGCGGACCGGCATCGGTCCACAGCACGTTGCCGGCGTGACAGTCGCCGTGCAGCCGCAGCAGCGGGACCTCGCCTGCACGCGCGAAGCAGTCGCGCACGCCGGAAAGAGCGAGTTCCGCGATGCTGCGCCAGGCGTCGAGGAGATCGGGCGGCAGGAAGTCGTGCGCAAGCAGCCAGTCGCGCGGCGTCGTCCCGAACGTCTCCGGATCGATGCGCGGACGATGTGCGAACGGCGCGATCGCTCCGATCGCGTGGATGCGCCCGAGGAAGCGTCCCAGCCATTGCAGTGTCGCCGGATTATCGAGCTCGGGCGCGCGCCCGCCGCAGCGCGGATAGACGGCGAAGCGGAAGAGGTCGTCGTGATGCAGCGATTCACCCTCCAGCACGAGTGGCGCCACCACTGGCAGCTCGCGCTCCGCAAGCTCCGCGACGAATGCGTGCTCCTCGCGGATCGCGTCGTCCGACCAGCGCTGCGGCCGGTAGAACTTGACCACGACCGGCGGCCCATCGTCCTGCCACACCTGGTAGACGCGATTTTCGTAGCTGCCGAGCGCCTGCAGCCGTCCGTCGCCGTGGATGCCGGGGCCGGCGAGCGCATCGAGCACGCGGTCCGGCGTCAGCTGTGCATACGGATGGGCGGTGTCCATGCGGCCCATTGTACGGGCCGCGAGAGCCTTCTCCCGATCAGTATTCGACCGGGATCGGATCGAGCGAGCGCCAAAGGTACCACGTCGCGACGCTGCGATACGGGTGCCATGCGGTCGCGAGCAGGCGCAACTCCGCGGTCGTCATCCTCTCGCCGTCGTTGTAGAGGAGGGCGACGGCGCGCTGCAGGCCGATGTCGTCGACCGGCAGCACGTCCGCGCGCAGCTCGTGGAACATCAGGAACATTTCCGCGGTCCAGCGGCCGATGCCCTTGACGTCGACGAGCGCCCCGATCAGTGCCTCGTCGTCGAGCGCACTCCAGCGGTCCGGATCGAGCGTGCCGGAGACGAAGTGCGCAGCCAGATCGCCGAGATATTCGACCTTGCGCTGCGACAACCCGCATGCGCGCAGGATCGCGCGATCCATCGCGGCGACGCGCTCCGCCGAAAGGCGCGCCGGACCGCGCAGCTTGCGTGGCGGAGCGGCGGCGGCATGCACGCGCGCCCAGACGGCGGCCGCGGAGGCCACGGAAATCTGCTGTCCGACAATCGCGCGGGCAAGCGTGGTGAACGGGTCGCCGCGGCGCACGAGGTGGATGTCCGGGTGGGCCCGGATCAGGCGCCGCATCACCCGGTCGCGCCGCCCGAGGACACGTGTTGCCTCATCCCAGAATGCGGGCTTCGGAGGCGGCTTCGGCAGGAGTCGGGGCACGGGAAATGTGGGAATCGACGGGGCGGCCGGGCGGCGGCGAATTTCCCCGCGATCGGGGGCCGTCCGTCACACCGGGCACTGGCCCGGACCCCGTTAAATGGTACATTACGCGGCTTTTTGTTTTCGGGGATCGGAATGCACGCAACATGGATGTCGGCCACAACGGTGTCGGCCAGAACGATCGGGCGCCTCGCCGCCGCTGTCCTCGTCGCCGCGGCTTCGCTGTGGCCCGTCGCCGCCACGGCTGCCGCCGACCCGGCGAAAGTCCTGCGCGTCGCGTTCGAAGTCGAGGAAACGGGCTTCGACCCCGTCAAGGTCACCGACAACTATTCCAGCCAGATCATCGAGAACATCTTCGAGCGGCTGCTGACGTACGACTACCTCGCGCGCCCGGCGAAGATCGTGACGGAGGCGGCGGAAACGCTGCCGGAAGTCTCGCCCGACGCGAAGACGTTCGTCTTCAGGCTGCGCAAGGGCGTCTACTACTCGCCGGACCCGGCATTCAAGGGCGCGCGCCGCGAGATGGTCGCGCAGGACGTCGCTTACTCGATCAAGCGCCTCGTCGATCCCGCAAACCGCTCGCCGTGGCGCTTCCTCGTCGACGGCAAGATCGTCGGCCTCGATGCCGTTGCCAAGGCGGCGGCAAGTTCGAACAAGTTCGACTACGACGCCAAGGTCCCCGGACTCGAAGTCGTTGACAAGTACACGCTGCGCGTGCGCCTCACCGCGACCGACTTCAACTTCGTGTACATCATGGCGATGCCGGCGCTGTCGATCGTCGCGCGCGAGATCGTCGACGCGTATCACGACGACACCAACGCGCATCCGGTCGGCACCGGGCCCTACATCCTCAAGAGCTGGGTCCGCAAGTCCAAGATGATCCTCGAGGCCAACCCCGACTACCGCGGCTTCACCTGGGATTTCGCGGCCGGCGACGCGGCGCGCGACGCGCCGGTGATCAAGGAGATGCGCGGCAGGAAGATGCCGGCGATCGGCCGCATCGAGGTCAGCGTCATCATCGAGGAGCAGTCGCGCTGGCTCGCGTTCCAGCGCGGCGAGATCGACTACATCGACCGCTTCGGCTCGTTCGCGCCGGTGGCGATCCCCGACAACAAGCTCGCCCCCGACCTCGCGGCGAAGGGCATCTACTGGGACCGCAGCGTCGAGCCCGAGATCACCTATTACTTCTTCAACATGAAGGACCCGGTGGTCGGCGGCTACACGAAGGAACGCATCGCGCTGCGCCGCGCGATGATCATGTCCTACGACACCCAGGAAGAGATCCGCGTCATCCGCAAGAACCAGGCGCTCGAGGATCAGGGCCCCATTCCTGCGGGTGTCGTCGGGTATGACGCGAACTACAGGAACGTGAACAAGTACGACCCCGCGATGGCGAACAGGCTGCTCGATGCGGTCGGCTACAAGAAGGGTCCGGATGGCTACCGCACGGATCCGACGGGCAAGCCGGTGACGATCGTGCTCACGTCCGAGCCGCAGGCGATCAGCCGCGAGTACGACGAGCTGTGGAAGAAATCGCTCGACCGGATCGGCCTTCGCTTCGGGTCGGCCAAGAGCCCGTTCTCCGACAACATCAAGGCCGGCGAGGCATGCCAGCTCGCGATGTGGGGATCCGCATGGCATGCGGACTATCCGGACGGCGAGAACTTCATGCAGCTGCTCTATGGTCCGAACATCCACCAGAGCAACCACGCATGCTACGAGTCGAAGGCGTTCGACGCGATGTACGACAAGATCCGGAACATGCCGAACTCGCCCGAACGCGACCTCATCTTCCGCGAGATGTCGCGGCAGGTCGAAGTCGACGGTGTGTGGAAGATGGGCGTGTCGC
>Ga0265329_10000456_pt1 | contig 21405 bp, 17 predicted proteins | sample 41627metaG_FD_202091 | JGI IMG/M metagenome (GOLD analysis project Ga0265329, IMG submission 202091) | Rhizosphere microbial communities from Carex aquatilis grown in University of Washington, Seatle, WA, United States - 4-16-27 metaG | ecosystem: Host-associated > Plants > Roots > Rhizosphere...
TACCCGCAGGTCAAAAGGTGGAGCCCCACCTATTTCTGCCGCCTGGCTGCCTTCGCCAGTTTTCGCCTATTCCAGCTGCCCTAATCACGTGGCACGCCCCCGGCGATATGGTGTGGTGGACTGGACGAGAGCAGTCACTCTGCCAGCTCAACATTGGCACTTGCTCGGGGGGAAGCTGCGCGGTCGCCTATTTTGTGGGGAGCTCGTTTTCCTGGTTCGACTTTCAAGCACTGGACATGCGGTATCACCCTGGCCTTCGGAAAGCAGTCACGGTCTCGGCCCTCTATCCGTACACGACTGTGGATGAATTGGCTGCCAGTAGCGAGCCGCTGGGCAAGCGGGCGACCTGGCAAAGGGTTGACTTGATCGAGGACGAGATAAAAATGCCGAACATCTCAAGAGAAGCGACCGCTCCCAGGCGGCCCCGCGGCTTCGGTTATGAGGACGTGGCCAAGCTTCCTACATGCTCCTCGACAAGCGAGGCTCAGAGTCTCAGGAACATTGGTGCTGCCGTGGAGACCCGGGTCAGCGTTCGTGGGATCCTCACCTTGATGGGGTGGGCGTGTACACTGGTGGGATGCGCGGGCGGAGGCCATTGCTGCAACGACTGTTGGGCGGAATGGGTCCTGGAGAATGCCGCTCCGAAGATTCGTGTCCTTGGCTTGCTTCAAAACATGGAACCGCTGGGCCAGGTGGGTGCGAACGAGTGCCACCTGCCAGCCAAACTGCCGCGTGTCGAGGTCATCGCAAGCGGCGTCCTGGTGTCCAACGGGCACGACCGCTATTCCCTGGATGAGTTCAACCTGTGTGCGGTTCGGCCAGGGGCGCCGATCAATGGTCACTAACGGGGCTGCGGATCGGCACTCGGCGCGCTTCCCCTCGGTTCCAACGGAAGGAATGTGTTCACGGATGCGAGTCCATGGCCTCGGGGCCGATTTGCAAGGCCGAGCTGAGCCGTATGTATGACCGTTTGCTTCGCTGGCTGGCCATCCGCGTCGTCCGACGGTGGAGACGATTGGCGGTTGGGCCGCCCGTGACTGCGAACCTTCATCCATGGTCCATGAGCTACGGACTGCTCCTCGCGCAACGGGCGCCAAAGCCGCGGTTGCCGACATCCGGGGATTGGCCGTTTCTGGCCGAGGTCGAAAGCGTTCTCCGCCGACGCCACATCCGCGCGCGCCCCTCGTTCAACACAGGGGATTCCCACGACCTCCTGGTGGCCCTCATCGAAGCCTCCCACATCGCCAGCGGTACGTACCATGTGGACCTGGTACCCACCGACACCAAGGCATCAAGATTCGCGGTTTTCCTCCCGTTCAAGTCGTCGACGCCAAAGCATTCGTTCGGCAGTTGCGGCAACGGTAGCACGCGTTCTTCAGGCCGGATGGTTCTGGCTGCCTCGCCGCCCGCTTGAATACCTGGGATTTCCGCTCCTTCCTCCGCGCCCTCTTTCTTCTCTGTGCTCTCGCATTCTCTCGTATTCCGCTTGCGAGATGAGCCTCGACATGGCTAGCTTCGCCTGCCATGGAAATCGGTCCTCTCCGCGAACGTGCAAGCAAGCTGTCCGGCCGCCTGGAAATCCTCCGGGGGCATCTTTGACATCGCCGGCAAGAAATCCCGCATAGGCGAGCTCGAAGTCGAGGCCAGCCAACCCGACTTCTGGCTCGTGAACGAACGCGCCCAGGCCACCTTGCGCGAGCAGGCTCGCCTGAAAGCCGCCGTGGATGCCTTCGAGTCGCAGATGAAGGCGGTGGAGGACGTGAGCGTGCTCATCGACCTGGCCGACGAGGCCAAGGACGAGCCCACGGCCGTCGAGGCCAGCGCCACGCTGGCCGGCGCCGAGGACGCCGTGAGCAAGATGGAATTCGCGCGCATGCTGTCCGGGCCATACGACCAGCAGGGTGCTCTGCTATCCATCAATGCGGGCGCGGGCGGGACCGAATCGCAGGACTGGGCCGAGATGCTCCAGCGCATGTACATGCGCTGGTGCGTGCGCCGTGGGTACAAGTGCGAAATTCTCGACCTGCAGCCGGGCGACGAGGCCGGCATCAAGAGCGTCACCCTAGGCATCACGGGCGAGTGGGCCTACGGCTACCTGCGCGCGGAAAACGGCGTGCACCGCCTGGTGCGCATTTCGCCGTTTGATTCCCAGGCTCGCCGGCACACCTCGTTCGCCAGCGTGTTCATCTACCCGGACATCGACGAAACCATCAAGCTCGACATCGACGAGAAGGACTTGCGAATCGACGTCATGCGCTCGGGCGGGGCTGGCGGCCAGCACGTCAACAAGACCGAATCCGCCGTGCGCATCACCCACATCCCGACGGGCATCGCGGTGCACTGCCAGCAAGAGCGCTCGCAGCACAAGAACCGCGCGGTCGCCATGCGAATCCTGCGTTCCAAGCTGCTCGAGGTCGAAGAGAAGAAGCAGGAAGAGAAGATGGGTGGGCTGCATGCCCAGAAGAAGTCCATCGAGTGGGGCAGCCAGATCCGGTCGTACGTCCTGGCTCCGTACCGCCTGGTGTCCGACCACCGCACGGGCCTCAAGGTTGGCCGGGTGGACGATGTGCTGGACGGCGATTTGGACCAGTTCATGGTCGCCATGCTGCTAGTCTTGGCCGGCGATCCGTCAGCTACACCACAATCCAGCGCCGACGATCTTGATGAGAAGGATCTGTGATCTCCTGTGGACAGAGTTGCGAAGTTCTCATGTTTTCGCGAGGTTGCTTGCTACTGTCCTGTGAATGAACCGTGGAGAAAGTCTAGCCCATGTCCGATGAACGAGAGCTGATCGCCGAACGCGAGCGCAAAGTCAACGAACTCCGACAGGCCGGCCAAAATCCCTATGCCAACGGGTTTTCGCCGGGCCACACCGCGCGCGATGTGCACGCCTGGTTCGCGGCCGGCAACGTGCCTGGTGCGAATCCGCTGACCGACGAACCCAAGGCCGAACGGTTTTCCATCGCGGGGCGCATCGTGGCCTGGCGCAGCTTTGGCAAGGCCGCATTCGCCAAGGTGCGCGACCGCTCGGGCGAGATCCAGGTGTGGGTCAAGCAAGATGTGGTGGGCGAGAAGTCGTTTGGTCTGTGGCGGGCCATGGAGCGCGGCGATTTCATCGGCGCCACGGGACCCGCGGTGATCACCAAGACCGGCGAGCAGACCATCCTGGCGGAACAGCTGCACGTGCTGACCAAGGCCATCCGGCCGCTGCCCGAGAAGTTCCACGGTCTGCAGGACATGGAGATCCGCTACCGCCAGCGCTACGTCGATTTGGTGGCCAATCCCGAGGTGCGCGAGGTCTTTCTCAAGCGCGCCGCGATCATCAAGCACCTGCGGCGGTTTCTCGATGCCCGCGATTTCGTCGAGGTGGAAACGCCGTCGATGCACACCGTGCTGGGCGGCGCGGCGGCGCGACCGTTCCGCACCCACCACAACGCCCTCGACATGGATCTCACCATGCGCATCGCGCCCGAGCTGCATCTTAAGCGGCTGGTGGTGGGTGGCTTCGAGCGCGTGTACGAAATCGGACGCAATTTCCGCAACGAGGGGTTGTCGCGCCAGCACAACCCTGAATTCACCATGCTGGAGTTCTACCAGGCGTACGCCACCTACGAAGACCTGATGACCCTGACGCAAGATCTGTTCGCCGAGCTGGCACGCGAGATCTGCGGCGGCGCTGTCATCACCTACGGCGGAACCCAGGTCGATCTTGGCGCCTTCGAACGCATTCCCATGAAAGACGCCATCGTAACGGCGGTGGGGAAGGGGATCCTGCCCTCCGGACTTGAACGGCCCATGCTCGACGACGAGGCGGCGCTCCTGGCGTGGATTGCCAGTTCGGGCGCGATCGAGCGCAAGGACGAGCTTGCGGCCGTTCTGCGCAAGTGCGAATCGCACGGCCATCGCGTGGGCGCTCTCTTCGACTATGGTGGCGAACTCGCGCTGCCGCCCGAAAAGCCCGTGTTCGTGGTCGAGTACCCGGCCGAGACCTCGCCGCTTTCCCGCCGCAACGACGCGGATCCCAGCAAGGTCGATCGCTTCGAGCTCTTCATCGTCGGTCGCGAGCACGCCAACGCCTTTTCCGAGTTGAACGATCCGGCCGACCAACGCGCGCGCTTCCAGCGCCAGGTCGAGGCCAAGGCCAAGGGTGCCGAGGAAACCATGGACTACGACGAGGACTATTGCCGCGCGCTGGAATACGGACTGCCACCCACGGCAGGCGAGGGCATCGGCGTCGACCGTCTGGTCATGCTGCTGACCGATCAAGCCTCCATCCGCGACGTCATCCTGTTCCCGCTCATGAGGCCGGAATGAGCACCCGCACCAGCGGGCCCTCGCTACCTTCGGAACGTCGTGGCCGTGGCCGTGGCCGAACTGATCTTTCGGGGCGCACACCATGACCGGCCTCGGCTTCGAATGGTTCGTGGCTTGGCGCCACCTGCGCGATCCCGAACGCCGCTCGCGCCGGGCCATTGCGCTCAAGGTCGGATTGGCCATCGTTCTGCTCGCCGTCGGGGATCTCGTGTACATCAAGGTTCACGGCACGCCTATGCGCGATCCGCACGGCTTTTTCACCGCGCGGCCGGAACCGCTGTACGAATGGCTGCGCATCGGCGGCGTGATCGGATTGATCGTGGGCGGTGTCGTCACCTTCTTGGGCACGCTGCTGGCCAGTTTCACGGTGTTCACCGCGATCTCGGTCTTTGGCGTGTTCCTGGGAACCGCCGCGCCGATCCTTGCCCTGTCGGTGATGTCGGGTTTCGAAGCCGATCTGAAAGGCAAGATCCGCGGCGCCAAGGCCGATGTGGTCGTGACCATTCCCGAGGATCGCCCCTTTCTCGAATGGCAAGGGGTGCGCAAGAGGATCATGTCCGTCCCCGGCGTCTTGGCCGCCACGCCCTTCCTTGAGGCCGAGGTCATGGTTCGGTCAGGCGCGTCTCCTGCGGGCATCGTGTTGCGCGGAATCGACCCCGCCTCGGCGGCGTCGGTTCTGGATCTGGCGCGCACGACCCGGGAATGCAACATCGACGACCTGGCCCATCCAGAGCGCGTCGAGCTCGATCCGTTGACACCGGAGAATCAGAAAGACGCCCCCACCATCATCCTCGGCGAAGAGCTCTACATGCGAACCCTGCGCGTGTTTCCCGGCAGCTTGGTGGACGTGGTGTGCCCGCTATGCAAGATGGGCCCGCAGGGGCCGATGCCGGGCCTCAAGGGCTTCCGGGTGGCGGGCCATTTCTACAGCGGCATGTACGAGTTCGATTCCAAGCTGGCCTATGTGGCGCTCAAAGAGGCGCAAGCCTTTCTGCGCATGCCCGGCGAGGTCACCGGCATCGACGTGCGCACCGCCGATCCCGACGATGCGCCTCGGGTCGCTGCCGCAATCCAGTCCGCGCTGGGCACCGGCTACGAGGCGCAATCCTGGGAAGACTTGAACAAGGGACTATTCATGGCGCTTCGTCTGGAGAAGATCGCCATGTTCGTGGTACTCACCTTCATCGCGCTCGTCGCATCCTTTTCGATCGTCTCGACGCTCATCATGATGGCGACGGAAAAGGCGCGCGAGGTGGCCATTCTCAAGGCCATGGGAGCCGAGGACGGCGCCGTTCAGCGGGTTTTCGTGGCCGAAGGGATCTACATCGGGCTCATCGGTCTGATTGTTGGAGTGGCGACCGGAATCGCGGGCTGTTTGCTCATCAAACGCTACGGCCTGCCGCTGCCCACGGACGTCTACTACATTACACAGCTGCCTGTCGTGATGCGCACGGGCGAAATTGCCACCGTGGCCGCCTCGGCCCTGGTCCTGTGTTTTCTCGCCACCGTCTATCCCGCCTGGCTGGCCGCGCGCATGCGGCCCGTCGACGGCTTGCGATACGAGTAGACATGCCATTCCCTGCGTTGACAGCGGAGGAGCCCATCGGTACGGTGCGAATCGCAATGGGATCGTCAGAATCGCCAGCCCGAGCCAACCCGACCGCCAAGAGCGGTGGGGCACATCTGGTGGTGCGCGATCTGTGGAAGGTGTTCAACCATGGCGGTCGCCGCATCGAGGTCTTGCGCGGAATCGACCTGGAACTTGCGCCGGGAGCGCTGGTGTCGATCGTCGGGGCCTCGGGCGTGGGCAAGTCGACGCTGCTGCATCTGCTTGGCACCCTGGACGAGCCGAGCAAGGGCGCCATCGCCTTTGACGGCGTCGATGTCACGTCGCTGCCGCCGGGAAAACTGGCCAACTTTCGCAACCAGTCCATCGGATTTGTGTTCCAGTTTCACCATCTCTTACCCGAGTTCACCGCGCTCGAAAACGTGATGATGCCTGGCCTCATCGCGCGGCTCGCGCGCAAGGACTGCGCCGAGAGGGCCGAAGCGATGCTGGTGCGGGTGGGACTGGCGGAGCGGCTCTCGCACCGGCCGGGCGAGCTTTCGGGCGGCGAGCAGCAGCGGGTGGCCCTGGCGCGGGCACTTCTGCTGTCGCCGCGGCTTCTGCTCGGCGACGAGCCAACCGGCAATCTCGACACCAAGACGGGCCAGGCCATGCATGACCTGTTTTTCGAGCTCAATCGCGAGCTGGGCATGACGCTGCTCTTGGTGACCCATAATAACGAACTGGCTGGCCGGGCCTACCGCAAGCTGCGCATGATTGACGGCCAGGTGGTGGAGGAAAAGTGAAGCGAAGGCTCCTGGTTGTATCTTCTCTTTGCCTTTTCGTGGCCACGGCCGCCGCGCGCGCCGGGCGCGCAGGGGATGACGAGGACGAGGCCCCGGTGCCCACGCGCCTGCGGGCCCCGGACCTTTCCCCGACGGAAAAAGCGCCTGCGCGCATTGCCTTGCCCAAGCTGGACGTGATCCGCATCCACTTCCGCGGCAACCGCAAGGTCGAGGACGATGCCTTGCGGGTCAATCTCAAGCTCAAGGCCGGCATGGTCCTCAGCAAGGAGATGCTTGCCGAGGACGTGCGCACCATCTGGCGTCTGGGCTACTTCGAGGACGTGCAGGTCGAGACCGCCGAAGCCGAGGGCGGGCTGGTGGTGACCTTCGTGCTCAAGGAGAAACCGGCCATTCGCAAGATCTACATCTCGGGCCACGACGAGATCGGTCTGACCAAGATCAACGAGGTACTCGACCTCAAGAAGGAACAGGTCCTCGACTTAGCCAAGGTGAAGAAGAACGTGGAGAAGATCCGCGATCTGTACCTGCAACGTGGGTACTACATGGCGGAGGTGGAGTACGAGCTCCACCGCGATAGCCCGGGTGAAGTCGACGTGTACTTCCGGGTGCACGAGAACAGCAAGGTGGAAATCCGCCGCGTGAATTTCACGGGCAACAAGGCCGTCTCCGACGCCGATCTGCGCGGGGTGATGCTGACCCAGCCGGGTGACATCTTCTCGGCGCTGACCTCGTCGGGAACCTATCGCGAGGATGTCTTCCAGCGCGACATCATGCTCATCCAGGGCTACTACTTCGACCGTGGCTACATCAACGTGAAGGTCGGCGATCCGCGCATGGAGCTGTCGTCGGATCGCCGTTCCATGTACATCACGGTCGCTATCGAGGAGGGCCAGCAGTACCGCATCGGCGCGCTCGACGTGAAAGGTGAGCTGGAGGACAGTCGAGAGGCGTATCTCAAGCGTTTGCAGGCCAAGCCCGGCGACATCTTCAACCGCACGCAAGTCGCGCAGGACGTACAGAACATCGCCGACCTGTACAAAGACAAGGGCTACGCCTACGTCAACTCGACGCCGGAAACCCGCGTCGACGACAAGCGGCGCATCGTCGACCTTAGCTTCGATATCCAGAAGGGCCCCCTGGTCAACTTCGAGCGCATCAACATCCGCGGCAACAGCAAGACACGCGACAAGGTCATCCGGCGCGAGATGCGCATCTACGAGGGCGAGCAGTTCAGCCAGCACGGGGTCGACTATTCCAAGCGCCGGATCAATTCACTGGGTTTTTTCGATAAGGTCGAAGTGACGACCAAGCGCGGGTCCAGCGACGACACCATGGACGTGAACGTCGAGGTGGGCGAGCGTCAAACCGGCGCCTTCCAGATCGGCGCGGGTTTCTCATCGGTCGAGTCGTTTATCTTTCAGGCGCAGATTTCGCAGAACAACTTCCTTGGTCGCGGCACGTCGGCCACGTTGCAAGCGCAGGTGTCGGGGTTGCGGCAGCTCTACATGTTCCAGTACGAGGATCCCTATTTCCTGGATACCAACTGGACTTTCGGCTTCAACCTCTTTAACCAGCAGCGCTACTACCTGGGGTTCACGCGCAAGTCGACGGGTGGCAGCCTGACCTGGGGCTACATGCTGGCGGACAACCTGCGCATGTACTTGACCTACACCTTGCAAGACGTTGGGGTTGCCACCGCGGGACGTAGCAACCTGTTTACTGGCGGCCAACGCAGCCCGTTGCCCGCCGGGTCGCTCGCCAACCTTCTGCACTCAGGCCTCCTTTCGTCGATGCGGGTTTCGGTTTCCTACGACACGCGCGACGACCGCATGTTCCCGCACCGCGGTTGGTACAATACCGCATCGGCGGAATTCGCCGAGCCAGCCATCTTTTCGCAAAGTCAGTTCACGCGCTACGAAGGGGCCCTTCGCTACTACTACCCGCTGTGGGGGCCGCTCACGTTGCGCCTCAAGGCCGAGGCTGGTCTCATCACCAGCCGGGATCCGCAGGGCGTGCCCATCTTCGAGCGCTACTTCACGGGCGGCATCTACGACATCCGCGGCTTCGCGCTCTATTCGCTGGGTCCCAAGATCCGCGTGCCCAGCACGCAAGATCCCGATTCCGCGCTCAAGACGTTTCCCGTCGGCGGCAACCTTCGCACTCTGGGCAAGGCTGAAATCGAGATCCCGATCTTCGACAAGATGGGCATTCGCGGGGTTGTGTTCACCGACGTTGGCAACGCCTACAACCTGGAAGAACAATACTGCCGCCTCAAGCCCGCATGGGCGGATGTGTCCGTGGATCCCTGTGTGAAGTTCTCGCTCACCAGTCTGCGCAGTAGCTGGGGGTTCGGATTCCGCTGGTTCTCGCCCATTGGTCCACTGCGCTTCGAATGGGGCTTGCCGTTCAAGACACTGCCTGGCGAAGACAGTATTGTCTTCGAATTCACCATCGGCAACGAACTGTAAGGGAAAGGTGCCCTCCGGGACACGGAGGCGACGACGGCCGACGATCTGGGACGCTGGCGGCGTCGGGGCTGCGCTTCCGGTCCTCAAGTACATCAGTACATTCCGGTCCGGTTCTCGCCCCTCCTTGCCAGCGTCCCAGCTTGTCGGCCGCATGCTAAGTGCCCCCTGAAACTCCCGCGCGGGGCACGGTGGTGGTGGCAGGCCGGGCAGGCGCTAGTCTAGCTGGCTGGTAGCAGACTCGGTGGCAAGACCCGAGAAGTTGCCGTGGAGAACCTTCTGCCGCTGCTCACGGATCCGGTGTCACAAAGGCCCCCCAACAGTTGACGAAACCGTCGGGGCGCAGCCCGCACGCGTGGTCCAACCCGACGGTGACTTGGATGAAGGGCTCCGGCGGGGGATTGCACTGCCCGAAGGTGTTGTCACCCCAGCAGGCGACGCTGCCGTCGGGACGCAGCCCACAGGTTTGGTAGCCACCGGCGGAGACCTGCGTGAATGTGCCAGCAGCAGGCGTCGACTGGCCATAGGTGTTGTCGCCCCAACAGGCAATGCTGCCGTCTGATTGGAGCCCGCATGCGTGTTCCCAGCCGCAGGAAACCTGGGCGAAAGCCCCGGCCGGTGGGCTTGACTTCCCGTTGGAGCTGTCGCCCCAGCAAGTGACGGTTCCGTCAGCTCGCACGCCGCATGTATGATCGTCGCCAGCGGAGATTTGTGTGAACGCGCCGGCCGGGGGACTTGACTGCCCGTAGTCGTTCCATCCCCAGCATGTCGCGCTCCCGTCGGCCAGCAGCGCACACGTGTGGAAATCGCCGGCAGTAATCTGTGTGAACGTGCCGGCTGGAGGTGTGGACTTCCCGAACGTATTGTCGCCCCAGCAGGACACGCTGCCATCGGTGCGCAGCCCACAGGTATCATTTTGGCCCGTGGAAATCTGAGTGAATGTGGTGGCCGGCGGTGTGGACTCGCCGTCTCCATTGTTGCCCCAGCAGGCCGCCGTGCTGTCGGCCCGCAGCCCGCAATTGTGAAACGAATCGGCCGAAATCTGTACGAAGCTGCCCGCCTTGCGGGTGCATTGCCCGTAGTCGTCACTGCCCCAGCAGGTCACGCTGCCGTCCGCCCCGAGTCCGCACGCATGGCGCCGGCCAGCGGAAATCTCGGTGAACCTGCTAGTCAAAGGGGTCTGCGCAACGTAGGAGGCTGCTCCCCAGCAGGTCGGGCTGCTATCGGCCCGCAGTCCGCAGGCAAGGAACTCGCCACTGGAGATTTGGGTGAAAGGCCCATTCGGGGGTGTGGCTTGCCCATAGGGACTTGCGCCCCAGCAAGCCACGCTACCGTCATCCCGTAGCCCACAGGTGTAAGCCCCTCCGGCCGAGATCTGGATGAAGACTCCAGCTGGTGAAGCACATTCTCCATTGAGGTTGTTGCCCCAGCAGACGGCAGTGCCGTCGGGCCGAAGCCCGCAGGTGTGGTAGTCACCGGCTGAGATCTGGGAATAGACTCCGGCCGGCGGAGTGGATTGCCCGTAGCTGTTATCGCCCCAGCACACCACGCAGCCGTTTGGACGCAGCCCACAGGAGTGAGAGAAGCCGAGAGAAATCTGGCTGAACGATCCGTCGGCGGGAGTGGCTGGGCCGCCCCAGCAGGCCAAGCTGCCATCGGGCCGCAGCCCGCAGGTCTGGTAACCGCGCGCGGAAATCTGAGTAAAGGCGCCAGCAGGTGGCACGGATTCTCCGCCGCGGTTGTCGCCCCAACAATACGCGCTCCCGTCTGCCGGAAGCGCGCACGTGTACGTCTCTCCGGCAGCAAGCTGAAAGCCGTAGCCAATCGCCGTGAAGCCGCCCGCGTCGAGCTCGGAGCCGCCGCCGCTGTCCTCGCCGGCACAGCTGTCGTTGGCTGTGATGGTGCCAGAGTCCGCAGTTGCGAGCGCTGTCGTGTCCTGTGCCGTGTCCGCGTTCGTGGCGGTCGACGTGACCGTCGTCGTCTGCATGGATGCATCGGTGCGGGATTTGGTGGTCAGCGTTGAGCGACTGCACGCGGACAGTGCCAGCAAGAACAAGAGCACGATCTGGCCTGACAGCAGTCCCCGCATGCCTGGTCTGCCGGGAACGCCAATCCGCAAAGCCACGCTTGGTCTATGGTGCCCTGGCCCGCGGGTGCCAGCCCTCAAACTCCCGTGCATACTGTCACGGCCCATGACGGAATCTTACTCCGGTCGCCAAGTTCTGGGAGCGCTGCGTGTTCGCGAAAAACTGACGCGTACTCCCCGCTTGGCGAGCGTGTTCCACTTGGCGAACCATGCTCCCAACCTCGCTCATCTTCGCCGCGTGGAACGTTCTGCGAACGGCGTTGATCTTTCGCGCCTGCGCATGATAGGGCGAAGGCATGGCAGCCAAGATCATTGATGGCAAGGCGCTGGCGGCGCGACTGCGCGGCGCCATGGCGGACGAGGTGAAGCAGCTTGTGGCGCGCTCGGTGCGCCCGGGATTGGCCGTGGTGCTGGTTGGCGACGATCCGGCGTCGCAGATCTACGTGCGCAACAAAACCAAGGCGCTGGCCGAAGCAGGGTTCGCGTGCTTCGACCACCACCTGCCGGCCGACACGGCCGAAGACAAGCTGCTGGGATTGGTCGCCGACCTAAACGCGGATCGCGCGGTCGACGGCATCCTGGTCCAACTGCCCTTGCCCAAGCACATCGACAGCAAGCGCGTGCTGCTGGCCATTGACCCGGCCAAAGATGTGGATGGCTTTCACCCCGAAAATCTCGGCCGGCTGCTCATCGGCGAACCACGCTTCACCGCGTGCACGCCGTACGGAATCATGAAGTTGATCGAGGAGGCGGGAACCACTGTGCGCGGCGCCAGCGCGGTGGTGGTCGGCCGTTCCAACATCGTGGGCAAGCCGGTCGCGGTTTTGCTGACCAATGCCGACGCCACGGTGACGATCTGCCACTCGAAGACCAAGGATTTGCCGGGAGTGATCGGCGGCGCGGATATTCTGGTGGCGGCCATCGGGCGTCCCGAGATGATTCGTGGGTCTTGGATCAAGCCGGGCGCCACGGTGATCGACGTGGGAACCAACCGGTTGTCGTCGGGCAAGCTGGTGGGCGACGTGGAATTCGCCGCCGCCGTCGAGCGGGCCGGGGCCATTACCCCGGTTCCAGGCGGCGTGGGACCGATGACCATCACCATGCTTCTCGCCAACACCCTGGAATCCGCGCGCCGCCGCGCCGGCTAGCCGTTTCTCAACTGTCGCAAGGCCCAGGCCGCGGCGTCTGCCACGAGCGGGCTCGCATCGCTCGCCAAGCCCTCAAACAGGTTCTCGGCCCGCTGGTCGCGACCTGCTCCGAGCGCCAGGCAGGCATTGCGCCGCAAACCGTGGTAGCCGATACGCTGCATGGGAGTGCCGGTGGCGAGTCGGTCGAACTCCTCCTCGGAAAGCGCGGCGATGGCGGCGGCGGTCATGTGACCGAGCGGGCGCGCGGCCTGCCGCGGGTCGCCGGGTGGCAGTTCGCCTTGATTGAATGGGCAGGCTTCCTGGCACACATCGCAACCGAAGACCTGCCGGCCAAAGCGAGCACGGAGCTCGGCAGGAACCTCGTCGTGGTTCTCGACCGTGTGATACGACAAGCATCGCCGGGCGTCGACGACGCCGGGGGAAGGAAAGGCATGGGTCGGACAAGCGGCAAGGCATTTCTCGCAGGTGCCGCACAGTCGCGCGTGGGGTTCGTCGTAGGCATCTGCGCTTCGGTCGATCACCATAAGGCTGAGGGTGAACCACGATCCGAATTTGCGGTTGATCACCACACCGTTCTTGCCGATGAAGCCCAGTCCCGCGCGTTCGGCCCAGGCCTTTTCCATGGCCGCGCCAGCGTCGACGCAGGCGTAGGTGCGCAGCGACGGGTCGAGCGCGAGCAGGCGGTGGCGTAGTGCGCGCATGCGGTCGCGATGGGCGTAGTGATAGTCGCGGCCACGGGCATAGCGAGCGATGGCCGCGTCGGCTGGGGCGCCGGCTTCGCCCGGACCATACGGAATGCCGAGGACGATCACCGTTTGCGCCCCCGGCACCACGGCGGCAGGATCGAGCCGCTCTGTGATTCGCTTGCGCATGGCGGTCAAGTCGGCCGCGTAACCGCGTTCGAGCCAACTCACCAAGGGCTCGGGATCGAGCGGTTGGGCTTTCGCGAGCCCGACCAGCGCGAAACCGCAGGCATGCGCGGCCAACCGAACTTCTTGCGCCGAGATGAGCATCGTTGCTGGCGGACTAGAAGTCGAGGGAAGCGTCGATGGCTGTTGCGCCAGCCAATGCACTCTCGTCGGCTGCATCGAATGGACCGGCGTCGATCGCTTCTCCCGAGTCCAGGCCGCCGCTTTCCGCTGCTTGGGGCACATCCTGGGCGACGTCGTCGGCGCTACCGTCCACGCCGCCATCGAATGTGCCCGGAAACGAGATGGTCTGGACTGGCTGGTCGAACACGACGTGGTGGTGCAGCGAAATGGCGCTGCTTTCTTGGCAACAACTTCCGTACGGACAACAGGGGCTCTCGTTGCTGGTAGCGGTGACCGAAGTTGCCACGATAACTGTTGCGCCGTCGAGCGACGTCACCTTGATCACGCATAGGGGCGGAATGTCGGAAGGACCGTTGTAGGTTATCTGTGCGGCGGCGTAACCGGATGGTGCACCGGCTTCTCCTTCGGAATGGATGAGGAGGTGCGCGCACGGACCGTTCGCGACTTCGACGCTGGCGATGGAGGCGGCACCGCCGGCGACCTCGATGGTCATGGTGGGGAAGGTGTCCTCCGCCGGACAAAGTCCAGGACAGTACGTGGTGGTGCCGCTGCTGCAAGCAAGCGCCAGGAGGGCGCCTGTCAGGGCGGCGAAGGGCCAGCGAAAAACCATGCCGGAAAACTACCACGCGACCCCGCATCATGTCCGCGGACCGAACGTGGGGCAGGGCGGAAAAGCCGCATGGAAAGGTTGCCTTGCGCACGCAATAGGTGTGCTAGATTCCGCCGCGACTTATGGACAACTGACCAGGTGCCCCGCACCCCACATAGGAGCAAGAAAAGATGGCCACGAAGATTGCAATCAACGGTTTTGGACGCATCGGCAGGCTCGTGTTTCGCGCGCTGTGCGACTCGGAGAAGTACAGCAAGGAACTCGAAGTCGTCGCGGTCGGCGATATCGTTCCTGCGGACAACCTCGCCTACCTGCTCAAGTACGATTCGGTCCAGGGCAAGTTCAAGGGCACCGTCGACTCGAAGAAGTCGGCTCCCGACAAGGATCCCGACATCCTGGTCGTGAACGGCAAGGAGATCAAAGTCGTCAGCGCCAAGACCCCGGCTGAGTTGCCGTGGAAGGCCCTGGGTGTCGACATCGTGGTCGAGTCGACCGGTCTCTTCACCGCCAAGGAGAAGGCTGAAGGCCACATCCAGGCGGGCGCCAAGAAGGTCGTCATCTCGGCCCCAGGCAAGAACGAAGACATCACCATCGTCCTCGGGGTGAACGAGGGCAAGTACGACCCGGCCAAGCACAACATCATCTCGAACGCCAGCTGCACCACCAACTGCCTCGCTCCCGTCGTGCACGTGCTGCTCAAGGAAGGATTCGGACTCACCGAGGGCATCATGACCACGGTGCACTCGTACACCGCCACCCAGAAGACGGTCGACGGCCCTTCGAAGAAGGACTGGAAGGGCGGTCGCTCGGCAGCCATCAACATCATCCCGTCCTCGACGGGCGCCGCCAAGGCCGTCGGCCTGGTGTTGCCCGAGGTGAAGGGCAAGTTGACCGGCATGTCGTTGCGCGTGCCGACCCCGACCGTGTCGGTGGTGGATCTCACCTTCAAGACCGCCAAGGAGACCAGTCTGGTCGAGATCAACGCCGCCCTCAAGAAGGCCAGCGAAACCTACCTCAAGGGCATTCTCGGCTACACCACGGACGAAGTCGTCTCCAGCGACTTCATCCACGATCAGCGCTCCAGCATCTACGACGCCGGCAGCTCCATCGAGCTGAACAAGACGTTCTTCAAGCTGATTGCCTGGTACGACAACGAGTGGGGTTACAGCAATCGCACCGTCGAGCTCGTCTCGATGATCGCCAGCAAGCTGTAGGCGGAGAGGACGCAGAGACGGATGGGGAGGGCACAGAGAGCGCTCCCCAGTCTTTGCAATGCTGTGTAGATAGGGGCCGCGGAGAAATCCGGGGCCCTTTTTCGTTGGTACCGTCGTCTTGTCGGCTTCGGTGGATGCCGGCACGATTGTCGTGAGCGCGCCGCGTCCACCTCGGCCGCGATTTGCAGCTGACCCTTGATCCTCGACGGAGCTTGGCGCAATCTCATGCATCATGATGCGCTTACTGAGGGTTGCTTCGAGTCTACTTTTGGGGGTGACTGGCCTTGGAGTTGTGGCCGCGCCGACGGCATCGGCACAAACGGCAGCGCAGGCGCACGAGGCGGCCGCGCCTGATCCTGCGCTTCAAGAGGCCAAAGCCGCCTTCGAGGAAGCCCAAACCCTCTATACCAAGGATCAGTTCGAGGATGCCGCTGCCAAGTTCATGGTGGCCTTCGACAAGAAGCCGTTCAGCTCGTTTCTCTTCAACGCCGCCGTCGCCTATGAAAAGGCCCTGCAATACCCGAAGGCCGTTGCAGCCTTCCAGAAATACCTAGAAATCGATGCGCAAGCGCGCGACGCCGCCGACGTCAAGGCCCGCATCGATAGCTTGAAGGCGGTCCTTGCGCCACCCGCCGCGGGCGAGAAAAAAACGCCAGAAACGGCCGCGGCACAGGTTCTGCCTGCGATCGCAACCAAGGGTCTCGTCATCATCGACTCCAAACCACCGGGGGCCAGCGTTTACCTAGACGACAAGGCCAAGGGCGTTTTCGCCATCACCCCCTGGCAAGGTTCGCTCGAACCCAAACCTGTGAAGTTGATTGTGGAGGCCAAGGGATTCAAACCCGAGGAGCGTCAGGTTAGCCCGCGCACGGACAAGATCCTCGAAATCTACATTTCCCTGTCCGAACAGCACTTCTTGGGCTGGATCGAAGTGATTTCCAATGTTCCCGGCGCCGACGTGTACATCGACCGCTTGGAAATCGGAGCGATCGGCAAGACGCCCTACACCGGGCACCTCAAACCGGGGAAGCATATCCTTTGGGTCCAGAAGGCTGGCTATGAAGCCACTCGCAAGGACATCGAGGTGGAACCCGGCACGGCGAACACGCACACCGTGAATCTCGAGGTGATTGGCTACGGCACGCTCAAGGCCGGCACCAAGGCCAGCGAAGGCGGCAAGCTGTCTATCGATGGTGCGCCGGTTTGCACGCTGCCGTGCGAGCAACAGCTCAAGCCTGGCGATCACGTCCTGCACGTTCAAAAGGAAGGCATGGAGAACTACGACGGCAAGCTCGCCGTGAACCGCGCCGACACGACCTTCATGGATCTTGGCTACTCGCCCAAGCCTTCGCGGGTCAAGGCCTGGACCTATGCGGTCTTCTCCGCTGCGTTTTTCGGGGGCGGTATCTACCTTGGTCTCAAGGGGAATCAGGTCAAGGACGACATCAACAAGGACATCAAGGATCCGACCAAGCTCATCAACACCAGCGACTCGCGCAAAGACACCGGCAAGTACTACTACATCGGGGCTGACGTCTGCCTGGGCCTGGGTCTGGTGACAGCGGCCTTGGCCACCTGGAACTTCCTGGAGTCAGGGCCACCCAGCACGGCCACCTTCAAGACCACGAACACAACGAACTCTGCCAGCGGCAAGTTCGGTTTTGTGCCCATGGGTGTCCCAAACGGGGCGGGCCTGGCAGCGACGGGGAGGTTCTAACATGCGCTTCACGAAGACACTTGTCCTTGCCGCGGTTGTTGGTTTTGGCTTCCTGGCATGCAATCCCAGCGACTTTAATTCCGTGCTCGACAAGGCGCCAGTCCTTGACCTCGGGACGCCTGGTTCAAGCACCGGGTCGCTCTTCGTCTTGCCGCTGCCGGCACCGGATCCGGCCACCAAGGTCGCGGCTCGCATGTTGGTGTTGCGCAAGGACAGCAGCTACCTGGCTCTGGCAGACTACGACATGAACGGCAAGGTGACCTTGAACGCGGCCAGCGATACCGAGACGGCTGCTTTGGGTGGCCTGGTCTACAGCTCGGCGGTGCGCGCCGATGGCCTGATAATCCTCGGTACGCCAGGCTTCGGAGGCACCCAAACTCCGCCCGGAAGAGTCAGCACTTTGACCCTCGGTAGCAAGGCCGATGGCAGTCCGCTCTTTGGTCTCCAGAGTGGCATCCCGGGCGGCAATGGCATCACGCGTTTGGGGATTTCGGTCGCAGCTGGCAATGTCACGGGTACGGTTACGGGCGCGCCCCCAAGTGACTTTGTCGTCGTGGGAGACAATTCCGTCTACGTGCTTGGTACAGATCCGACCGCGCCTCTTGCGTATGCCGCCTCCGATACGTGTCCTGCGCTTGCCCTCGGCAGCCTGACGGACTTCTACGCGTTCCGGCCTTTGGTCGTCGCCAATTTGCTAGCCAATGCTTTTTTGCTACCCGATGCTTTCGACAGGGACGAGATTGTTCTTGGCGGGCAGGTGGGAGGTCAGGGCCCGGGGCAGGTTCTGTTCATCCAGTACAACGACACGGGCGCACTTCCTTGCCCAGCGAAGGTCCTCACGCTGAATGCTACGGCTACTAGCTTTGGCACGTCGTTGGCGGCCGGAGATTTCGACGGCGACGGGCACATGGATCTTGCGGTGGGAGCGCCGCCGAACCATGTCTACGTCTACTTCGGCCCGCTCGACACGGCGGTCAATCCGGATGTGGACATTGCCGGCCCGACGGGGGCGACCCAGTTTGGCAAACAAATCGCCACCTACTCCCTGCCCGGCATGGCAGCCCAACTGCTCGTGGCGGATCCGACTGCGCAGTCGCCTGGGGGCGTGGGGGAGGTCATGCTCTTCAACGTCACGCGCGGCGTGCCCAACATTCCCACCAAAGCTGCGGTCGCGACGCTGTTCGATTCAAACAAAGACTCGGATCCAGGCCTTCTGGGGCTCAACCTCGGCGGCGTGGAGTTCAACATGGGCCTGTGCAAGCCCACTGGTGGCAAGCAACTCGTGCCCTGGGCCTCGCTTGGCCCCGATCTCCTGACCTTCTTCGCGTACAGCGGCAGCCCTGCGGATCCGCGCTGCTTCGCCCAGCCGTAACCTATTCGCCTCGCACGGCGCGAACCAGGGTCTCGACGCTCGCGATGGGTGTTTCGGGGTAGATGCCGTGGCCCAGGTTGAAGACATGCCCCTTGCCGCCGCCTTCGCCAACCACCTTGGCGACCTGGCGGCGCAGGCGGTCTTCTGGCCCGAGGAGAAGCGCGGGATCTAGATTGCCCTGGATGGCGAACGGACCGGAGGTGCCCGCTTGCAGCCGCGCGCGCGCCTGGCCAAGAGGCAGGCGCCAGTCGATGCTATAGACGTCGGCGCCAACCAGGGCAATGCGATCGAGAATCGTGGTAGCGCCGTTGGGAAAGTAGATGACTGGAACGCCGGTAGCCTTGATGGCCGTCACCAGGGCTTGCGTGGGGCCGCATACGAACTCGTCCCATTCCTCGGGTGAGACCACGCCGAGCCAGGAATCGAAGATCTGGATGGCCTGCGCACCCGCCGCGACCTGGGCCAGAAGATAGGACCGTGTCGCCGACTCGATGAGGGCGAGTAGGCGATGGGCGGTTTCTGGATCGCGGTGGAAGAGCTTCTTGGTCTCGATGAAATGCTTGCCGGTCTTGCCCTCGATGGCGTACGTCGCGGTCGTGAATGGTGCCCCGGCGAAACCAATGAGCGGCGTATCGCCGAGCTTGTCCTTGAGCATGCGGATGGTCTCGTACACGAAGGGCGTGGTTTCCCAGGGATCGAAAAGCCGCATGCGAGACAAATCCTCGGCGTCACGAACCGGCGCGGGCAGACTGGGCCCAAGTTCAGTGAACACGACCTCGAGCCCCATGGCTTCGAGAGGGATGAGCAGATCCGAGAAAAGAATCGCGGCATCGAAGCCAAAGCGGCGGATGGGCTGGATGGTGACCTCCGTGGCCAGCGCCGGGGTCTTGCACAACTCCAGGAAGGTCACGTGGCTGCGGATCTCGCGGTACTCGGGCAGGTAGCGGCCGGCCTGGCGCATGAGCCAAAGCGGTGGGCGAGGTGTCGACTGTCCGCGGCAGGCCGCGAGGAAGAGCGAGTCCATGGCCGCTTTCTACCTCAGCCCGGAGGGCTGTCGATATCCTTCCTGGATGGCCGAACTAGCAACTAGCTTGCCGCGGGCTTGCCGCACAACCGGCAACGGTTGTCCTCGCCGATGACACCAATACAGTCGTCGTCGCTGCACAGACGACGGGTGGGGTCGAAGCCGGACGGGGATTCATCGAGACCAGGTTCATTGAGCTCGACGTCCGTGTCATCCTGACAGTCGGCGGGATCGGGCGCGGGCGAACCCGGCGCACCCGCGTCGCTGGTTCCGCAAACCGTGCACCGGCCATTGTCACCAATGATGCCGATGCAGCTGCCATCGGGGCACAACTTGCGCCCCGGTTTGAAGGTCGAGTCGTTATTGCTTTCCGATGCCATACCGTGGGCCTCTTCGGGCAAAGGTTGGGTCGCTTGTGCCTCCGAATCGTCTCATGATCGCATCGCGGGGCACGTTAGCCAAGAGGTCCGACTCGGGTCCGGATGTCGGTGACCATCCCGGCCGGAAGCAAGGGGGCCATGCGTTGCAGGATCTCGCCGCGCAGGAGGGTCAGGTGGTGGGCAATCGACGAGCTTGATACGCGCACGAAGAGCGTGCCGTCGCGCAGGGCGTCCGGGCGCGTATGTTTACGCAGGAAATCGCCCCCAATATCCGCGTAGACGGCGAAGACCTTGTGCTCGCGCCCGCGCCAGTTGCCGCCGATGTTGCCGACCACGGCTGACACCAACGCCGATGCGGGTTCGGGCTCGCTTTTGCGGCGGCGAGGACGCGACGGAGAGGGCACGGCGGCAACGTATACCCCACTGTCAACACAGAGAACACAGAGAATACAGAGGCCATTCCGTCCTATGTGTCCTTTGTGTTGTCTGTGGCTATTGGCAAGGGCGGTCGTCGGGCGGTATTGTCGTGCCATGCTGCTTAAAATCGTCGCAACGGACGCCGCACCTAAGGCCATTGGTCCCTATTCCCAGGCCGTGGTCGCGCCTGCGGGCCGGCTGGTCTTCTGTTCGGGCCAGATTGCCATCGACCCGAAAACCGGCGAGTTGGCCGGCGCTGGAGACATCCGGCAGGAAACCCACCGCGTGATGAAAAACCTGGAGGCGGTCTTGCGCGCGGCCGGAGCCTCGTTCGCCGACATGGTCAAGAGCACCATCTACCTCGTGGACCTAGCTAACTTTTCCACGGTGAACGAAGTCTACGCGACCTACTTCTCGGGCTCGCCCCCGGCGCGAGCAACGGTCCAAGTGGCAGCGCTCCCACGCGGCGCACAGGTCGAAATAGACGCCATCGCGATGGCGTCCTAAGCCGTGCCGACTGCACTCCAACCTGGGCTATGGCCCGGCAAAGTTAGGCGCTGGTCAGACGACCTTGGCGACCTTGCCGGAACGCAGACATCGCGTGCAGACACGGATGTGCTTGCGCGATCCACCGGCCAGAATATGCACTCGCTGCAGGTTTGGCCGCTGGATGCTCTTGGTCTTGATGTTCGAGTGGCTAACTCGGTTAGCCACCTGTCGCTGTTTGCCGCAAATTTCACACTGCGCTGGCATGGGTTCTCCGAAGGGGGCTAGCATTAGCACCTGTTGATGCTCTCCGCAAGCGCGCATTCAAAGCTACTGGTGGCGACCACTGTTCTGGTCGCTTGTCTGCCATGGGGATGCCGGGGTAAGACGCCGACTTCGGCCGCCGTGTCTCGCGACGCTCGCCAGGAGCCAGCGCAGGAAGCCGCACCCACGAATCTCGAAGGGGTGGTGCAAGATCGTCGGGGCGCACCCTTGCCGGACGTGCTTGTCATTGCGTGGCCCAAGGGCAAGCGCGGCGATGCCGTGGCGCAGGCGAGAACGGGAGAGGATGGCCGGTTTCTGCTTCCCGGCCTGCGACCAGATCGCTGGATGCTGCTGGTTGAGGCCGGCGGTCTGGGCACCTTGGAAACCGAGCGCCAGGTGCCCGAGGATGGGCGCGCGGTGCTCATGCTGGAAGGTGAGAGCAGGATGCTCACGGGCGTTGTCACCGACAGCTCGGGCCGGCGCCAACCCGGAGCGCGGGTGACA
>Ga0265329_10000466_pt1 | contig 21132 bp, 20 predicted proteins | sample 41627metaG_FD_202091 | JGI IMG/M metagenome (GOLD analysis project Ga0265329, IMG submission 202091) | Rhizosphere microbial communities from Carex aquatilis grown in University of Washington, Seatle, WA, United States - 4-16-27 metaG | ecosystem: Host-associated > Plants > Roots > Rhizosphere...
TGAAATGGCAAATGCTAGCCGGTCTTACGTATGGCTGTTCCCTGTTCATCGTCGGGCTTATTAAGATACTTCAATTGTCTGATTTACTATAGGAGGATTCGTCATGTTTTTCGTTCTCACTGCTGTCGTTTTATTACTGATCATTATTGTCATCGGATACTCTGTTTCTCTCTATAATAACCTTGTCTCTTTAAAGAATAGTATTACGAAGGCGTGGAGCAATATCGATGTGCTCCTAAAGCAACGGCATGACGAACTGTCGAAACTGCTGGACTCTGTCAAAGGATATATGGACTTTGAAAAAGAAGTTTTTATCAAGGTCACCGAAGCCCGGTCTGCATACGCCAACGCAAAAACTATTCCTGAAAAAGCGGAGGCAGACAACATGATGACCTCGACTCTAAAGTCTTTGTTTGCAGTTGCTGAAAATTATCCTCAACTGAAAGCGAGCGAAATGTTTGCCCAATTTCAAAATCGCATCACTCAGATTGAGAGCGAAATTGCAGACAGGCGGGAATTCTATAACGATTCTGTTTACACTTTTAACACGCGCATCGAGCAGCTTCCCGATATATTTATCGCAAAATTTTTGAGTTATACGCCAAGAGAATTTTTCAAAGTTGCTGAAGCCGACAAGCAAGATGTCGCTGTTAAGTTTTAGAAATACCAAAACGATGCCTAACCAGATGTACGCCCAGGATACGAAGGAGCGGAGGCAGCGTAGTGTTCGTCCAATAGAAGGCGTGTTCTCTCCGCCATGGAGCAATAGTTTTGAGATATGCATCCGCTTTCGTTTTAGTGTTGACCTTATCATTATGGTCCGGGTGCAAACACCCATCTGAATCTATTCCCCAAGGTGCATACGCTTACACGAGCTATGACTCGAGCGGTGTAGCACTAGTGAGCGGATGGTTCACAATGATCGTTTCAGACTCCACAACCGTCTCCGGTGAATGGCATTTCGCCCCTATCGGCAGTCCGCAAAAAATTGGCCCGCAAACAGGAGATGGAAAACTTGTCGGCGGCATGAATGGTGAAAAGGTCTGGATTGAGCTGAATTCCGGAGTAAGGAACAACAACCTTCAACTGAACGGAACATCTGCACAAAGTCGAATAGATGGCCAGTGGACCTGGATAAGCTACGATGGAATAGCAAATCAAGGGATGTTCCATGCTGTCAGAAAGTAGCGATCCGTTCTCCTAAGTCAGTGCCTATTTCTTATGATAGTTGTTCACGAACTCGAAAAACTGCAGAACCTGCTGGCCAAGCTCAACTTGAACTCCGTGAAGAAGCTCATTTCTATCGATGGATTTTTTGGAACAGGCAAAAGCATGGTCAGCGCGTATCTTGCCCAGGCTTTCGCCCTCCCGGTGGTCTACGTCGATGACTATTTTGCGAAAGATGGAAAATCTCTGGAATTATTTAAATTCGAGAATTTCGCTGCGACGGTCGCGAAGTTGAGACAAGGCTCTTCTATCATTGTCGACGGAATTATGGTCCAGGATGTCCTTGCGCGAACAGGATCCAGAGCGGATTTTTTTATCTACGTGAAAGAAGTGAACCGGCACGGAATCTGGTCAAACGGATTCAAACTAGACAAACTAATACGGTCGGATGACGACACCCTCCCGACCAAGCCGGACCGTTTTGAGGATGAACTTGTTGAATACCATTTGCGCTTTCGTCCTCATGAACGAGCTGACATTATTTTTGAACTCATCGAAGGCACAGCGTAGCGAAGAATTATCGCAGATATAAGAACCGGCAGCTAATCTCCGTTCCTTGAAGCGTTTTGTTCCGGCATCACAGTCGACAAACATTTTCCCGACGAGGCTCTCGTGAAACACACACAGCGGATCATCACCGTCATTCTACTTTTCCTTACGCCTTCGTTGACCCATGCGCAGCAGGCGGTCAAGTTACAGGGCGCATGGGAACTGGTTTCTCAAAAGGAAGACGGGAAGGACCATCCTATCCTGGGGAGACAAATAAAACTCTTAACCGGTACACACTATGCCTGGGTCCGGCAGGACAAGAAACTGCTTGAAGAACTTTTGGCAAAAGGAACGCAGCGCGATTCTATCTCAGCGTATCAAGACACATTCGGAGCCGGAACATACAAAGTCGTCGGAGACACATACACCGAAACGACTGAATTCTTTTACGCTCCACAATACATCGGCAGATCGCTTGAATTCAAATTCAAACTCGAAGGCGATCTTTGGTATACCTCCGGCCACTATTCACACTATGAAGGAGGCAAAAAAATCAACGAGGTCCTCTTAGAGCAAGTCTTTAAGCGAATCGACTAGAGCTCCAAAGGCAAAAACGGACGCCGCGGATTGTCCGAGACAATACTACGAATCGTCCAAGAACCGCTCGTAAATACCGCTCGGCACTCTACGGAATTCACCTTTTGAACTCTTTAGGATCAAGGTTGACAGGATGTCTCGCTAGAGAACTTAACCCGGACCATTGCGCGCACGCTGATTTTTAGAAACAATAGAAAGATTTGGCTTATGACAGTTGATCCCTCAACTGAACGATTCCAACAAACAATCGCAGTTCTGCCTCAGGACATTGATCAGTTCGACCACGTCAATAACGTTGTCTATGTGCGTTGGGTCCAGGAGATTTCAACAGCACATTGGAATGCGGCGGCAACGAACGCTCAAAAAGAGGCGGTTGGATGGGTCGTTGTTCGCCATGAAATCGACTACATGCGTTCCGCACGTTTGGGTGATGAGATCATTGCCCGCACGTGGGTGGGCAGCGCGAATAAAAACATTTTCGAGCGGCATACCGAAATGCTCCGCCTTCCAGATCTGAAGGTCCTCGCGCGGGCACGCTCGCTGTGGTGCCCGATTGACTTGCGCACACGCAGGCCAATGCGAGTTGGCGCCGACATCTATGAACGGTTTTCTGTAATTCCAATGAATCCATAAATACTTATGGAAATGATATTTTTCATCCTCGTCATCCTTCTTGCGACTATTTCAATCCGTGAATACTTTTCCGGGAAGGTGCTGGATATCGCTTTTACCGGTGTCCTTATAACAAAACAAGAAGCACAAGTACAATATCTCAAGATTGTTTTGGCACAACTCGCCGTTCGGATATTGTTTCTTTCCCTCATGTTTTTGACATACGGAATAATCTTCAAAACGGGTTCCGGCGACCTTCGCAGAATTCGAACGTATAGTATCATCATTTTTATTTTGATTATTTTTCCCTTTGCGATGATCCATAAGAAGTTTACGTCCTGGGTCAAGAAAACAACAACTGCCGCTAGAAATAATAAATGATTTGCTGCCTACTTATATGCTGCCGCCCGTTAGGCAGTCACGCCAACTGAAATCACCATACATCATAATCAAAAGGCACAACCATGGAAGATGCACATACTCTCGGAACATCAGTCATTATCGGATTAGCCTTGGTCGTAATCTTCGTTCTTGGCATTCGCATCATTCGTCCGACACACAGAGGCCTTGTGGAACGGCTCGGCAAATACAAGAAATTCGCCGGTCCGGGTTTTCACTGGATGATCCCGGTTATTGACCACATGTACCAGATCAACACGACAGAGCAAATGATCGATGCAGAGCCTCAAGAGATTATCACCAACGACAATCTCAATGCAATGGTAGACGCCCAGATATACTATAGAGTGAAGCCTGATGAAGAAAGCGTCAAGAGTTCGCAATATAACGTGAACAACGTCAACAGCCAGATCGTCAACCTCGCCCGAACTACGTTAAGGAATATCATCGGGACTTTGACTCTTAAATCAGCGAACAGCGAGAGAGGGAAAATCAATGATGAGCTGCACCGAATCCTCATTCAAGAAACTTCATCGTGGGGAATCGACATCGTCCGCGCAGAACTGAAGGAAATTGACCCGCCGAAAGACGTGCAAGATACGATGAACAAGATTGTAAAGGCAGAAAACGAAAAAATCGCTGCGATTGACTTTGCGACCGCGGCCGAGACTACAGCAGACGGTGAGAAGCGCGCATCAATAAAGAAAGCTGAAGGAATCCGGCAGGCCAAAATTCTCGAGGCAGAAGGTGACGCCGAAGCCATACATCTCGTCAACGACGCGGCAAACAAATATTTTATCGGAAACGCCCAACTGCTCAAAAGGCTGGATACCGTTCAGAGCTCACTGGAGAATAATTCAAAAGTCGTCATATCGGGAAACACAGAGTTGATTAACGTGATTGGGGATCTTGCAGGCGTACTTCCGTTAAAAGAATCGAGTCCCAAAGAAAAAACAACTCCTTAACTGACAGATCCTTTGCAGAAATCGCGAATCCTCCAAACAAGAACCGATCGGCATACATACAGGGAAAATGCATGAGTAAACATATTGTCTTGCTCTTCATTGGTATTTGGCTTTTGATGATTTTCTTTTCCAACAAAAGCATGAGCCAAAAAGAAACAGTTGGCGTCCAGGAAGGAGTGCACCACATGGCGGAGGATATCGTCCGCGATCTGCACAGCGACGGTCCGATTGCATGGCTCAAGTACTTTTCGCATTCGCCGCAATTCTTCATGGCTTCTGACGGATCGCTTGTCTTTCCCAACAATGACTCTGCTGCCGCCTTTGTCTCCGAGTATGCAAAAAAGATGCGGCGGATAGATTTGACATGGAGCGACATTCGCGTAGACTCCCTCGCTCCGTATCTGGCGGTATTAGCGGCTTCATTCCGTGAAGTTCAATTAAGTGCCGATGGAAGCGAGCAAACTCCGGCCGGCTATTTCACCGGCGTGGCGGAATATACTCCATCGGGCTGGAAATTGAGAAATGCCCATTGGTCGCTTGCTAGACCGCAGCACTGACACAGCGGTATCAACTAGAAGCTATCTCAAAAATGAATGTACGCTGACACTTCAACGCGTCCCCTTATGGGGGACTTGCTTCCCGAAGGGATCCCTTTGGGACAGCGTGAACAAATGACCCGTTCATCCTGAGTAAGCGATCCCGCTCGAAGAGCGGGAGAGCGCATCGAAGGATGAGTTGACATATTTTTGAGATGGCTTCTAATAATCGTTAATGGGACATTGAAAATGAGCGACTACCGTATTTTGTATCTTGATGAATTATTGGACAAGAAATCGTAACTTGAAGGCAACAACTATTCAATGTCCGGAGAAAATGGATTGAAATTTTTACATGAGCATAATTGACCAGACGATCGCCATCACCGAGCGGTGGTACGAAGCGATCCTTCGCGTTCCGGCACGCCGCAAACTCGCCCAACTCGAGCCAAGTTCCGCAGAGTGCACGGCCATCAAGGCTGCACTCCTCGGCACTCTCAACGGGGTCCGGACTGCCGAAGAACAAGCGTGGATCAACCGTATCGAAGCCCGTCGCATCGGCTTAAATAGCTCAAAAGAAGAAGTGACGGTCACAGACTACGGTGCCGTGAAGCGGTACGTTCGCCTCAGTGCGGAAGAAATGTATCGCGGCACGCTGGTCCGCAAAACTATCGGCAGCGTTTCCCGCCAATTAAGTAAATCTCCGTTTTGGTCATTCGTTCTGTTTCGACTGATCAGGGAGTTGAAACCGCGCACTTGCCTCGAGCTCGGCACGGCACTCGGTATCTCCGGCTCGTATCAAGCGGCATCCCTGAAACTAAACTGTGTCGGCACGCTCGTCACGCTTGAAGGTGCAGCCCCGTTCGCCGCTATCGCAGAAGCAGGGTTTCAATTCTTGAAGCTCAACAACACTCTGGTCGTCCCTGGAAGATTTCAGGACACACTGAGCCAGGTACTCCGCCAACATGCCCCGATTGACTACGCGTTCATTGACGGCCACCACGACGGCGCGGCCACACAGGAGTACTTTGAACAAATCGCCGGAGCGGCGGCGGAAACAGCCATCTTCGTCTTGGACGATATCTCCTGGTCGCGGGGAATGAAACAAGCATGGCGGTACATCATATCGGACGAACGGACACGCATCTCGTTTGACCTTGGCGGAATCGGCATTTGTATTCTGAGCCGCCACATCAGCACACAGCAGCATATTCGCGTTCGCATGGGCTAAGCCCCCGCTAAACTCTGCAGATGGTTGAGCTCCAACCCCTTCTGCAAAAAGAGACCACGTATGGTAAAGAAAACAATTGTGACTATTCGGACTGCTGAGCTGTCCGATGCGGCAACGCTGGCAACGCTTGCCGGAGAACTTGGATACCCGGCGACAACGGCCGAGATGAAACGGCGATTGGAACTTCTACGCAACAACGGGCATCATGAGATTTTCGTGGCAGAGTGCGGTACTCTGCTGGGTTGGATTCACGTTTCCCTGGTAGAAACATTGGAGACTGAATCGTTTGCGGAAATACGGGGCCTGATTGTCACTGAAGCTCAACGCGGCTCTGGAATCGGCGCAAAACTTGTCGCAAAAGCGGAACATTGGGCAGGCACAAAAGAGTGCAACCGGATTCGCGTTCGGACCAATATCGTACGAGCTGAGGCACATTCATTCTATAAAAAGCTTGGTTATATATCAAAAAAAACTCAAGATGTATTTGATAAAGTTCTTCCGTCCGGCGCTTAGCGAATCGTCCGGCAACCGGCTTTCCATATAGCAACGACAATAAAATGAGCAATTCCATTGTTGAAGAAAAGACTTTTAGAGAAATTGATTTCTCAAAAAACGGCCTGACCAAAGACGATTATGAAAATTGCTCTTTCACTCATTGTGTGTTTTCACATGCCGACATGTCCAATATTAGGTTTTCGGGATGCACATTTAACGGCTGTGACCTCAGCATGGCCATAATAACAAGCATGAGTCTTCGCGACGTCATCTTCAAAGAATCCAAACTATTGGGATTACACTTTGAACATTGTAATAAACTCCTCTTTTCCGCTGAATTTGAAAATTGCATCCTCAACCTCTCCTCCTTTTACAAACTGGGTTTGAGGAAAACAAGATTTACAAATTGTAGCCTTAGAGAGGTGGATTTTGCCGAGTGCGATTTAGGCAATTCGGTTTTTGACAACTGCGACTTGACGATGGCAAAATTTGTAAATACAACGTTACAAAAGGCGGATTTCCGGACGTCGTATAATTATTCTATCGACCCTGAAAAAAATCGAATTAAGAAGGCAAAATTTTCGACCATGGGAATTGTCGGACTTTTGGATAAATATGATATTGAAATAGGATAGACGGATGTAACTTATTCAGTGATATTGTTTAACAAATTGAATTTTCCGCTAAGTTCACGAAGAGCGCCTATTGCAACAGATTTAAAGAAATACTGTGTCTGATAGATCGATATAAAACTTCGTGTTCTTTCGTATCCTTAGTGGATAACAAATGTGCAAGATGAGTTATTGAATCACTTAAACATGTCACCGGCCTGCGAACTTCATCGATACAACGAGAAATGAAAACGATAGCAGCTATCTCAGACATTCACGGAAACATTCTTGCGCTCGAAGAAGTAGCTGCCGATATAAAAAAAAGGGGCGTCGATACTGTTGTTAATCTCGGCGATCACCTTTCAGGCCCTCTTTGGCCGAAAGAGACAATTCAGTTTCTCATGCGCCAGGAGTGGATTCAGATTTCAGGAAACCATGACAGACAGCTCATTCACCAAGACCCTCTAACTCATGGCTTGTCGGACGGATATGCTTTCAAAGTCCTCGACGATTTGGAAAAGAAGTGGCTGGGCGCGCTGCCGGCAACTGCCCGGATCAATGAAGACATACTTCTCTTCCACGGCACGCCTGCAAGTGACTCAGAATATCTTTTGGAAACGATCGGTCATGGCCGAGCTCAGCTCGCATCGCAAAGCGAGGTTAGACAAAGACTTGGCAATACGAAATCTCCCGTGATGCTATGCGGTCATACCCACGTTCAAAGAATTGTCGAAAATGGGGACAACACCATCATCGTAAATCCGGGGAGCGTAGGCTTGCCGGCGTACGAAGATGATTCACCCGAACCGCACGTTATAGAATCCGGTTCGCCTCATGCGCGGTATGCACTCCTGCACCATGAAAACACGTGGAGTGTGGAATTAGTAACAGTCACATACGATTTTCAAAGAGCGGCGGAACAAGCGCGCAGGAATAATCGCCCCGAATGGGCAATCGCCCTTCAAACGGGTTACATGACGCGATAATCTTCATAGACGGATCACCGGCGCCGACTCGCAATCGTGGATCTGCAAACGTAAGAAATTGATCATGAACGTCCGCAGTGAACTACAATTAATATGCGGGTTACCGCCGCTCTTCTAATCTGGAGAACAATCTATGCCGACTCTCATTGCACAACCTACGATCATTACCGCAGCCGGTAATATGCCGAAGCGTATTGAAGAATATGCAGGCCGCGTAAATTCCGGGAATACAGAAGTAAGTGTCGCAAGAATGGTTTCGCCGGCAGGGTGGGTTGAGCCCGGCCAGACGCCCGAATTTCAGGAAATTACACTTGTGCTGCGGGGGTGTTTGAGAGCCGAGCACAAAGGCGGAATGATCGAAGTGAAGGCCGGTCAGGCGATTGTCGCACAACCTGGCGAATGGGTACGCTACAGTTCGCCGTACGAAGGAGGAGCCGAGTACATCGCTATTTGCCTCCCTGCGTTCTCCCCCATTACAGTTCATAGGGATGAATAATCGTTTGGGTTCACGCTGCCGCTGATTTCGCCGCAAAGGAAGAAATATCGATGAACAAAAGCACGACCGCACTCAGAATACATCATCAAGAGTACACGATTCACCGCAGCCGCCCGAGATCCAATTCGTTCGGCAGCCACAATGGAGGTATCATGAAATTCCTATTCACAGCTCTGACTGCGCTCATTGTTCTCCCATGGGCACCTCTTGAGGGACAAATAATCGATAGCTATGGGCTAAAGGCTTCTCTCGTTAGCAGTCGTTTTAGCATTACGGACAGGGTTGAAAATATTGATTACATAGAAGGAGCTTCATTCCATCCGTCGATTGGAATTTTTGCGCGAAGCCGCTTGACGGAGAGCTTCAATGTAGAAACAGAAATTTCATACCTTCAAAAAGGCGCTAGCAAGGTTCTTCAGTATGCTGTAACAACGCCCGACAATCCCGACGGCAATGGAAAGACGGAAACCATGACAAGCACGATAGACCTGAACTATCTCCAATTCGGCGTTAATGTTCAGCCAAAAATTCAGTTGGGAAAAATGATTACTTTCGTTAGCGTCGGTCCTTCTATAAACTATTTGCTTTCAGTAGATAATTTTCTCGCGCAAGAAGATGTGAAAAGCGTTACCTTTGGCTATAACATAGGACTTGGCGCTGCTTTCGATGAAATCATTCATGCGCCAATATTTTTTGAAGTTAAATATTGTGGAGATTTCTCCCCCTTCTATTCAGGGTCCGGCAAGTACTGGAACGATGTTTTTCTCATTAATATTGGCGTCAACATATAGGTTGACGCCCGATTGCTAAAACAAAATCATTTGGAGCTGCTTCTCTTCGGAAGGCTTTCGGCACACGATCAACAAAATTTGTTTCCATGCAGAGCATGGAAACGGGGAAATGAGATTGGCGATATGAAAACTCGATTTGTCCCGCTTATCATCCTTGGTATGAGTCTGGTTCCATCAGTCGTGGTTAACGCGCAATGGAAATGGGTTGAACCGCAACCTCAGGGAAACACAATTATCTCCAGCGTTGTCGTAGGAAACAAGGCGTATTTCATGGGAGAGTCCTCCACTGTATTTTCAACTTCAGACGGCGGTAACTCATGGACGGTTTATCCTCCATATTGTCATCCCCGGGAAGGCGTTTTCATCGCAGACATTGTAAGCAACAGATTATGTTTTACGGACTCGCTTCATGGGTTCATTTGCAGCCCAGATCAAGGGCTCCTCTATGGCACAAGTGATGGAGGAGAAAGCTGGGCGTCAGCGCATCAAAATCTATGGAATCCGGGTTCCATTTATTTCTCAAGCGCGCGATACGGATTTACAACGGACGGACTATTTCGGACAACGGACGGCGGAACAACATGGGATCAATTAAGTGCAACTCCTTCCGGCCAGGGATATTTTTGCGGTTTTACGTCAACGGATTCATGTCATGTTTGGAACTCATCCGCAGCAGATTTTGGCACTGGTGGAAGAATAAAGTATACATCGGACGGCGGGGCTTCGTGGATTTTCCAAAATACCGGATTTCAGTCAAACTCCGACACGACATATAGCCTGGATGCAATCCATATGAATCCATCCGGCGTCGGCATCGCAGCAGGGTATGCTTACTCAAATGTGAATGGAAACGCCGCAAGTATGATCCTTCGGACGACCGATTTTGGCAATACATGGTTAGAAGAAGGAGCATCCGCCGAATTTAACACAATCATCAGCATCAGCGACAGCTTGTGGATCCTGATTGGCAACGATTGGTGGGGACACTATGGAACCGCATACCAGACCGTAATTTCTAGGAGTACTGACGGCGGCATTTCATGGAGAACGGTGTACCAGCCTCAATATCCCTTCCCTGCACCGCGGACTGGAGTCTGGATACCGTCTCAGAAAATTCTTCTCGCTGCCGGGTGGTACGGTGTCATCTACAAATCCACCGATCTGGGTCAGACATGGGCGCCACTTGCAGACTTTCCAAAAACCTTGCACGATATAACTTTTACATACGAAAAATCGATCAATACATCGTTTGGTTATGCGGTCGGTGATTGGGGAACATTCCTTCGTTCCACCGACCGCGGGAGCAGTTGGACAAAAAGCGAAATCAACTTCGGCTTTCCCTATTATCTTTTGTGCGTAGAGGCAAAGGATAATTTTGTCTGGGCGGGGGGCAACGGCCAAACGCTCGCGTTGTCAAGCGATTTCGGGAATACGTGGCGACGTGTTCAGACTCCATGGGATAGTCCGATTGCTTCGGGAAACATTATCAATCAAATCAGCATGTATGATTCTTTGCGCTGCGCTGTCTTGGCATCTAATTCCTACTACAGCAACTCAATCATGAAAACTGATGCGGTCGGTGAACCCTCGACCAAAGAAAAGGCTGCACACGCGAGTAACTTCACGAAAACCGTTTCAGGGCGTCAGACCTTCACACGACCCGATGCCGTTACTGATAACGGCAGCACTCTTGGTTCGATTATTTACACAAGCGATGGCGGAGATAGTTGGAAAACCGTCGCATCCTTGCAGGGAATGGCAATCACCGCAGTTGCACTCCCCGGCCCTCAGTACATGTTGGCTGGCGGTTACAAGATTGGAGATACCACGTATTATTCAGGATTCATTTGTGCATCATCCAATGCCGGCCAATCGTGGGAGGTCTTGACGTCGGTGGCGGGACATGTTACAAAAATTTCTATGTTCAATTGCCTCGATGGCTTGGCTTTGACCGACAAAGCATTCTACAGAACAACCGATGGAGGAAAAAGCTGGCACTTAACTTTTGTCAGTGAAACTAAGACGCCATCGCTTATTTCGATCCCCTCCGAGAAAAAGAATTCAGCAGTCGTCTTCATTTATGGTAATCAGTACGCCACATATCCTCTCGATCAGTTGTCATATACGACAAACAAGGGAGCGACATGGAGCGATATCGATTTTGATCTTCCAACATTCTATCCCATTGAGGGCTTTGCGTCGATAGACGGGCCCTCTAATCTGTTTATGTCTTTTGGAACAGTGGGGTTTGCAGCACAAACTTCGCCCACCTCCGTCGTTTATCAACCCCCGGATATGAACCGGATACCGCCATCGGGAACGTTCACTGTCAGCCCGGATACACTCCCTCCCAATGGCGGCGAGGTATCGCTCTCTTGGAAATCAGATGACGCAGAGGTGGCATGGCTTGGTCCTGGGTTTGGGCAGGTGGATCCCGGCGGATCGAAAAAAGTTAAGGTTAACGGGCCTACCGAATTTTCGCTTCGGCTTCAAAATCAATGGGGCTCTACGAACTATGTTGTTTCAGTATCGGGCGTTCCATTCTCGGAATATTCATTGTCTCAAAATTTTCCTAACCCCTTTAATCCTTCCACAACAATAGAGTTCAATCTCCCTGTAACTACCCATGTTTCTCTCGAAATTTATAATGTCCTTGGCCAGAAGATGACAACTCTCGAGGAAGGATATATTGCAGCCGGTCAGAACAAAATACTATGGGACGCTTCGAAGTTTCCAAGCGGTATTTATTTCTACCGGCTTTCGGTCGGGACGAATTCGTACACCAGAAAACTGTTGCTGCTTAAATAGTACCCGGTTCTTGCAATTGCGTTGCTGCTATTCGGAGGCATGTTGAAAGGTTTTCGTGCTGATACAGCGTCATCAAAACCTGGAGGTCAAGATGCCGCCTAAGCAGGAATCACGGGAAGTGTGCGGCGTATGGCATCTTTTGCGGAATGGTACGAGGAGCATCCTGGTGTCGCCGTTATGCCTTCGAACCATGATGAGGTGCCTTGGCAGCAAGAAGCCGGCCCACGGTATTTGTTCCTTTTCCGTATACGACCGACTATTTCGGCGACGTTTAAAAAAATGGATGATCAATTCTCGCGTTCGCGGTCTTAACACAATAGCTGCACAATTACGCTCAGCCGGCATCTCTATTGAATCGGTGTAGACCTTTTCGGGAGGCCGCAAGACGAGACATAAAACCCGCCTGCCACTACTCCTTTACTCCAAAATTACGCTGCCCGCATTCTATCGAAGTGAAATGTCTCTCTTTTGAGGAAAAAGATTGAGATTATTGTTAATTTTTTGCACCTTCTTTCTGTGTTATTTTGACAAAGCATGAGGGATTTCTCGTACATCAGAGGCCTTCAGGATCTTTACAAATTGCAGTCATTATGGAAAACGGAAGGTTGTTGTGCTTCCTGAACTTATACCAAAAAGGAGCGTCCAATGAAGAGTGTCATCCATAGATATTTATCCTTCGGCCTCAGATGTCTCATGTTCATCGCAGTCCTGAGCGCTGGGATCCCTTCCAGCCAGATCTACGGACAAAACGCGAGCGCGAACAACGGATGGCCGCACGTGAAGTATGCAGTCTACTTCACGTACTCGGACATTGAACATCTTCTTATCGACTCCTTGCAGTTTATCAAAACAGTCGATTACTTTGCCCCCGTAAGACCGTACAAAGTTTATCTCGAAGGAAGCAGCGAAAAGGAAGTCGATATTGCACTCATGAAAAAAGTTGCAGACCGGTTTCGTTCCATGGGAGTCAAAGTATCGGGTTCGATGGTTGCCGTCGGCCGCCGCGGCCCATCGGTATACAATAACGAGGACGACATGGCCACCCTTGAGAGAAGGATGAGGGCGCTCGCGAGAGTGTTTGACAACATCATTCTGGATGATTGGCTTTTTACGACAGCGACGGACGAAAAGAGTGTCAAGGAACGGGGCAATCAGAGCTGGGCGGATTACCGCACCAGGCTCATTCTGGAGCAGTCAAAAAAACACATCATCGATGCGGCGAAGGAAGTCAATCCTAACGCTAAAGTCATCATCAAATATCCGAACTGGTACGAGGGGCATCGTGAGAATGGGTATGACGTGTATCTCGAGACCATGCAGTTCGACAACATGGCCGTCGGCATTGAAACGCGCAATCGAATGACGCATGACCAGCACATCCCGATCTACAGCGGATACATTTTCCAAAAATGGTTTGCGAGTGTCGACCCGAAGAAGTGGGTCGGAGCGTGGCTGGACAATTACGATATGAAGGGAGACGACAACGATTATGTTGCGCAGGTATGGCAGGCCGTGCTTGCAGAGACGCCGGAAGTCATCCTCTGGTGCGCAGGTCAACTTTATCCGGACGTTCCATCTAGCGACGTCTATCCTCATTTCTGCGAGATGCTGCCGGAGTTCGACAAAGTCGCCGGGCTTCTGAACGGCCCTTCACGCGGAGTTCCAATCTATCTTCCGTACGGTTCGACGGGTGAATATAATATTTTCGGCTATCTCGGCATGGCGGGAATTCCGCTGGCCCCGGTCGCTCAATTTCCGACTGAAAGCCAAAATGCAATTTTCACACTTCATTCGCTGCAAGATTCGAAACTTGCGGAAGAAATGCTGGGACGGCTGCGCAACGGTCGCGACGTTTTCATGACATGGGGCCTCTGGCTCAAACTCCAAAATACCGAATTCAAAAATACGTTAAGCCTTGTGGATGCCGGAGGGTCTGTTTTGTCTTCTGAATTTCGTGTGCGGCTCGGTTGGGACCAGCAGCTTATCAAAGCGGACAAGCCGTTCGCATTTCCGCGGATCGAAACGACAACATGGCCGTATGTACGTGATGTTGCAGTGGAACAGGACGATTACGACTACGGAGTTTTGCTGAGTGCGCAATATCTCAAGGGAACAATATACGTTCTCAATATGCCCGAGAACAGTTACGATCTGCTGCGGCTCCCGGTCCAGGCCCTTAACGCTATTCGCCGTCCATTCAACAAAAATCTACAGGCTCAATTGGACGGACCCGGCGGCGTCGCCATGTACATGTTCGGGTCGAAACAGTACGTGCTCTACAATATGAGCGATCAAACGGCTCCCCTCTCGCTTAAGTTCGAAAACAAAATTCCTTATTCCGGTTGGAATGAACTGGTCCATGGCAAGCAGCTCACGATAAGCGAGGATACATCGTTTGTTCGTTTCGAAGGCCCTGTTGTCAGCAGCGTCGCGCTCACTCTTCAACCTTTTGAAATTGCGATTGTACAAGCACCGTAGGTTGTTGATGTTGGAAAGAAGCGACCCCGGAAATCCAAGCTGATGTTGTCCTGGTACTCGACCCGGCAGTGATCAAGGCGGTATTACAGATCTTTCATGAGATGCCTTCTGGTGCCATTCCCAAAACAATATTCTATGTCGCGACTCATACAGTGATGCCTTTGGCACAACGCGCCAAGCACGCCAATACGTTATGCGTTTAAGGGACATAAATACTCATGGAGTTCTTCGTGCTATGTCGGTCTGAATTAATTGGAACAATACTATTACGAAGGGAAATATAAAAATGCCGAAAGTCTCCTGGGGAGTTTTAAGCACAGCCGAAATCGGCCTTGGAAAAGTCATTCCAGGGATGCAAAAAGGAACATACTCGAAGGTCGAAGCGATTGCATCGCGAAACCTTGCTTCAGCCCAACGCGCCGCCTCGAGGTTAGGAATTCCAAAAGCGTACGGCTCGTACGAGGATTTACTGGCAGATGATTCTATTCAGGCTGTGTATATTCCCCTCCCCAATCATCTTCATGTCGAATGGGCTCTCAAGTCGTTGCAGGCCGGAAAACATGTCCTCTGCGAAAAGCCGATCGCAATGAATTTCAAGGAGGCAGAATATTTGCAGATGCAAGCGAAACAATTTCCGCAGTTAAAGATCATGGAAGCATTTATGTATCGGCATCATCCGCAAATGGCGAAAGCGAAGGATATTATCAAAAGCGGAACAATCGGCGCGTTGAAAAATATTCATACCATGTTTTCGTACTACAACGATAATCCGAAAGACATTCGCAACAATCCGGAAATCGGCGGAGGCGGACTTCTGGATGTCGGATGCTACTGCATTTCTCTTTCACGGTTTTTCTTCGATGGCGAGCCGAAGCGGGTGTGCGGTGCCATGGAATTCGACCCCATATTAAAAGTTGACCGTCTGGCATCAGCAATTCTCGAATTCGAGGAAGGGACCGCGGAGTTCACTTGTTCAACGCAGCTTACCGACTATCAGTACGCTAAAATTTTCGGCACTCACGGAAGAATCGATATTGAAAGGCCATTTACGCCTTTTCCCGACCGCCCATCTAAAATCGTTCTACACCTTGAACCGAATAGTCAAGAATTTGTGTTTGAAGCGTGCAACCAATATACTTTACAGGGAGATGTATTTTCCGAAGCTATCATCAATGAAACTTCGGTACCAGCGCCAATCGAGGATGGAATGGCCAACATGAAGGTGATTGATATGATTATAGAAAGCTCCAAAAACGGCGTATGGGTGAAGGTTTGATCTCAGATTGTATCTCCGTAGAGAATTTAATGCCACCGCTAAGACACGATCTAGAGTTTGGACAAACAGGTTCATCCTGAGCGAAGCCATCCCTTCGGGAGAAGAATAACGGTGAACTTCAAAATGAATTATTTATTTCTGGAAACGGCACTAGTCCAATGCAATCAATTCCTTCGGAGCAATAATGCATAAAGAAATAGTCTATTTGTTAACGTCTTGTATTGTTTTCTTAATGTCGTATAATCGGGTTAATGGCCAGCCGGCGAAGCTTCACCGCGAGCAGTTTCAACCGCTGACTTTTGACCAGGCGGACAAAAAAGCCGATTCAGTGTTAACACTGATGACGACAGATGAGAAGATCTCTCTGGTGGGCGGCGATCGATCTTTTTTTATCAGACCTCTCCCCCGATTGAATCTTCAAGAAGTATACATGTCCGATGCAACACAGGGCGTCCATATCAGAGAAAAATTTAGGGATATCGATCTCTCAAAATATCAGCTGGAAAAATCAACATCCTTTCCAGCCCCTATTTCGCTGGCTGCAACCTGGAATCCTGAACTTTCTTACCAATACGCCGAAGCCGTCGGCGAAGAGTGCCGGGCAGGCGGAATCGGCATTTTGCTTGGACCTGGCACGAACGCGTACCGGCAATCGCAATGCGGCCGGAATTTCGAATACTTTGGAGAAGACCCTTTTCTCCGCGCGCAAATGATAAAAGAATATGTCAAAGGAGTACAGAGCACTGGAACCGTCGCAACGCTGAAACACTTTGTCGCCAACAATACGGATTATTACAGAAGAAGGAGCAATTCGGTTGTCGACGAGCGGGCACTCCACGAAATTTATCTCCCCGCTTTTAAAGCGGGCATTGACGCCGGTGCCAAAGCCGTGATGACGTCGTACAATCTGTTGAACGGCGAATGGTGCGGTCAAAGCGAAACAGTTATCAACGATATTTTGAGGAAGCAGCTAGGCTTCCGATGGTTGGTGATGACCGATTGGTGGTCGGTGTACGACGGGGAAAAGCTAGCAAAATCCGGCCAGGATCTGGAAATGCCTCTTGCCGTCGCTCTCAAGCATGCAGACTCGCTTATCCAAGATGGTAAAGTCGAGGTCTCTGACATCAACAGAATGGCGAAGAGCATACTACGAACATACTTTTCAATGAAGTTCGATGAAATGAAACGGGATACATCTTATTACGGGAATTTCGAGGATCACGAACGTACTGCACTACAAACGGCGCGAGAAGGGATCGTCCTCTTGAAAAACGATGGGAACATTCTTCCTATTACGGAGAAAAGCAAAACCATTTTGCTCACCGGTGATTACGTCGACAAATTGGCCGTCGGGGGCGGCTCCGCTCAAGTCAAGGGATATAACAACAGGTTAATGATCGATGAACTCAAGAAAGAATTCGGTGACAGGTTAACTTACATCAGAGATCCAAATCCCGCGCAAATCAAATCCGCGGATGTCGTTTTGTGCAATGTTGGGACAGAAGACAGCGAAGGCTGGGACAGGCCTTTCCCGTTGCCGGAAGGGCAAGAAGCAAGAGTACGGCAATGTGTTGAAAACAACCCTAACACAATCGTGATCGTAACATCCGGAAGCGGAATCAAAATGACCGATTGGAACAACCAAGCACGGGCGATCCTTTATGCCTGGTACGGCGGACAAATCGGAAACAAAGCCCTGGCGGAAATCATCGCTGGAAAAACAAACCCGTCAGGCAAACTTCCGATCACTATCGAAAAAGATTTTAAGGATTCACCGGGATACGGATACATCCCGGCAGGCGAATCTCTGTACAGCGGTTGGGGCGATAAGAAAGAAAAAGAACACCCGGTATTCGATGTAAACTATAAAGAAGGGATCTTCATCGGTTATCGATGGTATGAAGAGAAAAAGATCGAGCCTCTTTATCCGTTCGGGCACGGCCTGTCATACACTTCGTTTGAATACAGCAACCTTACGGTCTCGAAGGACAGGTTCAGCGAAAACGATACCATCACGATCATGTTCAGTGTCAAGAATATCGGGAATATGAAAGGGGCGGAGATTGCCCAACTGTATGTTCAGGACGTACAGTCCTCCGTTCCCCGTCCGGTAAAGGAGTTAAAAGGATTTAAGAAAGTAGAGATGGAACCCGGGGAAAGCGCAACAGTCGTACTCCTTTTGACCAAACAAGATTTTTCTTTTTGGAATCCGGAAACAAAAGGCTGGTACGCTGAGAAAGGCGCATTTGTCATTCATATCGGATCGTCGTCGAGAGATATCAAACTGAAGAAAGAACTAGAGCTATTGTAAGTTGTGCGATCGACAATGAGATGTGAAGATCAATGAAACGAAGGAAGTGAAGCGAAATGAACTTGGCGACAAGCAGTGCAGCCTACCTTTCAGCAGCGACGATCTCCTCCGCCCAGATGCCTACCGCCATTTTCGCAGGGACGGTCTACAATATATTTCACGAAGAATTTATTACAGACGAAGAGTTCTTCAAACAGGTGGATCGAGATATCGGCTTAATGAAAGAATCCAACATTACGCATGTGATGATTTTTCCAATGAGCCAGTGGGATGCCGACACGAAACAGCTTTTGTGGACACGGACTGACTACCTGGTGAAAAAGATCGAAGACGCACAGATGAAGTTCGTTCCCCTGATGCTGAAAGAGGAGCAATGCAGTCACTATTTTCCGATATGGAAATTCAAGGAGATCCCCGGTTTGTGGGAAGAATATAACCTTAACAACGGAAATAAAAACAACCGGGAGAACGTTGACTTCGCAGACCCGCGAGTGTATCCCCTCGTGGAAGAGTACTTTCAGGCAATTGTCGAGAGATACGGTAAAAGCCCGGCATTAAGTTTCTATAATATATGGAACGAGCCTCACTACAATTCCACCGCAGGCCACGTTATCGAACGATTCCGAAAATGGCTGCAAGTTAAGTACAAGACCTTGTCGTCATTACGGCATGCGTGGGGAAAGGAGTATTCAGATTGGGACCAGGTTTCCCCTTTTCTGAATGATAATTGGAATTCTTCCATGCCGCAGATCGATTGGACCATGTTTAGGAATGAATTGAACGGAGCGCTGCTGCGCCAGCTCGTTCAAACTCTCAGAAAGTATGACACTCTCCATCCCGTCAATGCCAACCCTGTCGGCACGCCCTGGGCAAATTTCAACAATTACGGCGGGTATAATATTGACAGCTGGCCAATCTCAGACAACGACGACATTGACGGCATTTCATACTATCCCGACGGTTGGGAAAGAGAACATGACCTGCAATCCTGCCCCTTCTGGATCCATAATCTTACTTTCAATACTATTCGAAGCGCGTCGGGAAAGAAAAATTATATCCTTACCGAATTGTATACCAATGCGCAAAACGGCCTGGCGCTCAACGGCTATCTCGAAGGCAATTTTGTGGAAGATTTAACATGGACCACATTGGCGAACGATTGTAAAGGGGTGATATACTGGAAATGGCTCCCCTTTATGCGGGGTCGTCAGTCACTCGGCAGGGGCTTGACCTTTGTGGATGGAGATCTTGCACCTCGCGGAATAGCTGTGAAGAATATTGGTTCGGTCCTCAAGAAGTATGGAGAACTTTTGTACCAGGCACATCTGAATAAAGCCCAGGTAGCCGTCCTTGTGGATATGGTTGGTCTGCTCAAAACGTTGGAGCAAACGACCGAACCATCGACAAATAAATTTATGTTCGAAAGCAACGCAGGACTATTTAAGGCGTTCTACGAAAAAAATATCACGGTCGATATCGTGAGAATGGACCGCGGCCTTAACCTGCAAACGTTGAAACAATACAAAATCATCTACCTTCCGTTTCAAATTGTTATGCGCCGCGAGTTTGCCGAGGCGCTTAAGACCTACGTCCGTCAAGGCGGATGGGTTGTTGCCGATGCCCGGACGGCATCTCTTGATGAACTAGATTTCGCGTACCAAACCAGTCCGGGTGCCGGTCTGGATGAACTTTTCGGAGCGGTGCGACCCGATTGGATCGGAGAAAAAAAGGACTTCAAAGTTCGGATGAACAAAACGAATGGACAACCTGCACTCGAATTTGAAGGGAAATATTTTCGCGATCAACTTCAATTAACAGGTAAAACAAAAGTATTGGGCTCTTTTATGGATAACGGCGAACCTGCGGTCATCCAAAATGAGTTCGGGAAGGGAATGGCTGTCTTGAGCACAGTTCCGTTAGGGGCCAGCTACTATGGAAAACCTGACAATCCGGTGAACCGGTTAATTCTAAACTTCGCAAAAGCATCGGGGGTTACTCCCGATGCGGCATTCATATCAAAAGAAAAAGTGTTCCTGGACATTAAAGTGCACAGCGTTGGCAGCAGCCTCGTTCTCTACGTGATCAATTCAGAAAACCACCCGGCCGCCGGTACGATAGAAGTTAGCATGGATGGAAAAAAGATAAAAAGTGTAAAGGATATAATAACTGAAAAGGAAATCCCTTTCGGACAAAAGGAAGGGAAATTGTCCATCCCAGTAGAAGTCCGCGAGCATCAGGTAATTGTCCTATTAATCCATTCATGACTTACGGCTTCTGAATAATTCCAGAAGTGTGGCTCGCACAAAGTTGTAAAATGATTTTACGATGATGCAAAAAGGACAACATTCATTTCATCAAACACAAAAGACAGGAGGCTTCATGCGATTGCTCCCCCCAGTATTTCTCGTTCTTTTAGGTCTTGTCATTTATTCACAAGCGAATTCTGCTGCGCCCGCCGATTCCTCGGTAGGAGTGTTTGATGGGCACGGCGACATTGGCCACGTATTGAATCGCGGCTCAGTTGAATACGATGCTGCAAAAAGAAGCTACCGCATCAGCGGAAGCGGCGAAAATATGTGGTTCACCAGCGACGCATTTCAATTCGCCTGGAAAAAAGTATCCGGCGACGTTTCACTGACCGCGGATATCCGGTGGATCGGAACGGGAGGCAATCCGCACCGCAAAGCTTGCCTGCTTGTACGGCAAAGCCTTGAGCCAAATTCGCCGTACGCCGACGTTGCCGTCCACGGCGAAGGGCTTACATCACTTCAATACCGTGAAATGGCCGGCGGGCCGACGCGGGAGATTCAGGCAAATGTTTCTG
>Ga0265329_10000473_pt1 | contig 20922 bp, 9 predicted proteins | sample 41627metaG_FD_202091 | JGI IMG/M metagenome (GOLD analysis project Ga0265329, IMG submission 202091) | Rhizosphere microbial communities from Carex aquatilis grown in University of Washington, Seatle, WA, United States - 4-16-27 metaG | ecosystem: Host-associated > Plants > Roots > Rhizosphere >...
TTCGGCTGGTCGTGTTGTTTCGCCCAACTGGCTCAGCTCTGTCCGCCGGCGATCGAATATGCCTCAGCCACAAGATCCGCCAACGACTCGTTTGTCGAATGGGGAGGAGGCTACTATTACCCGGACCGTTTCGGCCTGAGCCGCAAGGACCGCTGGGGGTTACTCGCCCAACAGGCCCAACGCACCTGGGCGCTGATGAAGGAGACCGGATCGCGCATCATCGGCTTTAACTCTGCCCGATTTGATACGGAAGACGCGCTCAAGGCCTACCAAGTCATCGCCGGCGAAACTGACGGTTTGCTCGGCATCCTTGTATTCCAGTATGCCCCGTATGAGGCGGGAGCAGGCAGGACCTATTGGGTCAGGGATAGGAGCGGGATCCAAGTGCCGGTGGTGACCGCCCGCTACTCGATTTGGGAGCATGCGAACAACCGCGCTCGTGCTGGCACACCCGCCAAGATCGCACGGGAAATCCGCGAGACGGTTGAACGGACGCCACCGGAGGAATTGCCCCGCAACGATTGGGTCATTTGCCACGCCTGGTCTTATTTCAGACAGGCCCCGGGCACGGACGAAGATGCGGAAAACCTTCCACAGGGAAACGCGCCATCGGAAGGAGGGGTTCGCGGGTTTTCGCCTGCAGTTTGGTGCGTCCAGCGCCTGCCTGCCAGCATCCACGTTGTCACGCCCGACGAACTCCTCTGGCGTGTTCGCATGACTCACGACGCAGTACAGACCAAGAAGTTCATCAATCACTTCGATCACTGATTCCTGAAACAAAAAAGCCGGCAGGCGCTGTCGTCTGCCGGCAATGCATCGCAAACCAAATCCAACTACGGATTGATGCTAGCGGGGCTACCGGTGTTGGGAAGAACGGTAGTCTGTGTGGTGTCGCTAGCCGTGATCGTCTGGTCTCCAAGCGTCGAAAAGACAACGTTGAAGGTGTGGGTTCCTTGCACCAATGCGGCGCTGACGGGCAGAGCGTTGCTCATATCGTCGCTGGCTGCGCTGTCACTGCTGCTGATGCTAACGGTGTCCGTGTTATAAGTGACGATGTTCCAATTGGCGTCGACCGCGTTGACGACGACGGCGACGGCCACACCGGGAGCCTGGGCATCAGGTGTGCCGGTCTTGCCCGTAGCGGTGCCTGGGGCATTAACCTCGCCCGGCATCAGTACCTGGAGTTTCGCTACCGACAGTTTCTGCAACTCGAAGAACGAGTGCTCGGGCTTGGGCAGGTTCGCCGTGGCAATGAATGCCTTCATGTTCGTGCCGGCCACGTAGGTGGTCACCGGAACGGCCAGATTGGTGTTTCCTGACAACACTACCCAGGAGCCGGAATGACCCAGATCGCCGGTAGCCTTGAGATCGAAATTCGCCGCCGGCAACGTCCAACTCGGCAACCATCCGCCGCCGGCTGGCACAATCAGGATCTCGTTGCCCAGTAAACCCCAGACGGCAGTGTCCAGAGGCAGCGTGGAGAAGTCGTTAGTGAATGCGTAAGCTCCGCTCCCTCCGGTTACGGCCACGTTGCTCAGGAAGATCGGTTGGCCGGAATTGGCGGTGCTGTTAGCGGCCCCGCCGAAATAGGCATAGACGGCTCCCCCGACCGAGTTGTAGCTGGCGAGCCAATCGGCAGGCAAACTGAAATTCGTGCTTACGCCGCCCGGGCCGCGAACGACGAAATCGGTGTCGCTGGTGAAGGAAATGCTCCAGGTGCCGACCATGGTCGGCGCATCCAGGTATCCCATTGTGCCTGCGGCGTAGCCATTGGTGCCTGTGTCACCGCCCGGGACGACGTTGAAGAGCATCTTGTTATCGAAGGCATCGTTAGTCTTCCACATCATCCGCGCGGTAGCCGTGCCATCGCTGTGATTGAGTATCTGGAGGAAGCCCATGTCTGAGGCGTTCCAGTCGGGGCCGCCCACTCCCGCGGAGGGGGCGAGAAAGACGTGCGCTTCGACATTGGAGTAGACAGTGGGCTCGGGCACCCATCCGATAGTCATTGAGTAAGTCACTGGGTCGCTTGCGCTTGCGAAGCCCGCCCAGCGCACGTCCTGCAATGTGTCGATACTCCCTCGCGGACCGCCCTCGCCGGGGCCAGAATCGATCATCAGCCCAGCATGCTTGATCGATGTGAGCGACAGGGTCGGAGGCGGTACCGGTGCCTTCCTCGCCACCAATTTGATGCTATCCACCCAGAACTCAACATGGGCTGGGGGGGTACCGGCGGTTGTGTTATACCACTCGTACATTCCGACCGCTACGCAGTCCGCAAGGGCAACGGTTGGCGGGATGGGAATGATGAAGTGCCGCCAGCCAGGTGTTGTGATGTCCAGATTGGTGAGACTGACGTTCCCATACGCGGCGCCATAAAGATTGATTGGGATAGGCGTGTTCGACGATACCGTCGTCGCAACCTTGATGTTCAACTCGAGGCTCTCGTACTTGGCCGCATCCACCCGCAAAAGTGAATCCTGTCCTAGCCACGTCCCGCTGCCACCCTGGAGATAGGTGCCGAAAGCAAGATTCGCGGACTTGATGTTGGCAGGATCTTGGCCATCTGCTCCCTGGCAATCAAAGATCACGTGAATCGACCCGGCCACGTTATCGCTGGAGTGCGTCGTAGAATCAAATTCCTCGGTCACCGAACCTGTGTCGGTCCAATAAGTGGCCCAGTGGAGATCCGTATCGTTGGGATCACCGCCGGGTTGCATCGCGCCAGGCGTGACAATGATATCCGTAGCTGCCGAACCGCTCCAGCAGACCAAGCCAAGACCAAGCAAGGCCAAGGGGACCAAATACTTCTTTTTCTGGTTTAGTTTCATGTTTGTTTCCAGTTGAGCGCCGAGAGTTATCCCGGTTTATCTTGTGATGCTACGCTGCAACCAGAGCTAATGTCTTGTCCGAGGAACATCTGACATGGACACCTTGGAGCCGGGGAAGAAACCGGAGAGGGGGCAGCAATGGCAGACCGCCAGCAACCACCAGAACCAAAGTAATAACGCCCAAGCGGGATCCGCGCCGCGCTCGACGGTGCGGGACTCTCGGGTCACTTCATCCCGAGAGGGACGGCAAGGGAGTGGGATTCGGGCCCCCCGGACTGACGAGGCCCAAGCGACGGGAAGGCGGTGCCCCGCGGGGCCCAACCTTCAGAATCCGTCAGATTCCAGGTTCAGTCCGCCGCCTCGGCAGTTCTGGGGCTCCGCAGACGTCTTCCACCTCGCTCTTCGCCGGGGAACGTTGCGTAGCGTGCTACCGCCTCCCCGCGGGAGCGCACATGCAGCTTCTCGTAAATCCGCATGATGTAGGTGTTTACGGTGGAAATAGTAATACCAAGAGAGTCCGCGATCTGCTTATAGGCCAGGCCCCGCGCCAATAGCTTCAACACTTCCCACTCCCGTTGGGACAAGACGTGATCCGGGGTCTTCTCTGTCGCAGGCCTCTGGAAGGCCTGGACAACCTTGCGCGCGACATAACTGGTCATCGGCGAACCACCTTCATTGACCTGCTTGATGGCCGCCAGCAATTCCTCGCGCGGTGTCCGCTTCAACAAGTAGCCGCTCGCGCCGGCAGCAAGGGCATCAAATATGTGGTTGGCATCCTCATAGACCGTGAGCATTAAGAACTGCGTCTTCGGCATCAGTGCCTTGAGCTGGCAGACGCAGTGGATCCCATTGTGATCGGGCAGATTGATGTCCACCAGCACCACCTGCGGCTTGTCCTGTGGCAGGCCCGCCACCGCTGTCTTCGCGTTACCGTAACTGCTCACACAGCGGAGGTCGTCAGCCTGGGAAATCCACCCTACCAGGATCTCCCGCACCATGGAGTCATCTTCAACAACCGAAACGTCAATACGCACAACGTACCCCTTTTAGCATTGGCTCACGGGACGTGAACAGTCGTGAGTTCATCCGACACGCACTCGGAACACAACTCGAGTTCCCTTCCCAGGCGCGCTCTGGATCCGGCAAACGCCACCCACCTTGGAGAGCCGACGCTGCAGATTCTCCAAACCGTTGCCCCCGGACAGACGGTCGAGATCAGCAAGATCGCCACGGGCCATAGCCGATCCCGGCACGAATCCGCAGCCGTTGTCCTGAACCACCAGCTCAAATTCTCGTCCCTCGGTGCGCAATAGGATCGTGGCCTCGGACGCCCCGGAGTGCTTTACCAAGTTGTTCAGCGCCTCTTTGAACGCCTGGAAGGTGTTGTGGCGGACCTCGGAAGTCAGCGTCCACTCGGGGAAGTCGATCGGGAAATCCAGTTGGCACTCGACCCCAGCAGTGCCGAGGAAATCCACGGCGAATTTCTCCAAGTAGCTGGCTAGCCCCTCGAGAGAATCGTGTTTCGGATTGACCGCCCAAACGATTTCATCCATCGCCCTGGTCAACGAACGAGCCGTATCATAGATCACAGACAGGCCGGCCCTCGCCTGCTCGGGCTGATCCAACTGCCCTCGAGCTGATTCGCTCAGCATGGTAATGCGTGTCAACTGTGCGCCCAGGTCGTCGTGGATATCCCGGGCGATGCGCGATCGCTCGAGCTCGATGGCCCGTTCACGATCGCTTTTCTCCAGCTTGGCGCGCGTCCGGCGTCGGCTGTCGAACCAAACGATGCCGCCGCTGGCCCCAACCAACCCGCCTGCGGCGAGCGCTCGGAACCACCAAGTCTGCCAGAAGTACGGTTCCACATAAAACGCGGCCTGCGCTCCAGCTTGGTTCCACACCCCGTCACTGCTGCAGGCCCGGACGCGAAAGGTGTAGGCGCCTGGCGCAATGTGGCTATAGCTCGCGGTTCGTTTCGCGCCGGCATCGAACCACTCGCTCTCCAGGCCCTCCAAGCGGTATTTGAACCGCACGCGCTCCGGCGCCACGAAACTAAGTCCGGTGTACTGAAACTCGAAACGGTGGGCGCCGGCTCCAACCCTCGACTGGTTCTGCAGACCCTCCCCTTCGGCAATAACTCGATCGTCCACGGAGAATCGTTCGATCGCGACCGGGGGAGGCAACGACCTTGCCTTCAGCACACGTGGATCAACCACCACCAGGCCTTTTGGCGTTGGAAAGAGCAAGCGCCCGTCAGAAGTTTTGCAGCCGGCGGGCTGCAGCCGGCCCGAGCAGCAGGCCGTGGGCATGCCATCCCAAGGCCCGTAGATTACACACGCGACCTCGTTGGTCCGGCCATCGAGACAACGATCCAACTCCTCCTTGCGCGCGCGTATAATCCCGTCTCGGGAACTCATCCAAACCGAGCCCTCGCTGTCCTGCTCGATGTCAGAAATGTGCCCACTGGGCAAGCCCTGAGCCTCGGCCAAGGATGCGAACTGGCCATCCTTAAAGCGGCAAAGTCCCGCCCCCTGGGTCCCGATCCAAAGCACGCCTTCCGCATCCAGAAAAAGGCATTCTATGAAATCGCCAGCCAGCCCGTCTTTTTTCATGAACAGGTGGATTTGGTTTCCTTTCAGATAGCCTAAACCACTTCCCAACGAGCCAAACCAGACGCCGCCGTCGGGGTCCTCGACCACGGCCCGAATTCGGCGCAAAGGCTGTCCGTCACACTCGCGGTACCAAGTCGCCTGGCCTTCCCTCCAGCGCAGCAAGCCTCCTTCAGTGCCCAGCCACAACCCGCCGCGGCGTGAGCACAGCACCGCCGAGATGGCCGGCTGAGTGGATTCGCCCAGCGAGATCGCTTCGATTTGCCCCTTACGGAGCGCATACAAACCCCCACCCCAGGTTCCGATCCAGACGTTGCGCTGCAGGTCCTCCACCGCCGACCAGACGTAGGGGTGGAGCCTCTGGCCGGCACCAAAGTTCTCCCATTCTCCCCCAAGGTAATGATACAGCCCGGCACCTTCGGTCCCGATCCAGAGCGAGCCGTCCTGGCCCGGGCTCACCGACAGCACTGCCCGCCCCTGCCACTGATCGGGTGGCGCCGGTGTGTGGACTCGCTTCTCGCGTACCAGGATAACGCCGGCGCCCCCGGTCCCCACCCACAGGCCGCCTTCGTGATCTTCGCAAAGTGATATCGACCAATCGCTGGGGAATCCGTTTGTCCGACAGAAATGGGTGATCTTGGCAGGCCCGTCCACTCCGATTAAGAAGCATCCGAGCTCGTCGGTGGCCCCCGCCAACCAACCTTCCTTGGTTTCGAGGAGTTTGTGAACCGCCGCGCTTCCCCAAGGAGCGACGCCCAGATCCAGGATCCAACGGCCATCCCTCCACTTCCGTAACCGCTCCTCGCTAGCCACCCACAACCCCCCGTCTGCGCTGGCGCAGAGGCCTTGCACCAAGCCGTTGGTGGCCTGGATGGCGCCCTGGAGCATGTCTAGCTTGCCGTGTGACAACTCAAAGACGACCCCGTTTCGCGTCAGCCAAATGGTCCCTCTCGGCGAGCGAGTGAGCGTTACCAGGTAGGTTGAGGGACCTGGCTGCGGGCTTAGGACCGTGCCGTCACGCACCCGCGCCAACTTGCCGTCCTGGCTCATGGCCCAAACATCGCCAGTTTCGTCGGAGGCTATGGCCACGATCTTCCCGAGTTCTGCGCTCTTGGGAATGCTCGCCGCTTCAAAGCACCCATCCTTAAGCCGCGTCAACCCGCCGGCCTCGTGCCCGATCCATAGCGTGCCATCATCTGACTCAAACAGGCTGGTCACCGCGTTGTCATGCATTTCGGGCGCGTTATCGTTGTTGAACACGGTGAATTTCACCCCGTCAAAACGCACCAGCCCGCCGTAGCTGCCTAGCCAGAGGTATCCATCCCGGGTTTGCACGACCGCGCTAACCGTATTCTCGGGCAACCCGTCCTCTACGTTCCAGCCCCGGACGACATAGTCCGTCGCCGCAGCGAAGGAAACCCAACTCTGCGAGACACCCGCCACCGCCCCAACCACCAGGACCAGCAGTCGCCGGAACGCCGCATTGCAATATCGGCCCACTATCAAAGGAATCTGCCCTCCGGCATTCTGTCGTTGCAAGGGCAATCTTGCGGCCTTGCCGGCGGCGCCGATCGAGCGTCGGGGTAGGAACTCAAGGATTGGGTACACTTTGCATCAACAAGTTCATACGGTTATTGATTCCATTTTGGCTCAACTCCACCCGAGTTTCCTCTGCAGTGCGCTTGAGATCTAGTGTTTAATCCGCTTTGGGTCATAGCCGGTTAGACCAAAAGAGTTCGTATGTCAGGGACATTTTGAACAACGGCCGAATGATGCTGGTCATATACTTTGTATTGCAAAGTTTACATTCAACGGCACCCTCAGCTCTTTCGTCCGGCATGTTCCTCGCGCGCCGCCCCAAGCCCGAAACCACCCTCTGATCATGAATATTCTCCTGGTCAACTCGCCTCACCCCTCCATTGGCAGCCGGATACCCCGCGAACATCTGCCACCGCTGGGTTTACTCTCCCTGGGTGGGCCGTTGGTTGACGCCGGGCACGAGGTGAAGCTCCTGGACGCGGAGTTTGGGCCGATGAGTATGGCCGATATTGTTTCGGAGGTCCGGGACTACGGGCCAGACGCCGTCCTGCTTGGGCACTCGGGTTCAACCTCAGGCCATCCGGTCGCGAGCGAAATCGCACGCGCGGTGAGGACTGCGCTCCCCCACGCCTGGATCGTTTACGGTGGCGTCTTCCCGACCTACCATTGGCCCGAGATCATGGAGCAGGAGCCCGCCATTGATTTCATCGTGCGCGGCGAAGGGGAGGAGACGGTCGTCCGCCTGGCAACCGCTCTGGAATGGAGCCAACCCCTCGGACACGTGCCTGGGATTGTGTTCCGAAGCGGCACAAGTCCAAGTCCAAGACGCCCAACTCGAGTCTTGCCGACCCCTGGGGGTGACGCAGTCGCGAATCCACCCGGCCCTGTGATAGCCGATCTGGACGCACACCGCGTGGGCTGGGAACTCATCGACCATCGCCGTTATACCTACTACGGAAAACGCCGCTCCGTGGTGGTGCAGTTTTCCCGGGGTTGTCCGCACCACTGCCACTATTGTGGTCAGCACGGCTTTTGGCGAAAATGGCGGCATCGCGACCCGGTGAAATTCGCTGCCGAGCTTGCCCGCCTGCATCGTGAACAAGGCGTGGAAGTCATTAACCTCGCGGACGAGAACCCCACTGCGTCTCGTCCGGTCTGGCAAGCCTTCCTCGACGCGCTCATCGCCGAAAACGTTCCTTTGATCCTCATCGGGACCACTCGGGCGAGTGACATCATAAGGGATGCGGACATCCTCCACCTTTACAAACGAGCGGGCGTAGCCCGGTTTCTGCTTGGGCTTGAGAGCACCGACGACGCCACGCTGCAAGCGATCCACAAAGGGAGCACGAGGGCAATCGATCGTGAAGCGATACGACTCCTGCGAAAACATCGAATCATTTCCATGGCTGCCTGGGTGGCGGGTTTCGCGCAAGAGAAAGATACCGACTACTGGCGCACCCTGCGTCAGTTGCTTTCCTACGACCCGGATCAGATCCAAGCGCTCTATGCCACTCCACATCGTTGGACGCCGTTCGCCCTCCACGAGGCCGGGCATCGCGTGGTCCAGACCGACCTGAGCCGCTGGGACTACAAGCACCAGGTTCTTGAGAGCGCGCACGTGCCGAATTGGCGCGTCTTGTTTTGGGTCAAGCTAATCGAAGCAGTCTGCCAACTCCGGCCGCGATCACTCCTGCGGCTCCTGGCTCATCCCGACGGAGGTTTCCGCGCCGGGATGCGCTGGTACTCCAACATCGGCCGTCGCGTCTGGCCATACGAGATTTGGCACTGGCTGTTCCGGGATCACCGCACTGCCCAAGGACCAACCCTTGCGGAATTCCTGAACGGCGCCTGGAAACGCTCATCACCGCCGCCACGATAGCGCTGTGGAACCATTCACAAGGCACAGGAGCAGACCGAGATCTTTAGTCTCAGCCTCTCCTTGTAGAGCGGGCCAGCTTAACCAAGCGCTCATTCAACCGTACTGCCCCTGACGTCCAAACCTTCGGCGGCAGCCAACGCCGCCTGAGCACCGTCCGCTGTCAAAAAGATCTCGCACTCGAGCTCCAGGGCGAGCGCCACATGTAGCAAGTCAAACCCCCGGCAACCCAGATGCTCGGTGTGCTTCTCAGAAAGAGTGCGTGCTAGGTCAATTGCCTCATCCATGTCCGCCGAACTCTCGAGAAAAGCCCGTCGGGACAGGAGTTTCTTCAGAGTGGCAAGCGCACTGTCGCGCTCCCGACTGATCGCCGCTCTGTCGCCGGAGGATTTGGAGCGGCGCAGGTGGAACGCTCTTTGGCGGATCGCATTGCCGACTTCCAGGGCGTGGAGTGAGAGGAAGAAGATCGCAGGCCTCCCCAGGCTACGGTACTCGGCCACCGCTGCCGCCGTCCCGTGCTCCTCGGCCAGGAGCTTCACCAAGAAACTGGTATCCGCGTAGACTCTCATCTGCGGGACTCGAGCACGAGTTTCGATAGACCGACGGTTGAACGCGGGGCGCGCATCACCTCGTCAAGGATCTCGTCAATTGCACGGCGGCGTTCAGCTTCGTCAGCACCAGCGCCATTGGCTGGTTGAAGAATCCAAAGCGGATGACCTCGGTCTGTAACTTGAACGGATTGCCCCGTACGGGTGATACGCTTGACCCTAAGCGGCTCGCGAACCAACGTTCGAAGCGAAATGGTCTTCATCTTGTCAGACGATGATGTCAGACACCGGTTTTGTCAATTCGAGCGGCTCGGTGTGCTTCTCAGAATCGCAGGTTCACGCCGGCCCGGTCATCCTTTCCTTGGACAATTCAGCATTTCGGTTGCAGATTGCGCTTGGAAGTGCCCAATGAAAGCGCACTGCAAAATTCGCTCCGACTGCGAGGTCCTCCCATATCCACCTGCCAGCTACCATGAGGCCAGACTCTCCTGACTCCGTGGAATCCAAGCCCGATCCGGCCGGCTCATCGTCTGCGCCGGCGCCAATCGACGGGTCGACGCTGGAGATTTCCGTGCACAACTGGGGGAACCGGATCTTCGCCCTGATGGATGCGGCCGACCCGCCCGCGATGTTCAGCGCCCGGGGATTCTATGGTTCGCTCATGAACTGGGCCATGAAGGAGGAGGCGTTCAAGGTTCAGCTCTTCCGCTTCGTCGATGTCCTGCCCACGCTCACCTCCTCGGCGGATGTCTCGCGGCACTTAACCGAGTACTTGGACAACGAGCAGGTCAAGCTCAGCACTCCGCTCCGGGCCGCGCTCAAGGCAAGCTCCTTCGCCGGCAGCCTCCTCGGTGGTGGCATTCGCTCGCAAGTCACCAGCATGGCTCGCCTTTTCATGCTGGGCAGTGACAGCCGGGAAATCACCACGATTCTCCGACGGCTGCACCAACAAGATACCGCCGTGAGCGTAGATGTCCTGGGCGAAGCGGTGGTCAGCGAACGAGAGGCGGACGATTACGCGGCCCGCTATCTCCAGCTTCTGGACACGCTGGCCCACGAGGTTTCCTCGTGGTCCGGTCCCTGCAAGAGCGATTTGGTCCCCGAGGGCCAACTCCCGATCCTAAACGTTTCCCTGAAAGTCTCCGCCTTCTATTCGCAAATCCAGCCGGCCGACCCGGACACTGCCATCGAGCGGCTCTCTGCCCGGCTTCGCCCGGTCCTCCGACGCGCCAAGGATCTAGGCGCGTTCATTAATTTTGACATGGAAAGCTATGCGCTCAAGAACCTCACTTTGCGCCTATTCAAATCCATTTTTTCCGAACCCGAATTCGCTCAGGACCCTCCCTGCGGTATTGCCTTGCAGGCCTACCTGGAGGATTCCGAGACCGATCTACGCGAGCTGGTGCGATGGGCTGCGGCTACCGGCCGGAAGCTGACCGTGCGCCTGGTCAAGGGCGCGTATTGGGACTACGAAACCACGATCGCCGCACAACGAGGCTGGCCCAGCCCTGTCTTCCCTCGCAAAGAACAAACCGACGCCAATTTCGAGCAGCTTTCCACGTATCTTCTGGAGAACTCTACAAAGGTGCGCGCCGCATTCGGTTCCCATAACGTAAGGAGCCTTGCGCATGTTCTCGCCCAAGCCCAGCGGCCTGGCCTCGACCCTAGGACGTTCGAATTTCAAGTCCTGTACGGCATGGCGGACTCGCTGCGTTCTGCCCTGCTCCAGCTCGGCTGCCGTGTTCGCGAGTACTGTCCGGTCGGCGAACTGCTGCCTGGCATGGCTTATCTCGTGCGCCGGTTGCTCGAAAACACCAGCAACGAGGGCTTTCTCGCCCGACGCTTCGCCAAAGGCGCCTCACGCGATGCCCTTTTACGCAACCCAATCCACGATCCTCCGCAGCTAGCAGCAACCCGCGCACCGTCCGTAGCCCACACTCCCGGCGTGACCGGTTTCCGCAACGAACCACTCGCCGATTTTACGATCGCCTCGAACCGCGACGAAATCTGCGCTGCCATCAGAACACTGAAGGCCAGTCTAGGAAGCCGCCATCCCCTCGTGATCGGTGGCAAGCCTGTGACCACCTCGGACTGGCTGGCCTCCCTCAACCCCGCCGATCAGAGCGAAATCATCGGATATTCCGCCCGGGGAACCGTCGAGCATGCGGAGAGTGCGTTGTCCGCCGCGCATCAGGCTCAACCCCAATGGGCTCGCACACCGGTCGAACAGCGAGCATTGCTGCTCGATTCGATAGCCGCATCCCTCAGCCAACACAGACCTGAACTGACCGCACTATGCATCTTGGAAGCAGGAAAGCCATGGCCGGAAGCCGATGCTGACGTGGTGGAAGCCATCGATTTTTGCCGGTTCTACGCGCAAGCCATGCGGGAACTTGGTCGGCCTGAGCCCACCCAGATTGTCCCCGGAGAGACCAACTACCAGCACTGGTGGCCACGGGGCATCGGAGTCGTGATTTCCCCCTGGAACTTTCCGCTCGCGATCCTCACTGGGATGATGAGCGCCGCGATCGTCACCGGCAACGCCGTGGTCCTCAAGCCCTCGGACCAAACCACCGTCATCGCTTCTCGACTCGTCGGCCTCTTGATCGAGGCCGGCCTCCCGCCTGGAATCGTCAACCTGATTACTGGGCGTGGATCGCTGGTTGGCGCCCATCTGGTGGCCCATCCACACGTTGACTTTATTGCGTTCACCGGCTCGGTCGAAGTCGGTTGTGCAATCCACGAACTCGCAGGGAAGACCGTCGCGGGCCAGAGCAATCTCAAGAAGGTCGTTTGTGAAATGGGGGGCAAAAACGCACTCATCGTGGACAGTGACGCCGATCTGGATGAGGCCGTGGTTGGTACCCTCCAATCTGCCTTTAGCTACAGCGGCCAGAAGTGCAGCGCGCTATCCCGCCTGATCGTCCTGGAGGACAACTATGACAAGTTCATCGACCGCCTGGTCGCGGCGGCAGCATCCTTGCAGGTGGGCCCGGCCGAGGCCCCGGGCACTGTGATCGGCCCGGTCATCGACCGCGTCTCCCAGCAACGAATCCTGGCCATCCTCGCAGAAGGAAAAAAGGCTGCAAAACTCATCTTCGAGGGAAAAGTGCCAGAAGATCCCAACGCCTGTTACGTGCCCCCGACCTTGTTCGCCGATGTGCCTCCTGAGTCCCGGCTCTTCCAGGAGGAGATCTTCGGGCCGGTTCTGGCAATCACTCAAGCCAAAGACTTTCCTCAGGCCATCGCCTTGGCCAACCAAGGCGCCTTTGCGCTAACTGGAGGGATCTATTCGCGCAGTCCTGCCCGCATCGAATTCGCGAAGGCCTCGATGGTCTGCGGCAATCTCTACATCAACCGCGCGATCACGGGGGCCGTTGTCGGACGCCAGCCGTTCGGGGGATTCAAAATGAGTGGAGGAGGAACCAAGGCGGGCGGCGTTGAATACCTGCGCCACTTCATGGTCCCGCGAGTGGTTACCGAAAACTGCCTCCGGCGCGGATTCGCCCCACAAGAACCATAGGGTTGCTAAGTCTTTAAAGCGTCCGCAACCGTGTCGAGAAGTTCCGCTGCGGTGAACGGCTTGGTTAGCCCTCCCAAGAGGCCATCAACCGGGGATAACCGCCGATATTCCGCCGAGCGGCCGCTCATGGCTACAATCCTGACCTTGGGTTCGATCGTCTTCAGCGCGTGGACCAGCGAGGGGCCGTCCATCACGGGCATGAGCATGTCGGTGAGCACCAACTGGACTCGATTTCGATTCGCCGAATAAACGGCGACTCCGTCCGCGCCGTGTTGCGCCGTGAGCACTTGGTAGCCATGCAACTCGAGGGTGTGTTGGCAGATCGTCCGCACCGTCCGCTCGTCATCCACCACCAACAACAATTCCCCTTTGCCCGTCCGCAGAGTGGGCGGGGCAGTCGGTTCGTTCGACGACTCCGGGACCACAATCGCAGGCAAGTAAATCCGAAAGGATGAACCGTGGCCCAAACGGCTCGTGACCTTGATGAAGCCCCCGTGGCTCTTGATGATACCCAGCGACGTCGAGAGACCAAGACCAGTCCCCTTTCCCACTTCCTTAGTGGTAAAGAATGGCTCAAAAAGATGGTCCATGACGGAGTCTGTCATGCCGCTGCCGGTGTCGCTCACCGTCACAAGAACGTAGGGACCGACCTTCGCCTCGGTATTGATCGCTGTGTATTGACTGTCCAAGCGGACGTTGTCCACCTGGAGGGTTAGGTCACCTCCCCGGGGCATGGCATCGCGCGCGTTGACACACAGATTCATGAGCACCTGGTGGAGTTGGGTCGGATCGCCCCTCACTTCCCAATCGTCCCGCGCAATAGAAGCGGTTACGGTGATCGTTTTGGGGAACGTTTCCTGGACGATCTGCTCCATGTCTTTGACCAGGTGCCACATCTTCAATGGCAACCTTTTGCCCGCGGTTCCGCGAGCAAAGGTCAGCATCTGCCTGACGATTTGAGCCGCACGTTCGACGCTTTGGTTGGCCATGTCCACGAAGCTGGCGCTCTCCCGGTCCGGCAGCCGAGGCGCGATGAGCCCCATCGCCATCTGCACCGGTGCCAAAGCGTTATTGAGTTCGTGGGCCATCCCGCCGGCCAGGACCCCGAGGCTCTCCATGCGTTGCGCACGCAGAAACTTCGCCTCCAATTGCCTTTTTTCAGTCATGTCCGTGAGGATGCTGAGGACCGACCTCGAAACGCCTTGGCCATCTCGCACCAAGGTCCAGCGGCTCTGAACGGTGAGTTCACGGCCCCCTTTGGCGGAGACCTGCACATCCCCTTGCCATTCCCCCACGTCCATCAAGCGGCGCGTCGCCTCTTCGAATTGGGTGGAATCCCGGTAAATCAAATCCTTCACGTTGCGCCCGATGAACTCGGCGGCAGACCAACCCAGGAGCCGCTCGGAGGCCGGATTCGCCGATTGGATGAATCCATTGAGGTCCCGCACCAGAATCGCATCTTGGGCCAGATCGATCAGCCTGGCCTGTTCGCGAACCCGTGCCTCGGCTCGGGTTCGCTCGATCGCCACGGCACAATGGTCGGCCAGGTCCTGTAGCGTGTCCAAGTTGTCCTGGTCGTAGGCGTTTAACGTGTAGCTCTGAATCGAAAGCACGCCCACCACTTCGGTACCGTGCCTGATCGGCACGAAGATCAGGCTCGCCGAAGGCCGCCCGCGATCGCCGAAGGGCAAGGCGTCCTCAGAAAACTGCAAAGGAGCCTGGCGCAAGATCAACTGCGCTCCCTCCAAGATGACCCGCTTTAGCAGCGGCGTGGGTGAGGTCGGCAGAGCGTCCAAGGCGACACGGCGCCGCTTGCCGTTGATCAAATCGGCGGCATGGATCGGCGTTACGCGGCCCGGCCCTGGTCCGCACAGTTCTAGCGTGCAGGCATCCCAGCCTAGCAGACCATCTGCCACTTCAAAGATCACCTCTGCCGCCTCCTCCGGGGAGGTGACCGCGCTGAGCCGGTGGCCTAGCCGAGAGAAAGCCTCGCTTCGCTTCTTCATGAGCTGGCGCTCGGTAATGTCCCTGGCGATCACCTTTACGCCCAACAAACTGCCTTCGTGGTAGTCGAGCCGCGAATTCGCCTCCAGGACCGCGTGCTCTCCGCTCTTACTGACAGCCTCAAGTTCCAGGCTCGTATGCGCCTGCATGAGGCTCTGGGTGTGCAATTGATGCTGGATCAGACCCCATGATTCAGGAGTTAGAATGCGAGAGAGGCTGAGTCCAACAGCCTCGGCTCGCGAATAGCCTAGCAAAACCTCCCCTGCCCGGTTCAGCGAGGTGAGATTCCCCGACAGGTCGTAACTAAAAATGACGTCATTGGCGTTTTCGAACAAGTCGCTGTAGCGAGCCTCCAGTCGAGCTTCGCGCTGCCGAATCGCCACCGTTTGTTTGGCGACGCCTTGTCGAATCATCACCAACCAAATCGCCGCGACGCCGAGACCTGTGGCGCATCCTCCGGCCGCCCACCACACCCGCCGCGCGGTCACCCACGGCGGACCTCGAAGCACCTCCACGTCCGCCGGTGACCTAAGCCACAAGCGGAAGGCCGACGGCTTCTGATATTCGTCCAAAACCAGAGAGCAAACCCCAGTCACTCTGAGGTGGCTCCCGGGCGCCAGCCTCGCAAACCGGTCGTCCTGTCCGCGGGTGGCGCTGAGCACAGCTCGAAACGAACGATCTCCTGCACGGAGCGCAAGCAGGTCGTCATCCTCCGCCGTCTTCAGGCGCGCCTCCAAATCAGCCTCCAATTCGATCAAACGGTTCTCGTAAAGTCCGCTCAGGAGATGGCTGATCTTGGGTTCCACGGGGCTGGGCGGCGTCGTCGCCACTCCAATGCGCCGGATCACGGCCTCCCCGATCACCGGCATCAAACCCCCCGTCATGGGAAACCCAACCACTTCGATCTCGTCGCCCACTCGTGCGCCGCCTTGCTGCTGGGCAAGAACCCTAATACAACCCGAAGTGTCCTGAATAACCAGCGCTTTGGCAGGCCACACCAGGGTGACAGAACCTCGCACATGAACCTGACGATCAGGCAGGCCGTTCCCCGATTCCGAGGTAAGAGTCGCTATCTCGCGCACCGGCAAACTGAACGGCTTATCCAATAAAGGATCGAGAACGCTAAGATCCGTTGCTGTCGGCGACATTAGCTGAACTCCGGTGACATGCCGCTTTTCATCAGCCTCCGCAACCAATACTCCCCGAACCCGCACCCGGCTTCCCACCAGCGTCCGTTCACGGGGCCCAATGAAACTCAAAAGCCGCGCCTTTAGCGTCTGCTCGCCATCGACCAGCTCAATAAGCAAGTGCCCCCAGTCCTCACGCTCCGCCTGCACCGTTCCCTCCGTCTCAACCCACTGAGCGTCCTGTCTACCTGTCGCCAGCTCTCTGAGAGTCAGACGTTCGGGCTTGGGAGGCACGCCGATGTCAAGTGCGGTAGCCGTTGTGGCGTTTAGGATCGGCGTGAACTTTCCCATCGCGCTACTGCCGGTTAAACGCGCGATCTGGCCAGGCTTCAACGCCAGCCCCATCCGGGGCGCTACCCAGAAGTAAACACCTCCGCTATCGTCCTGAATGAAACACATCTCGGTCCGCAAATCGAAACACGTGATCGTGCCAGTCAGCTCTACGGGATAGTGCCGATCAGCCTCTTGAGGGGGGAGTTCGCTGATTTGTCGGACTTTGGTCAAGGTAGGCAATTTGGTCGGATCTTGCCCGAGACATCTGAGAGACCCACCGAGCAAGAGGCACAGAAGAAGGGCGTCGAAAGCGCGCATCAGGCTCCACTTCGCGGTGTTTTGAGACCGAAAGCGCGAAATCGCTAAACCTCTGCTAGTGACTGGAATTAGCATCCCAACGATCTCTGGAACCGCAACGTCAAATCTGCTTAACGCACGAAAGATACGAGCGCTCGCCAACGCGAGGGCGATTTGCATGTGGCTCACCATCGGCTATCCCTACGAACTTCGTCCTGTGTCCGGGCCAAGCGAACTGCAGGCCCGACAGCCCGGGATAATAGAGATAGTTCGGCGTGTAGGACCAGCCTTTTCGAGCACTCCAAAATTCCCGGTCAGCGAAAGAGCGCAACTGCCTCTCGCCCTATGATATATCGGCATCTACGAGCCTTCCTTGATTCCCCTAATCCCGTCCGGCTCATCACCAGCTCCAAAGAGCGATGTTTCGACCAAATCTTAGGGCAATTCAGCTCGTATAGTCACAACACCATATGCAGGCACTTCCACCGTGTTTGAGAGTTGCTTGCCAGGACGCTCACTGGTGTCGGTCAAGCACACTCGTCGAGGCGCAGGTTTGCCCCACATCAACTTGCTGTTGAGGGTCTTCCCGCTCGCTCCGAAGAGTTGCAGGATCCAGGCGTTGCCATCGTCACTTGGCTTGAAGCCCACCACCAAAACCCCTGAGGGTGAGATCCTGAGGAGGGGTGCGCCGATCTTCGCATCTGAGGTTCCCCCGCCAACCCAGAGCGGTTGGCTGAACCCAGTTGCAAAGCGGCTCGCCTCGGCGATGTCCAAGGATCCGTGCGGATGCAGGAGGTAGCGGAAAACAACCGGACCCTCCTGGTAGGCTCGGTAGTTGGTGCCCCAATGGTTGTTCATAGCCCATGAATAGAACTTTTGGGTTGGCTCCACATGTTTGCGCCAAACAGCCGGATTGGATTGCGACCCCACCAGCGTCGCGGTGATCCCACCGACTTCCACCAGCGGCGCATCGAGAGTGATCCAGGATACCCCCGCCTTATCATTCGAAATGTCCACCCAGCGGCCGACCGTAAACCAGTTTTTGCAGGCACTTGGGATCTGATCGAGCTCCGGCCGGATAACCCCAAGGGGCACATCCAGCCGCATCTCGCCGTTCTCCACCTGGAACGGAAAACCAAAGTTAACGCTCTCTTTGCCGCCCTTCTGCGCAAAGCTCCAGTCTCCCGGCTTGGGGCTGATCGGTGCCCTTTTCTTGTCTACCGTATTGATTAATTGCACGTAATCAAAACCCGCAACAATCTGAATTTCCCTGGTGAGTTTGTTGCACCCTGGAGCCTCGGACTCCACCAGCAATGACGCGACCAACGGGCCCCGTTCACGAACTGAAATCTTCACTTCGCCGTTGCTCTGCATTTTCTTCACATCATCCCCCTCTAAGAAAAGATATTGATTGAGAGATCCACCCGAACTCGTATCTACGAGATTGCCGCCCAGGCCCTTGGCGTGGAAATCGACGATTCCGCCATTCTTCGGGTCCAAGGCAATGTGGATGAACCCATTTTCCAATTCCACACCACGGGCGGTCGCTGGCACTCGCGGGTTAATTGGCTCCCCTGCCCCGATGAAGTACATCTTGCTGCCAAACGCGGAAACGTCCCGCGCCACAAAAACCAAGTCGCCGTTGGACAATCGCTGCGATGGAGCCATCCTCCCAAGCTCGTCGCTAACGCGGTCGCCACGGCCGGAGCGCAGACTCGGCAACTCAACTAGCTCCGTCCTAGGCCAGGAGCTCGGATTATAGATTCGGACCGCGCCATTTCCTTCGGAACTCGGCACGCTGGCTAGAGCGTCCTGGAGGAGCTTATGCGACTCGGCATCTGCCGCGAACGCATACGAACGTTTGATCGCCCACTGCTCTTTGGTTTTTGTATTCTCCGGATCGCTCACGCTGCAGTCCGCCCCCCAGGTGTGCTCTGAGTAGAGCAAGGTATTGCGCCAGGCCTCTCGAAATGCTGTCGCGGGGAAATGCCGAGGATCGAGCATCGCCCAGAGCGATTCGGCCTGGCTAAGACGATCTGAAGAGGCGCGATTCATGGCCGTCTCGGCGGCCGACGATCCCGCGCCGTCTTCCCAATAGGGCGTCCAATCGCCGCTCACCTTGGGGAGTTTCGACGCATACCGAGCCTCGAATGCACTGAATGCCTCGCTGGTCCCGGCGATGATGAACCTCGGATAGGCGAACTTGCTGTTCCAATCCTTGACGAACTCACAGATCTCCGGGTCCGGGACCGCGTTGTCCCCATGCCCGCTCCAGCGCACATACGCGATATCGTAGGGATAGTCACTATGATCGAGCTGATTTTGGATATCTTCCACCAGCTCTGGGCTCATGCGCTTGTAAATATGGGACATCGCATAACCTTTGTAGGGAATCCAAACCAATACCTTTTCCTTGCCTGAAGGTGACATCCAATAGAACGGTTTGTTCTCCCACTGTTGTAGAATGTCCCCGATACGATCGAAATAGTTCGGCGCGGTGGAAAAGTATTTGATGCCCGCCTGGGCCATGGCCGTGACGGTTCCCCATGTATAACCAGGCACATCGCTGATCATTGCGGAGTCCACCTTCACACCGCACTCCTCCCCCAAAACCGTGGCGTATCGGAACAGCTTGGTCAGCTCCTCCGGACGGCAGAGGCCGGTCAGTTCATTCAGATACATCCCGTTGAGTGACACCCATCCTTTTCGTACGGCCTCTTTGAAACGATCGCGCTGTGATGCGGACATTCGATGCTCATAAAGATCGGCCGCCCAAAGAACCTCCACGTTCCACTTGAACTGGGCGCCGGAAGGATAATTCTGTGTTTTCTCGGCGTAATCGATCCCCTGCTCGAGATTGCGCATCTGCTTGGCTTCGACTGCGGTCTGAATCTCCGTATAACCGATGTCGGTATGGGAATGAGGCAAAATGTACACTACTAGGTTTCGGACTGGTTTGAGTGTGATGGGCTTGCTTGCCACGGTCCGTCCGCCCACCTCAATTGCCACTTTGATCTCCTTCGCTTTGCCGACCGCGGGATAGTCAAGATCCACCGTCTGCTGGCCCGGCTGCAACCGAACCGCCACCGGCGGAATCCCGTCGACCAGCACTCGCCCGTCCTGATCAGCCCCCGAATTCTGAAGCACCACTCGGAGGCGCTGGGTCGTATGAGCGTCACTTAGATTGAGTGCCCTGCCATCGTGCAACTCCTTGATCTGAGTTGAACTCGTGGACGTTCCCACCTCCGTGTTGTCCCCTGCATGCAATTGCTGAACAAGCCCCAATGCAGCACCCAGCGCCAGAAGGCGCGACGACGCCGATCCTCCCCATACACCAAGCCTGCGGATCACATTCAGTATGTTCATATCGTTTAGGGAACCTTCCGATTAGCTGCTTCGTGGTCGAGCCACATCCGCTCAATCTCCTCAAGACTTCGTCCGCGAGTTTCTGGGACTGCAAAGCAGACGAACAAAACTGCCACCACACACAAAACGCCGTAGCACCAGAAGGTCGTGGCACTTCCGAGATGATCCACCAGGACCAAGAAGGTCTGTGACACGAGGTAGCATGCGCCCCACAGAGCCACCACCGCCACCGCCATGGCCCGCCCACGAGTGCGGGTCGGATAGATCTCCGAGATCACCACCCAACCGACTACGCCCATGGATACGGAGAAACTTCCCACGTAAGCCATCACCAGCACCAACAAACCGAGCCCAGAGGCATGCAGGTGAAACGCCAGCCCGATCAGTCCCAGTGAAATCCCCATGGCCGATGCGCCCCATAGTAACAACAGCCTACGCCCGCACCGATCCACCAGCGCCATCGACACCACCGTGAAGACCAAATTGGTCAGACCTATCCAAACCGTATCGTTGAATGCTCTAGTCACGCTCGATCCGGCCTGTTTAAAGATCTCCGGCGCGTAATACATGATCGCGTTGATGCCCGTCACTTGGGTCAAAACCGCTAAGGCCACGCCCACCCAGAGGGCCCGCCGTAACCCGGGCTTCAGCAGTTCCGAGAACGAACCGCTCTCCGCCGCGATGGCCTGGGCGATCCGCGCGGTTTCCAAGTCAGCCTCCGCAGCCCCGGCGATCTGAGCCAAGACGGCTCGGGCGGCGTCCAGGGCCCCCTTTTGAATCAACCAGCGGGGACTCTCCGGCACCGGGATAAGCAACCCTAAAAACACTAAAGCCGGCACCGCTCCCGCGCCGAACATCCATCTCCATTTGGT
>Ga0265329_10000482_pt1 | contig 20700 bp, 19 predicted proteins | sample 41627metaG_FD_202091 | JGI IMG/M metagenome (GOLD analysis project Ga0265329, IMG submission 202091) | Rhizosphere microbial communities from Carex aquatilis grown in University of Washington, Seatle, WA, United States - 4-16-27 metaG | ecosystem: Host-associated > Plants > Roots > Rhizosphere...
TTCGTCTACCTTGCCCAACCTCGTGGCCGCTATGAAAGTACACTTCACATGGCTCCGCCCGACCCGTAAGTCCGGGCGCTATGACCCTCTGGCTACTGTTACCCGTTCAGTGTCTCTCGGTTCTCTGTTAGATGACCGAAGGGCACGGAAAGGTTCAATTCGTGGCTGAAACGGCGACAGTGCAAGCGGACGCACGTCCGGCCGGGGCCGCTGTTTCTATGATCGTAGTTTTCGTGTGCGAGAACAGTGCGCGCGCCGGCCGCCTGCCCACGTCAGGCAAGCGCTTCCGGCCCGAGACGCCGAACTTCGGCTGGCCGTTTCCGGTGCAAGAGGTGGTGGTTCCCTGTGCGGGCCGGCTGCAGCCGGAGCACCTTCTCAAGACCTTTGAAGGCGGTGCGCACGCCGTCGCGGTTGTGTGCTGTGAAGAAGGCAACTGCCACCATCACGAAGGCAACAAGCGTTGCCGTCGGCGAATTGAGGCGGTTTCTTCGCTTCTGGCAGAGATTGGCCTCGGCAAAGACCGATTGATGTTGTTCCACCTGCCCGGCTCGGCGGTGCAGGACATGGCCCTGGGTGCCGGAGCGTCGGCCCCAGCCAGCGCGGATGCGGCGCTGGGGCAGAAGGTGGCGGTGGTGCGCGATCAATTCGTCGCGCGTGTGTCTGCCCTGGCCCCGAACCCGTTGCACAGCACAGGCCTGTCAGAGGATGTCCCGTACCAACTGGAAGATGAAGATGATGGCGATGAGTAAGTTGTCCGAGAAACTGGGCAGCGGAAAACCGGTTGTGACCGCCGCCTGTATTCCTCCGCATGGAACCGATGCGGCGGCGGTGAAGAAGCTGGCGGCGTGCTTTCCGCCGTCGCTCGACGGCGTGATCGTGGGCGACCACGCCGAGCAGGCGCACGGCTCGGCCTTGGCCTGTGCGGCGTTGCTGGCCGCGGAGAAGATCGAGCCGGTGCTGAGCCTGTGCACGCGCGACCGCAACCGCGTGGCCCTGGAATCCGACGTGCTTGGCGCCTGTGCTCTCGGCGTGAAGACCTTCTTCTGCATGTCGGGCGCGCACCAGGCGCTGGGCGGATTTCCCCAAGCAGCGGGCGCCTACGACATGGATGCCGTGCAGCTGACCCAGGCCCTGGCCAAGATGGCGAGCGCGGGGCTGGATTTCAGCGGAACCAAGCTTCCGGCAGCGCCCGCGCTGACAGTGGCCGCAGCCGCTCACCCGTACCTCCGGCCCATGGAATTGGCCGTGGCGCAGACGAAGAAAAAGATCGCAGCGGGCGCGAAGATCCTGCTGACCGATCCGATTTTCGACGTGGCTGGTTTTGAAGAATGGCTCAAGGCGATCCGAGCCGCAGGTCTGGACAAGCAAGCCGCCATCATCGCCAGCGTGTTGCCGCTGACTAGCGTGGCGCAAGCCGAAGAGCTGCGCACCGGGCCGGGCAGCGCGATCAGCGACGACATCATCAAGCGCCTGCGCAGCGGCGATGCGAGCCAGGCCGGTGTGGCCATCGCAGCCGAGATCGCCGGCAAGGCAAAGACCATGGCCGGGGTGCGCGGCATCCACATCCACAGCGCGGGCTGTGAACCGCTGGCCGCAGCGGTGATCAAAGAAGCCCGCCTGGCCTAGAGCACACGATGTCTGAGAAGTACCATATCAAGCCAGTGCCCACGCCGGGACGCTTTCGCCATGTCGGCAAGTACGGAAGCGTGGACTGGCGCGAGGATTGCGCCCGCTGCAGCAACTGTGTGAAGCCCCGCTGCGTGTTCGACACCTACCGCAAGGAAGCGGCCTACAACCGCGACCCACAGACCTCGATTGTGCCGCTCTACGAATGTCGCGCCTGCCTGTCGTGCGTGCAGGGCTGCACCAAGGGCATCTTGGCCATCTCGCTCAATCCCGAGTTCCTGGCCATGGGCGACGACTACTGGAAGCCCGACATCATGGCCACCACCTGGAACCAGTCTGACACGGGCCGGGTTCCGGTTTCCGGGGCTGGTTACCGCGGCCGCTTCCATGGCTTTGGCTTCGATTCCATCTGGACCGACATGTCCGAGATCGTTCGCCCCACCCGCGACGGCATCCACGGTCGCGAATACATCAGCACCAGCGTGGACATCGGGCCCAAGCCCATGCGGCTCTCATTCTCTAATGACGGCAAGTTGCTGGGCGAGGCGGCGGACCTGATCGACCTGCCTCTCCCGCTTATCCTGGATATTCCCGCCTGGCAAGTGGGCGGCCAGGAGTTTGCGCGCGCCCGCCTGACCACAGCGGCGAAGTTGAAGACCCTGGCGGTGGCTCGCGCCGCCGAGGTGGCTGGAGCGCCGGCCGCGGAAATGCCGTTCCTGGTTCCGCTGGTTGGCAGCGAGGGTCTGGCCAACGTGCAGACGCTGTTGCCGCAGGTGCGGATGGTCGAGTTCGTGGATGGCGCAGAAGTGCCGGCCCTGGCTGCCAAGGCCAAGGCGGCCAATCCCAAGCTGGTGCTCGCAGTTCGCCTGCCCCTGCAAGGGGCGGCTGCCGAGCGCATTCTGCAGCTCAACCAAGCGGGAGTGAAGGTCTTCCACCTGGGCGGCGACTTGCACGGCTGCGAAGTCGGAGTCGAAAGCCCGCGGCACATCAAGGACGTCATGCGCGAGATCCACGGCCGCCTGGTCAAGGCGGGCGTGCGCGACGAGATCACGCTTATCGTGGCTGGCGGCATTGCCTTGCCCGAGCACATGGCCAAGGCCATCATCTGCGGCGCCGATCTGGTGGCCGTGGACACCGCCCTGCTGGTATCGCTCGGTTGTCGCGTGTGTCGCGGGGTGCAGGGTGCAGACCACCAAGAGCATTGTCCGGCCGCGGCCCCCAAGCTGGAGAGCAGCTATGCGGTCCAGCGCATGGTGAATCTCATGGCGGCCTGGCATTCGCAGCTTCTCGAGGTGTTGGGCGCCATGGGCATCCGCGAAGTGCGGCGCCTGCGGGGCGAGGTGGGGCGCGCGATTTTCAAAGAAGACGTCGAACGGGAGGCATTTGGTGACCTTCTCTCTCGCTAACTCCAAAGCCGAGCCCGCGGCGGTTCCGGCCCAGCCCGCTGCTGCGGATGCCGAGTCGGAGTTCGCGGTGACCCGTCAGGTGCGACCCGCGCCCGACCGCTACCGCAATGCCCTGGGCAAGTACAAACTCAATCGCTCGGCGGACTGCGTGGCCTGCGGCGAGTGCGCCAAGCTGTGCCCGGAGGGCGTGCACGTGAAGCCCGACGGCTACACCTTCACGCTGCGACCACTCGATCACCTGTGCATCGGCCCGGACTGCGCCAAGACCGACCACTTCTGCGTGGCCAAGTGCAAGCAGAAGGCACTCACGCTCATGCGCAACCCCAGCGTGGACGCCATGGGCGATCCGCGCTGGACCGCGGATCTGATCCTTTCCACCTGGCACATGGCAGCCACTGGCCACGTGCCCACCTCGGGGCTGGAGTACCGGCACGGGGCTTCGGGCGGCGGCTTCGATCGCATGGACTTCAACTTCCCGGCCGCACCGACCAAGGTCGATGCTGCCACGGTCGACACCACGCTGGCGCTCAACCGCCGCAACGACGGTCGGCCCCAGGTCAACATCGACATTCCGGTGTACGGCGGCGGCATGTCGTTCGGCTCGGTCAGCATCCACACCATCGTGGCCAAGGCCCGCTCGGCCACGGCGTGGAACAGCTTCACCTGCACCGGCGAGGGCGGCTATCCCGATCGCCTCAAGCCCTACGACGAACACGTCATCACGCAGGTGGCGACCGGTCTGTTCGGCGTGCGCGAGGACACCATCCAACGCGTGCGCATCGTCGAGTTCAAGTACGCCCAGGGCGCCAAGCCCGGCCTGGGCGGCCACCTTCTCGGCGACAAGAACACGCCCGCGGTGGCGCGCATGCGCGAGGCCATCGCCGGCAACGCCCTGTTCTCGCCTTTCCCGTTCCACAGCGTGTACAGCGTGGAAGACCACAAGAAGCACCTCGACTGGATCAAAGAGGTGAATTCGCGCGCCCTGGTTTCGGTCAAGGTGTCGACACCCACCGACGTGGACATGGTGGCGGTGGGCAGCTACTACGCCGGCGCGCACATCATCCACCTGGACGGCAGCTACGGCGGCACCGGCGCGGCGCCTGACATCGCCAAGAAGAACATCGCCATGCCCATCGAGTACGCCATCGCCAAAGTGCACAAGTTCCTGGTGGCTGAAGGCATCCGCGACTCGGTAACGTTGATCGTCAGCGGCGGCCTGCGCACCGCCGACGACGTGATGAAGGCCGTGGCGCTCGGTGCTGACGGCGTGGTCATCGGCACCGCCGACATGGTGGCCTTGGGCTGCGTGCGCTGCGCTTGCTGCGAGAGCGGCCGCGGCTGCCCGCGCGGCATTGCCAGCACGGATCCCGAACTCATGATGCTGATGAGCCTGGACTGGGCCACGCAGCGCTTGATCAATCTGATGAACGCGTGGCGCGAGCGCATGGTCGAGATCATGGTGGGCTTGGGCGTGTCCAGCGTGAAGGACCTGCGCGGCCGCAGCGATCTGTTGACCTACACCCAGGCGGAGGCCGCGCTATGAGCGACGAATCTGATCGTCTTCTGGCCACGCGCAGCCAGGTGTATCGCGACGAAGAGCCGGTGGACGCCGAGCGCGCCGAAGAAGGCGGCTGCGGCGTCACTGGTTTTGCCTGCAACATCCCGGTGCGCGGAAAATTCATCTACGAGCCGTCCATCCAGATGCAGAACCGCGGCAACGGCAAGGGCGGCGGCATCGCGGCCACCGGCCTGGTGCCCGAGCAGATCGGGGTCTCGCGCGAGGTGCTGGATTCGCACTACCTGGTGCAGCTCGCGCTGCTCGATGAGACGGTGCACCCCGAGCTGGAAAAGCAGTTCATCCTGCCCAATTTCGACGTGGCGCTGTCCACCCGCCAGGATCACATCGCCGATCACCGCGACATTCCCGGACTCACGGTGCGGCCGCCCGACGTGCACCGCTACGTGGTGCGGGTCAAGCCCGCCGTGCTCAAGGCCTTTGCCGAATCTACCGGACTGCAGGCGCTGTCGCCGCGCGAGTTGGAAGACGAGTTCGTGTGGCGCAATTCCTATCGCCTCAACGACACCTTCTACGCGTCTCTCGGCGACAAGCGCGCCTTCGTGCTGTCGCACGGCCGCGATCAGCTGGTCTTCAAGATCGTTGGCTACGCCGAGCAGAACGTCGAGTACTACAAGCTGCAGGACTTCCGCGCCCACGTGTGGATCGCGCATCAGCGCTATCCCACAAAAGGCCGCGTGTGGCACCCGGGTGGCGCGCACCCGTTCGTGGGTCTGAACGAGGCGCTGGTGCACAATGGCGACTTCGCCAACTACCATTCGGTGTGCGAGTACCTACGCCAGCGCAACATCAAGCAGCAGTTCCTCACCGATACCGAAGTGTCGGTGCAGCTATTCGATCTGTGGGACCGCGTGTACAAGTACCCGCTGGAGTACATCATCGAGGCGCTGGCCCCGACCGCCGAGCTGGATTTCGACCAGCTTCCGCCGGAGAAGCAGCAGATCTACCGTCAGATTCAAGCGACCCACATCCATGCCTCGCCCGACGGTCCCTGGTTCTTCATCATCGCGCGCAACCACCCCGACCAGAAGCGCATGCAGCTTCTCGGCATCACCGACACGGCGATGCTGCGGCCGCAGGTGTTCGCTCTGGCCGACAGCGGCGACGTGCAGATCGGCCTCATCTGCTCGGAGAAGCAGGCCATCGACGCCACCCTGCGCAGCCTGGCGCGCGAGGATCCGCGCTTCTGCCCAGTGGCTGACAAGTACTGGAACGCACGCGGCGGCAGCAGCACCGATGGCGGCACCTTTGTCTTCACCATCAACGACGAGAACGGGAAGAAAAAGCTGAGCTGCGCCGACAAGTTCGGCCATCAGGTCAAGCTGGACGTGGGCAACGTGCGCTGCGACCAGGTCAAGCGCGAAACCCCCATTGAAATCGTCGCCGCGGGCATGCGCAAAGCGGTGCAGGAAGCGCTCAAGCAGGGCCGCGCGCAGGATCTCTTCACCCACGTGGTGCAGAACCTGCCCAACTGGCCGGCCAGCGGCCTGCACGACCTGTGCGATCGCATCGTCGAATCGTGCGACAACGGCCGCAGCAAGGCCACCGCCATCGAGGCTTTGACTCTGCTCTACGACCGGCGCTTCGACACCGGCGATAAACGGCGCAGCACCGTACTGCCCGTGCTGGAAGAGACGCTGATGCGACTGTTCGACGCCAGCCCGCTGCTGGGCCAGCCGGGCGAAGGCAGTTTCCGCCGCCTCAACTGGACCAACCGCGAAGCCATCGTGGCCCCGCAGGCGGGCGAGGAAGTCCTGGTCATCGATGCGGAGAAGTTCCCGCCCGAGGGCGACGACTGCGATGCCGTGTATCTGCGCCGCGCCTTCCAGGCTGGCTGGCGGCGTTTCATCGTCTACCGTTTGCGCGGCCAGCGCTTCACTGGCGTGGGATTGGGCCCTGGCACCGATGGCTTGCGCATCGATACCTACGGCTCCAGTGGCGACTACCTGGCCAGCGGCATGGACGGCGAGGAGATCCGCGTGCACGGCAACGCCCAGGATCAAGTCGGCCAGATCGCCAAGCGAGGCAAGCTGGTGATCTTCGGCGACGTGGGACAGACCTTCATGTACGGCGGCAAGGGCGGCGAGGTGTACGTGATGGGCAACGGCGCGGGCCGGCCGCTCATCAATGCCGTGGGTCGACCGCGCGTGGTTATCAATGGCACCTGTCTCGACTTCTTGGCCGAGTCGTTCATGGCCGGCGATCCGCTCAACGGCGGCGGCTTCGTCATCGTCAACGGCATCGAATTCGACCGCCGCGGCAAGCTGGTTCCGCTGGCAACGCCCTACCCGGGCAGCAATCTCTTCTCGCTGGCCTCGGGCGGTGCCATCTACATCCGCGACCCGCACAAGAAAGTCGTCGAGCAACAGCTCAACGGCGGCGTGTTCGGCCCGGTCACCGACGCTGACTGGCGCGTGATGCGGCCCTATCTGGAGGAGAACGAGCGCCTGTTTGGCATCGCCATAGAGGACCTTCTCACTGTGAACGGCAAGCGGCTGCAGCCCGTTGATGTCTATCGCAAGGTCAGCGCGGTGTCGCTCGCGGTGCTGGCGTCTGCCACGGAGAAGAAGAAATGAACGCGCCTGCTGTCACGACTCTTGCAAGTGGCGGCTTCTTCGCGGAAGTCTCGCAGGAGAGCCAAGGAAACCTGTCGGCTTGCCTGCAGTGCAAGAAGTGCACGTCGGGCTGCCCGGTGGCTGGCTGGGCGGACATCAAGCCCCATGCGCTGGTGCGGCTGGCCCAGCTTGGTCTGAAAGACGAGTTGCTCGGCAGTCGCATGATCTGGGAATGCACCTCGTGCCAGACCTGCTTCACCCGCTGCCCGCAGCAGGTGGACATCGCATCCCTCAACGATGCGCTTCGCCGCATGAGCCGGCGCGCGAGCCAGGTGAACAGCAAGACCACCGTGCCGGCCTTCAACGACATCTTCCTGCGCACGGTGAGGAAGCGCGGCCGCATGTTCGAGGCCGGGCTCATGGCCTCGTTCAAGCTGCGCACCATGCAGCTCTTTTCCGACATGGGCAAGCTGCCCATGATGTTGTGGAAGGGCAAGATGCCGCTGTGGTCGGGCAAGGTGAAGGGGCGCAAAGAGCGCGAAGAACTTTTCCGCCGCGCGAGTGACAGGAACGGAGGTTCCTCGTGAGCTACGCTTTCTTCCCGGGCTGTTCCATGGAAGGGACGGCACACGACTATCAGTCTTCCACGCTGGCCATCAGCCAGACCTTGGGCTTGCAGATGCCGGAAGTGCCAGGCTGGACCTGCTGCGGATCCACCGCGGCCCACCAGTCGGATCCGCTGCTGGCCCTGGCCCTGCCGGCCAAGAATCTTCTCGCCGCCGCGGGCACCACCGTCGCGGTGGGGTGCGCCGCCTGCTACAACCGACTGAAGACCGCCAACCACCACATCACCCGCGACAGCGAAACGCGCAAGCAGGTGGCGGCCGTGCTGGGCGCCGACTACGACGGCAAGACACAGGTGCTGCACCTGCTGGAGATCTTGGCGCGCGACGTGGGCATGACGAAAATCGCGGCGCAGGTGAAGCACCCACTGCGCGGCCTCAAAGTGGTGCCGTACTACGGTTGCCTGCTGGCGCGTCCGCCGGAAGTGACCAAGTTCGACGATCCCGAGAACCCCACACTGATGGACAAGGTCCTGCAGGCTGCGGGCGCCACCGTGGTGACCTGGCCGCACAAGACCGAGTGCTGCGGCGCCGGCTACTCCATCACCGATGCCAGCGTGGTGCGACGACTGACGCGCGAGATCCTGGTCATGGCCAAGGCTGTGGGCGCAGATTGCATCGCCACCGCCTGTCCGCTGTGCCAGCTCAACCTGGATCTGCGACAGAAAGACACGGAAAAGGAGGCGGGCGAACACTTCGGCCTGCCGGTTTTCTACTTCACCCAACTTCTCGGCCTGGCCTTCGGGATCCCCCGCAAGAAACTCGGGCTGCGCAGCCTGGTGGTCAGCCCCAGCAAACTGCTGGCTGACCGAGGCATCCCCGCCTAGGGCACGACCATGAGCGAGCAGTTAAAGCCAAACAACGGAAAATCCGCCGAGCCGGTGGGCGCGGTGTTGGTGGCTGGTGCAGGCATCGCCGGCATCCAGTCCTCACTCGACCTGGCCAACTCGGGCTTCAAGGTCTTCTTGCTCGAGTCCTCGCCCGCCATCGGTGGCCGCATGGCCCAGCTCGACAAGACCTTCCCCACTGGCGACTGCGCCATGTGCACGCTATCGCCCAAACTGGTCGAGGCCGCGCGCAACAAGAACGTCGAGATCATCACCCTGGCCGACATCCAGAAGGTCAGCGGCGAGCCAGGGCATTTCCAGGTCGAGATCCGCAAGCGGCCGCGCTACGTGGACCTCAAGAAATGCAATGCCTGCGGCGAGTGCTCCATCGCTTGCCCGGTGTCGTTGCCCAGCGAGTTCGATCGCGCGCTCGGCACGCGCAAGGCGATCTTCCGTCCCTATCCGCAGGCCATCCCAAACGTCTACGGCATTTCCAAGGCCGCGGGACGCGCCCCGTGCAAGGCGTCTTGTCCGGCCGGCGTGAACGTGCAGGGTTACGTCGCGCTGCTGGCCCAGGGCAAGGTCAAAGAAGCCTACGACGTGGTTCGCGAGCGCTGTCCCTTGCCCGCGGTGTGCGGCCGCGTGTGCCAGCACCCCTGCGAAACCAAGTGCAACCGCAACGACATCGACGAGCCAGTGGCAGCGCGCGACCTCAAGCGCTTTGCCGCCGACTACGTCTATGCCCACCGCAACGAAGTGAAGGACGTTCCGCCTGCGCCGCAGATGCAGCAGAAGGAGCGCATCGCGATCGTGGGCGGCGGCCCGGCCGGCCTCACCGCCGCGACTGACCTGCGCAGCAAGGGCTACGGCGTGACCATCTTCGACGCCATGCCGTTTCTGGGCGGCATGCTCCGCTACGGCATCCCCCGCTACCGGCTGCCTGGCGACGTGCTCGATCACGAGATCCAGTACATCCTCGACATGGGCATCGAGGCCAGGACCAGCACCCGTATCGCAGATCCCACGCAACTGCTCAAGACCCGCGCGGCCGTCGGCAAGCCTGCTGGCGAGTTCGACGCCGTGTTTGTGGCCACCGGCGCCTGGGTGAGCCGCAAGCTCGGTGTCCCGGGCGAAGACGCCCAGGGCGTTTTGCAGGGTTTGTCCTTCCTGCGTGAGGTGAACGCGGGCGGCAAGCCCGCCGTCGGGAAGAAGGTTCTGGTCATCGGCGGTGGCGACGTGGCCATGGACGTGGCCCGCTGTGCGCGTCGGCTGCCGGGCGTCACCAAGGTTGATGTGGCGTGCCTGGAGAAGCGCGAGGAGATGCCCGCCCACGCATGGGAGGCGAGCGAGGCCCTGGAGGAGGGCGTGATCTTCCACACCAGCCTCGGCCCCACCAAGATCCTCACCCAGAGCGGGAAAGTTTCGGGCGTGTCGTTCCGTGCGTGCACGCGCGTGTTCGACGAGCAGCGCCGGTTCGCTCCCACCTTCGACGACGCGCAGGTGTCCAGCCTGGACGCCGACACGGTGATCGTGACCATCGGCCAGGGCATTGAAGTCATGGCGCCGCTCGCGGTCGGCCCAGGCGGTCGCATTGTCGCCGACCGCGCCACCCTGGCCACGAATGTTCCGGGCATTTTCGCTGGCGGCGACGCGGCCACGGGACCGGCCTCGTTGGTCGATGCCATGGCCCAGGGCCATCGCGCGTCTGTCTCGATCGACGGCTTCCTGCGCGGGACCTTGGCGCAAGAGAGTGGCGCCGTCGCAGACGCCAGCAAGACCGAGGAACTGGCGCCCACACCCGACACGGACGCACCGCTTGTCGAGCGACGCAAGATGAAGCAGGCCAGCGCTGAGGAACGCGTGCGCGGCTTCACTGAGATCGATCTTGGCTATTCCTACGACGACGCCGTGGCCGAGGCCAAGCGTTGCCTGGCCTGCGGCCTGTGCAGCGAGTGCGGCCAGTGCGTGAAGGCCTGCTCTGCGGGCGCCATCGTGCACGACATGCAACCGGTCACCGAGACCCTGAATGTCGGCGCCATCCTGCTCACCCCTGGCTTCGAAGAATTCGATCCCGCTCTGCGCGGCGAGTTCGGCCACGGGCGATACAGCAACGTGATGTCCAACGTGCAGTTCGAGCGCCTGCTCAGCGCTGCCGGCCCCACCAGCGGCGACGTCACCCGGCCCTCTGACGGCAAGCACCCCAAGCGCATCGCTTTCATCCAGTGCGTGGGCTCGCGCGACACTGCCCGCGGCAACGGCTACTGCTCGTCGATCTGCTGCATGGCCGCTGCCAAGGAAGCCATGGTGGCCATCGAGCATGTGCCCGGCCTGGATGTTTCCGTGTTCTGCATGGACGTGCGAGCGTTCGGCAAGGAGTTCGATCAGTACGTGAACCGGGCGCGCGACGAGCAGAAGGTGAAATTCATCCGCGCCATCCCGTCGCGCCTGGTCGAGATGCCGGACACGCATAACCTGCGCGTGCGCTACTTCGACGACAACGGCGAAGAGCAGAAGCCGGAGTTCGATCTTGTGGTCCTGTCGGCCGGCCTGCGGCCCAACGCGGGCGTGAAAGAACTGGCCCAGCGCCTCGGGGTGGAGCTCGACCAGTTCGGCTTCTGCCGCACGGACCGTATGACCCCCGTGACGTCCTCGCGTCCTGGCATCTTCGTGGCTGGCGCCTTCCAGGAGCCCAAGGACATTCCCGAGTCAGTGGCGCAAGCCACCGGCGCTGCGGCTCTGGCCATGGAAAGCCTCGCGGCGGTGCGGGGCAACCTGATCCAGCGGCAAGAGTACCCCTGGGAACGCGATGTCACCGACGAGAAGCCGCGCGTGGGCGTGTTCATCTGCCACTGCGGCCACAACATCGCGTCCGTGGTGGACGTCAACCAAGTGGCGGAACGCGCGGGCAAGATGCCTGGCGTGGCGCACGCCGAGGCGAGCCTGTACACCTGCTCGGACACCAACCAGCAGCACATCAAGGACATGATCCGCGAGCACAAGTTGAACCGCTTGGTGGTGGCTTCCTGCTCGCCGCGCACGCACGAGATTCTCTTCCAGGAAACTCTGCGCGACTCGGCTCTGAATCCCTACCTGTTCGCGATGACCAACATCCGCGATCAGTGCTCGTGGGTCCATCGCGACGATCCCGTGGCTGCCACGGAAAAGGCAATCGATCTCATGCGCATGGCCGTGGGCCGCGCGCGGCGCCTCAAGGCGCTGGAAACCGGACAGCAGGCGGTCACGCAGACAGCGCTGGTTCTGGGCGGCGGCCTCGCGGGCATGACCGCGGCGCTGGGTCTGGCTGACCAGGGCTTTGCAGTTCACCTGATCGAGAAGGAGGCGGAGCTTGGCGGCCAGTTGCGCAAGATCCGCTACACCCTCGAGCGCTCGGATGTGGCCGGCTTCCTGGCTGATCTGATTCGCAAGGTTCAAGGGCATTCCAAGATCACCGTGCATCGCCAAACCAAGGTGGTGGAGTTCGCCGGCCACGTCGGCAAGTTCCACACCGTCATCGAAGAGGCCGGCAGCAAGAAGACGCTGGATCACGGCGTGGTGGTGCTGGCCACGGGCGGCAGCGAACGCGCCACCGAGTCCTACCTCTACGGCAAGAACCCGGCGGTGCTCACCCAGCGCCAACTGGAAGACAAGCTGGCCCAGGGCACTCTGCCCCAGGCGGCCGAGCCCCAGGTGGTGATGATCCAGTGCGTGGACAGCCGCAACGAGAAGAATCCCTATTGCAGCCGGGTGTGCTGTTCCGAGGCTGTCAAAAACGCGCTGGAATTGAAGCGACAGAAGCCGGGCGCGCGCGTGGTGGTGCTTTACCGCGACATCCGCACCTACGGGTTCCGCGAGGTCTACTATCAGAAGGCGCGCGAGGCAGGCGTTCTGTTCGTGCGCTTTGCTGAAGGCCAGGAGCCGCAGGTCAGCGACGTCGGCGGACTGCAGGTCAAAGTGACCGACGCTGGCACGGGCCTCGAACTGAACCTCAAGCCCGACTGGCTGGTGCTCTCCACTGGCATCGCCCCGGGCGCGGACAATCCGGTGTTCTCGGGCCTGATGCGCACCACGCTCACGGCCGACGGCTTCTTCCTTGAGGCGCATCCCAAGCTGCGCCCGGTGGATCTGGCCAACGAAGGCGAGTACCTGGCTGGCCTGGCGCACTCGCCGCGCTTCATCGACGAGACCATCGCGCACGCTAAGGCGGTGGCCGGCCGAGCCGCGACCATTCTCTCGCGCGCCAAGCTCGACATCGCGGGCCAGGTGGCCAAGGTCGATCCCGAAGGCTGCGTGGCCTGCGCCACCTGCGTGAAGGTGTGCCCGTACGGCGCGCCCATGATCAACGATCTCAAGAAGGCGGAAATCCAGGGCGCCACCTGCATGGGATGCGGCTCGTGTGCGGCGGAATGTCCGGCGCACACCATCACCTTGCAACACCAAGAGGACGGGCAGATGACGGCCATGCTCGACGAGTTGCTGACGGTGGGAGGCGCGACATGAGCCAGGCTCAAGCCCGCGCGGTTCCCCAGACGGCCAGCAAGTGGAAACCCGAGATCATCGTTTTCTGCTGCAACTACTGCGCATACGCGGCCGCTGACCTGGCGGGCGCGCGACGCATGCAGTATCCGCCCAACGTACGCGTGGTTCACGTGCCCTGCACCGGCAAGATCGCACTCGAGCACATCCTGGCGTCGTTCGAGAAGGGCATCGACGGTGTGCTGATTGCGGGCTGCCTGGAAGGTGGCTGCCACTTCATCGAGGGCAACCTGCGCGCCAAGCGCCGCACCGAACATCTGCGTGACATGCTCGACGAGATCGGCGTGGGCCGCGAGCGACTGCGCATGGTGAACCTGTCGGCCGCCATGGCGCCGACCTTTGTCCAGCGGGTCAACGAAATCGTCCAGACGATTGAGGGGCTCGGCCCCAACCCTTTGAAGGCGCACGACGCCCCCGAGACCACACAAGCGCAGAAAGTTGGAGTTCCATGATCGTTGCCAGTCCAAAATCCGTCACCGAGCTCAAGCAACTGATTGACCGCCATCAGAAGATTCTCTTCGTCGGCTGCGGCACCTGCGTGACCGTGTGCCTGGCGGGCGGCGAGCGCGAAGTGGGCATCGCCGGCTACGGCGTGCGCATGGCGCGCAAACTGGCCAAGCAGCCGGTGGAGATCGAGCAGATCACCATCGAGCGCCAGTGCGACAACGAGTTCATCAAAGACCTGGCGCCCGCGGTGGAGCGCAGCCAGGCCGTGGTGTCGTTCGGCTGCGCTGCCGGCGTGCAAGCCCTGGCCGAGCGCTTTCCCGGCAAGCCCGTGTATCCCGGGCTCAACACGCAGTTCCTCGGCATTCTGGAAGAACAGGCGACCTGGACGGAGAAGTGCATCGGCTGCGGCGAGTGCATGCTCGCCGAGTTCGGCGGCATCTGCCCGGTCACCCGCTGTGCCAAACACATGCTCAACGGCCCCTGCGGCGGCTCCACCAGCGATCGTTGCGAAGTCTCCGCCGACAAGCCCTGCGCCTGGCAGTTGATTTTCAAGCGCCTACAGTCAATCGGCCAGCTCGACCGCCTGGAAAAGATCCACCCGCCGAAAGACTGGAGCAAAGCCTGGCACGGGGGAGCGCGGAAGATCGTACGGCCGGAGCACCGGATCTAGGCAGCGTCGCGGGAATTTGTTGTCGGTCGAGCGATTAGGTCGATCCTCGCGCTTTTTGCGAAGAATGCGTTTCTATTGCACCGTGACTGAATAACTCCGGATGACAGCCTGCCCCGCGCCGATAGCGACTTCCGTTCCCAGCTCGACTGTGGCGACGTAGTCGTCCGGACTGAGAACGCCGTTCGTCGTCAGATACGTCAGGAAAGGCGTGATGTCGAAGTCGCCTACGGGGGAAGTGTATATCGGCGTGGATTGACTGAATGCCGCATAAATCCAGTTGTAGGTCGTTCCGCTGCTCTGGTTCGGACTGTAATAGTAGTCAAAGGTGTATCCATTCGCCGAGAGGGAGCCGCTCGGGGCCACTCCGTCGGGTGTTGCGTTCTTGCTGTCAAGCCAGATCATGAGTTCGCATTTGATGTCGCTTGCGGTGAAGTTCGTCGGATCGCTCGTGCTCTTGATGATCCAGATGTCGTAGGCAAGGTCGTACGTGTCGCCTCCGGAAATGGTCGACGTGGTCATCGTGATGTCAAACGTGGAATGGAAGGTATGTCCGGCAATCGCATACGGGTACCCAGGCGAATGGAACCCGGCCGGCAACCAGGGACTCCAACCGCAGAACACCTCCGGATACGAGAGAACCGTCCCTTGGTTGGAGCTGTTCCAGGACCATTGCCAGCCGAAGAAGGACGTGCCATTCGAGACGCCCTGGAAGATGGATTCGCTGTATGGCTGGGACGCCGCCTGGTAATTCCATTCATTGTTCTCGACTGCATAGTTGGAATCGATGGTTATGCTGTCGTTGTTGTCGGACTTGACATCGGTGACTCCCGCGGGCAGTCCCGCAGGGATTCCTACACCGCCTGCGCCGCCTGGTCCAACGGTGCCACCCGAGCCTCCGGTGTTTCCGCTGCTCGCCGTACCTCCCCCGCCACCTCCTGCTCCACCTCCGCCCGCGGATGGCATGCAGCATCTCCAGGTGACATCCATATCGCTGCATTCATACTGGCTCGTGTCGTCGATTGTTCCGCTGGGGCATGTGCCTGGCAGCAGTTGAGCACACGTCCCGCCTGAGGTTTCGCAAGGCGAGCGGCTAAGTGGCAGACAGCAAAACATCATGCTCGATCCGCAGGAATATCCACGGCTGCTAGGGTTCGATGAGCCAAAACAACCGCCGAAGTTTGGTTTCTCGCAGGTGCCACCCGCTTTCTCGCAGTCGTTCTGGCCGTCTGCCCTGCCGCACGCCAGTCCCACCAGGCAAGCCAGAAAGAGCGCTACGCCGAATGTAGATACCCTGCACATCGAGTCCTCCATCCGCTCGATAGTAGCAATCTGCGTGCCGAACCCTAGCACCGCAGCTCGACGACCAACCTCATCGCGACGACGCACAGATAGGCCCTATCGGTGGATAAGACCATGGCCGTCGGTCCATCAATGTACCATCAGAATTCTGAGAGTGGTCTCAGACCGTCGATAGATCGTCGCGAGTATGGTGCCAGTCACATATTCAGAAGCGCGGCAAAGGGGCACAATGCCGCTGTCGACGAAGACTTGCTTCACGGGCGCGTCTCGTGGTTGTCGGCGTAGATCTCGGCGAGGTGTTTGTACTTGTCGCCGGAGACGTCGCTGTGGTCAGAATGCATAGTGCCGGCCAGAGCCAGCAGGCGCGCGTACCGGCCGCCGGGCGGCACACTGACGGCCTCTTGTTCTTCGTCCTTCGCCAGGGAATCCTCGATTGCGTGCAGCAGGCGACGCCGTTCCGGCACGGGCAGCAGATTGGCTTCTTCGACGATCTAATGGACGGTGTGCATGACAGCCTAATCTTATTGCGAGCGGTGCACATTCGACAGTCCCGTTCGAGGGGCGCATTCGATGCTGTCGATGTCGTCGTTCAACCGGTGAACCGCGGCCGCATGGCGGTCAAAGCGGGACCGGTCAGGCGACCGGGAGCTTGACCTCCGAGGTAGGAAAAGCTACTCTTAAGGTATGAAATCCACGGTTTCGGAGAAGGGCCAGGTGACCATCCCGAAGTCGGTGCGGGATCGACTGGGCCTGCGTCCGGGTACCTTGATCGAGTTTCGGGCCGAGAATGGGCGGCTGGTTGGGGCCAAGTCTGTCCCGGAGGACGTCTTCCGCAAGTGGCGAGGCCGAGGTCACTTGCCGAGCGGAATGACCGTCGACACGTATCTGGCACGCGCGAGGGGTACCGGTGCGCACGGCAGTTGACAGCAGTGTTCTCCTCGACGTCCTGATCGCCGATCCACGCTTCGTGGAGCCATCCGAGCAGAGCCTGCGGCGTGCCGCGGGCGAAGGTGCGCTCTTGCTGTGCGAATGCGTGCTGGCCGAGATCACACCCGTGGTGGGAGCGTCTGCCATCGACGAGTTCCTGGCAGACTGGAACCTTGCGTTCGTACCGTCCACTATCGCGAGCGCAAAGCTTGCGGGAGAGATGTACCAGATCTACTTGCGACGCAGTACCCGACCGGCCCAGCGGGTGGTTCCGGATTTTCTCATCGGCGCCCACGCCGTGTGTCTGGCCGATCGGCTGCTGGCTAGGGATCGAGGCTACTACCGAGACTACTTCAAGCGGCTCCGCGTGGTCGAACCCCAGGTGGGACGCTAGCAGTACCGGCGACGCGTAGCTTGCGACTGGCAGGCGCTGCGCGTGTCGATCCGAAGAGAGTTGAGGTCATCGCGGAGTCGTTGAGGGAATTCTCGCCGCCGCTGGTGGAGAGGGTCGAATTTCAGGGCGGAGCCTATCGCATCACCGGACAGGGCGTGCTCTTCGTCCAGAACGCGAGTCAGGGGGTTCAGGGTTTTCAAGGCCTTTCGTGAAGCACCTGAAGTGGATATTGAATGGTGCGGGTCAGCCGAAACCGTTGCTTGACCTCGGCCCTCGGCGGCCGACATACTGTGTGTATGAAACGCACAAATCTTGTGCTTGATGAGCGCTTGCTGGAGCAGGCGACCAGGCTGGCCGGGCAGAAGACCTATTCGCGCACCGTGGGACTGGCGCTGGAGGACTTCGTGAGACGGATGCAGGCACGGCAGATTCTCTCGCTACGGGGCAGCGGGGCCTGGCACGGCGATGTGCGGGCCATGCGTGACAGCGTCGCTCCTCGCCGCGCGCGCAAGGCGGGAAAACGCGCCGCATGACCTTGCTTGACACCTCGGTTTGGATTCAGGTTTTTCGTCAGCACAATCCTGTGGACCTTGAGTCAGTTGTTCCTTTCGAGGAGATCGTGGTGTGCCTGCCGGTGATTCAGGAGATTCTGCAAGGGTTTCGTGACGAGCAGGCCTTTCGCGTGGCTCGCGATTCCCTGCGGGCCATCCCCTGCGTGGAATCGCCGCTGGACCAGAACCTGTTTCTCGAGGCTGCCGACCTCTACCGCCGCGCCCGTCGCGCCGGGTTCACCGTCCGCTCGGGCATCGACTGTCTGATTGCAGCCTGTGCCATCCGCAACGATCTCGTCGTGATTCACCAGGACCGCGACTACTCCGCCCTGGCGCGAGTTTCGTCGTTGCGCCAGCGGTCCCTGGCAGGCGCGCGGATCTAGATGAATTCGCAGATGTAGGCCGCGGGCTGATCCGCGCGAATGTCGAATCCGGTCTTGGCTGGGATCTCGAAAGCCGTGCCCACCGGGTAGTGCTTCCATTCGCCGCCTGGCAGACGCGCCGCCAGCTCACCGCTGACCACGATCATCCGTTCGGGGCCGCCAGTGTCGAAGTGGAAATCGCCTGGTTGCACCACGCCCGCAGTGGCGCGGCGGCCGTTGCGCTCGAAGCCGAGACTTTGAACCTTGCCGTCGAAGTAGGTGTTGTGCTTGGTCATGGCCAGGAGATTACGCGAAGAGCCCCCGGCTTGTCGCCAGTCTTGAGCAGGGACGATGCGCACTCGGCGATTGACCGGCGGAGTGCTCGCCCCCTATCATCCAAGCCCAGCCCTGAGCCCTCCATGCCCTGCCTGCTTTCCATCGTGGTCCCCGTCTACAACGAGCAGCAAACGCTGCCGCGATTCTTGCAAACAATTCGCGCGGCCTTGTTGCCGGTGACGCAGGACTACGAGATCATCTTCGCGGCCGATCCCTGCACCGACGGCACCATCGAACTGATTCGGCAGGAGCACGCTCGCGATCCCAGGATCAAGCTGCTGCTGTTTTCGCGCCGCTTTGGCCAGCCCGCCTCGACTCTGGGCGGCCTGGCTTACTCCACCGGTCAGGCCGTCGTCGTGATCGACTGCGACCTGCAGGATCCGCCGCAGCTCATCGGGGACATGGTCCGGCTGTGGCGCGAGGGCTACAAGGTGGTGGTTCCGCAACGCCGCTCGCGCCAGGGCGAGACCATCATCAAGCGCATCATCGCGCACACCGGGTACTGGGCCATCAATCGCATGTCCACGGTGGCTATCCCGCGCAACACCGGGGATTTTCGCCTGATGGACCGGCGTGTGGTCGAGGAGATCGTCAAGCTCAAGGAGAGCCACGGCTTTTTGCGCGGTCTGACCAGCATCGTGGGGTTCAAGACAATTCTGCTGCCCTTCGATCGTGAGGCGCGTGTGGGCGGCCAGGGCAAGTACAATCGGCTCACCGGCAGTCTGCGCATCGGGTTCAACGGCATCATCGCGTTTTCAGATTCGTTGCTCAGCCTGATGGTGGTGGCTGGCTTGGTCATGTCCATCCTGGCCCTGCTGTCCGTGCCCGTGGTGGCATACCTCAAGGCCAAGGGGCTTTACATGTTTGCCCAGGGCCTGGCCACCACCTGCATCCTCATGCTGTTTTTGGGCGGGGTTCAGCTCATGAGCATGGGCGTGCTGGGCGCGTACATCGGCCGCATTTATGACGAGGCCAAGCGGCGGCCCAAGTTCATCGTCGAGGAATCGCTCGGGTTGTCCGAGTCGGTGTCGCGATTGAACCAGGCTGGACCGCACGACGGCAGAGACTTCTGATGAAATACGTTGTAACGGGTTGCGCGGGGTTCGTGGGCAGCAACCTTGTGGATCGACTGCTGGCCGACGGCCACGAGGTGGTTGGCTATGACGACTTGTCGACAGGACGAATGGAATTCCTGTCGCAGGCGCGGGACCACAAGCGCTTCCGCTTGCTACGCGGGGACGTGCTGGATCTGCCGAGTTTGACCGCGGCGGTGGCGGGCGCGGACGTGGTGATGCACCTGGCGGCCAACGCTGACGTGCGCTTTGGAACCGAGCATCCACGCAAGGATCTGGAACAGAACACCATCGCGACTTGGAACGTGCTCGAGGCTATGCGGCAGGGTGGCGTGAAGCGCATCGCCTTTTCCTCGACTGGATCGGTGTACGGCGAGCCCGAGGTATTCCCCACGCCCGAGCATGCGCCTTTTCCTGTGCAGACGTCGCTCTACGGCGCGTCCAAGGCCGCGGGCGAGGCGTTGATCGCAGCCTACTGCGCTGGCTTCGGTATGCGCGGCTGCATTTTCCGTTTCGTGTCGATCCTGGGCGAGCGCTACTCGCACGGACATGTCTTCGACTTCTACAAACAACTCCGCGAGCACCCTGGTGAGTTGCGCGTGCTGGGCAACGGCCAACAGCGCAAATCCTATCTCTACGTGCAGGACTGCGTGGACGCCATTCTCCTGGCCATGGACAAGGCCAGCGGCCCGGTCGACGTGTTCAACCTGGGCACCGATGAATTCTGCAAGGTCAACGATTCGATCGGCTGGATCACCGGCCATCTCGGCTTGCGTCCCGTCTTGAGCTATTCGGGCGGCGAGCGTGGCTGGATCGGCGACAGTCCATTCATCTTCCTCGACTGTGCCAAGATCCGGAAGCTGGGCTGGGCGCCCAAGCTCACCATCAAGCAAGGCATCGAGCGCACTTTGCAGTTCTTGCGGGACAACCCATGGGTGCTGGAGCGAGCCTAGCCGTGCGCTTTAGTGGAAGACAGGCTTTGGTCACCGGCGGCACGCGCGGGCTGGGGTTGGAGATCGCCCGCCTTTTCTGGAGTGAAGGCGCGAACCTGATTGTTGTAGCTCGCGATGCGCAGGGGCTTGACAAGCTCCGCGAGGCGCTCGCGAGCCAGACCAAGCCGGGCCAGGTTTTCGACGCGGTCGCGGCCGATCTATGTAGCGACTCGGGTTTGCAGAGTGTGATTGAGAAGATGCAGCGTCGAGGCGGCGTCGAAATCCTGGTCAACAACGCCGCCATGCAAGGGCCCATCGGCAAGGCCTGGGAGTGCGACTGGCAGGCATGGCAGGCGGTGATCAAGCTGGATCTCCTCGTGCCCGTGCAGTTGTGCCGGGCTGCCGTGCCCGCCATGCTCGGCCGCGGAAAAGGCAGCATCATCAATCTGTCGGGCGGCGGCGCCGCTGGGCCGCGCGAGAACTTCTCGGCCTATGCCAGCGCCAAGACCGCTCTGGTGCGTTTCACGGAAACCCTGGCCGCCGAGGTCAAGCCGCACCGGATC
>Ga0265329_10000488_pt1 | contig 20598 bp, 19 predicted proteins | sample 41627metaG_FD_202091 | JGI IMG/M metagenome (GOLD analysis project Ga0265329, IMG submission 202091) | Rhizosphere microbial communities from Carex aquatilis grown in University of Washington, Seatle, WA, United States - 4-16-27 metaG | ecosystem: Host-associated > Plants > Roots > Rhizosphere...
GTGCATGTCGTCGGTGCGGTACAAGTCGTGTTGCCCGGCTGGATACCCACGGTTCCATCACCGTTGCCCGCGAAGGACACGGTCAATATGTAGCGCGCGGTAACAACAGCTTCCCCGGCTCCATCTGTGCTGCCATCCGCTTCTGCACCTCCGCCTTGGGCGCCGTCCGTCCGGGCCGAATGTAGTCCACCTCTTCCACCACAGGCCGCAAAGACCATTACGACCGCAAGAGAGAGGTGCCAATGCTCGCTCGTGGACAAACGATTCGAAGCGCATCTTTCTTGGTCGAGTGAACCTTCACGCAGGCGGGGGCGACACTGGCGCAGTCCCTGAAGGCCCGAGTGATCGCCCGATCGGCCCGCCCGGCTGTATGATCGGCTCGCTGAAAGGTCGCTGCGGAGCATGCTGGGTAGTCTACGCCACTGTGGGACAATAGGTCAGCTAAGTGCATAGTCGTGCAAGGGCACGCGCGACGGTTGGGACAAGGCATGGCAGCTTAGGCATCAAATCTAGCCACCAATCTGCATCGTCTCGACGAGAACGTCCCTGCTGCGTCCGTGCAGTTGACGGCGGAAGAGCTGCGCCAAATCGCAGAAGCCCTGACACATCTGAAGGTGCAAGGCGATCGCTATCCCGCGCACCTGGCTGCGCGCTGGAAAGTGAATCATGGCCATCCGTGAAGAAGCGCAACGGAACCACGACGCCCCATCTTCGAAGCGCCTTCTCCATGCTCGCGTCGCTCGGCGGATGTGAACCGCAGTTACTGGGACACGTGGCTGCGAACCTGTCAGTCGGCAACAACCGTCGGGCGCTCCTCGGCACGATTACGCAGTTGCTGCCCTTCATCGGCTATCCCCGCACCCTCAATGCGATCCGGGTCATCAACGAAGGGACGGACACGATGACGAACGTCCTGTTCTTTCATTTGCCGGTCACGCGTCGCCCGGCTGAAAGGAACTGTCGGACGACGCGTTGCTGTTAGAAACCGACGAGAACTGCGCTACTCTTGGCGCGGCGGCTGAGGCATGTGGTCGGGCAGGCAGAAGAGGCGGCTGTCAGACGCGGAAACGCAGCGTCCGGTGATGGTCTGGTCGGGCAACTTCACCGAGCAAACATTGCCAGCCTGTTGGTCCTTGCACGCGGCAAACGCCTCGGCGGGCGGTTCACGCGGCGGCGGTTGATCGGGCCGACAGGCCAACCGTCCATCGGGAATGGCCGCGCACTGGCCCGCAATAGCGGCGTCGTGCAGAACGACCTGGCAGGTGTCACCGGCCTGCTTGTCCTTGCACGCGGCAAATGCCTCAGAGGGCGGCTCGCGCGGCGGGCGGTTGTCGTCCCCGGCAAAAGCCTCGGTTGCCGGAGCAAGGGAAAGCAGAGTTGCAAGCAGCAGCGAGGAAGGGACTGTTCGTTGAGTGTGCATCGAGATCTCCTTGTTGGCGGTTACGGGCCGTTGCCATATGCAACGGCATGCCCCCACTGTGAGCGCCGCGTGTGGAGCCTTGTTTGCGGAAAGGTTGCGAAGTGTGTCGTCGCCTACGTCGCAATCGGAATGCGTACTGTCACCGTTGTTCCCACATCGAGCTGGCTTTCAATGCCGATGCTGCCAGCGTGGGCTTCGATGATACGCTTGGCGAGCGCCAGGCCGAGACCCGCGCCGCCTGTTCCACGGCTGCGGCTGCGGTCGGCGCGGAAGAACGGGCGAAACACATGGGGAAGGTCCTCGGCGGCAATTCCGTGGCCCTGATCACGCACGACCAGCAGGGCGTGGTCCTCAATCTGGCGCAAGTCCAGGTTTACCGGCGCTGCAGCCGGGCTGTATTTGCAAGCGTTGTCGAGCAAGTTCTCAATCACGCGGCGAAGCAGGTTGGCATCACCATTGACTGTCACCTTCTTCGGAGGCAGGTCAGCCTGCAAGCCACGCCCCGCGTGCGCCGCCTGGGAACGAGCCAGGGCGTGCCGGACCACTTCGCAAAGATCAATGGGCGCGCGGTGGAGCGGCGGAATGGCGCGCATGTTCTGCGCTTCCATTCGCGCCATGACCAAGACCTCCTCAACCAGCTTTTCCAGTTCGGACAGATCCTGGGCAATGTCGCCCAGCGACTGGCGGGCCGCCTCGGCGTCGCCTTCGCTGGCCAGGTCCAGCGCCACGCGGATGCGCGCGAGCGGCGTGCGGATCTCGTGCGAAACGCTGGCCAGCAATTCCCGCTGGGCACTGAGAAGCTGCGTGATTCGCTCTGCCATTTCGTCGAACGCGCGCGCCACCTCGTGGCCCGACCGGCACGGGGCCACCTCGCCCTTGCCCACGCGCGCGCCACCGGTTGCCGCCCCAGCAACCTCTGGACGGTCGCCTTCAAGCTGCCCGGCGTTGGGGTCCGATGAGAACGTCAGCCGAGATTCCGAGCCTGTCTCGAAGCTTCGCGATCATCGCGATGGTGAGTGGCCGGCGGCGGTTGAGGACTTCGGAGATACGGGCGCGGCTGCCGATGATGTCGGCCAGATCTCTGCGGGTGAGGCCCATCTGTTCCAGGCGGAAGCGGATAGCGTCGATCGGGTCGGGCGGGTCAATGGGATGGTGTCGCGATTCGTAAGCGTCGACGAGGGTTACTAGAACTTCCAGCTTGTCGGCCGCCGGCGTCCTGGGCGGCGCACCCCAAAGACGTTCGATTTCGCGCAAAGCGCGCGCGTGGTCGCGCTGGTTTCTGATGGGGTGGATGTCCATGTGCTCCGTCTCCTCTACAACTTCCTCACATCGATCTGGTCATAGCTTGCGTGGGTTCCGATGAACTTGATCCATACGGCCCTTCCCGGAAACCAAACCTTGACGACCAGGCGGAACTTGTTGCCGCCCACGTTGAACACGACCCGCTCGTCGTCGATGATGCTGGCCGTTGCATATCGCCTCTTGATGTCAGCCATGGTTTGCCAGTTGGCTCTGGTCGCCTCGGAGAACCATGCCTTGAGGGAGCCCTCGGCAGCGGGATACCTCTCCCAGAAGGCCCGCAAGGTGTTCCTGGCAATCACGCGCATTTGGCTTGTACGGTCGAACGGTAGCATGCTCCCATTTTGGGAGCAAGGAGAATGGTGGTTGAAGTGGAACTCGCTCATGCCGGCCTCGTCGGCCAGTCGCGCGAGGCTGAAATCCTCCGCCAGGTGCTCCGCCATCCAATCGGTCACTCGTCGCAGTTTGAAGCCGGGCAGCGTGGAGGTCTCGCTATGCACGGCTTCGGTGAGCGCCGTTTCTGAATATGCCTCCGATGACACACTCGCCGCCGGTGGCGCACCAGTCATTTGTCAGGAAATGGACCCGTCGGCGTGGTGAAATTGGCTATATATCGGGCGACACCCTTGGTGATCCGCACCTCGTCGATGTTGCCATTGAAGTATGATTGAGCGTTTATTGGCGCATCCGACGCTATTCCCGCCCCAATTCCGAGAATTGCCGAGTTGGTCACGTTGATGGACGCGTTTGCGCTGACGCCACCGTCCGTGAGCCAGGGACCGCTTCCAGGGGTGACGCGGGGCCAGTCCGCAACACCCGCAGAACCCAGAGACTGCGACCCGATGAGCGTTCCGTTCACGAAGTACAAAAAGTCGGACCCGTGCCGCACTATTGCAAGATGATACCAGGCATTTGCCGCTGGCGTCCATGCGGCCGCCGGATTGACTTCGTCAGAACCTGTTGTGGTGAATATGAAAAACACCGTGCCAGGCACCTGGTTATTCGCATTGGCTGTAGCAGCTGTCCAGTTCACGTCGTAGCAGATTTGCCAGCCACCCCAGTTGGTCCAGCTATTTGCAGCAAAGCTGAACAGAGTCGGAATTTCTAGCTGGCCCGAAACTCCTCCCTTGAAATACACGAAGAGCTCTACCGTGAAGTCTTGGGCGTAGAAGTTCCAGTCGTCCGAGTAATCGAGAGTCAGATAGCCGCTGGCGCCGTCAAAATGCCCACTGGCCCCGCCGAAGGCGGAGGTAGCACTACTCAGCGCTGCTGAACCATGCGGCGTGACTGCATGCCCTTTGACGTCTGTGAACGACGTCGCCCCGTTCGCCCCGTCGAAATGCATCAGCAGCACGACATTGGAGAAGTAGGGATCGTTCTCTCCGGCATCAATCCCCTCACCGGTGTCACCGCCGACGCCTCGGTCACCGAGATAGCTGACGTCTGGTTGCAAATCGCCCTGACCGTCCCAGATGGGGGCGTCTGCCCCGGTGCCGCCGGTCGCTGGCCTGTCTGCCTGCGCGGCATCGACACCGGTGTTGCTGGTGCCTGTCGATCCACCACCACTGGTGGTCGAGGCGCCGACGCCACTGTCTGCAGAGCCCCCAGTACTGGCCACGGCCGCATCAAGCTGAGCGCTGGCCCCGCCTGAGCCGGCCAAAGTCGTGCCCCCGCTTCCGCCGGCGACCTGTGCATCATTCGTAGTTGACGAGCTCGAGCAAGCCGCAAACGCGACGGCAGCAGACAGAATCAACCTCCGACGCCACTGGATTGGAAGACAATTCATGGTCATGGTCCCCAGGGTCTCCTCTCTATCTATGTCTTGCTTCTAACCCGAAGCCGTCCCAGGCGGCACGAAGCTATCCTCAAGGACTTCCATTTCCTGGCGCCGTGGGCAGGGGGCAGGCGCCTGGTGCGCCGCCGCTTTGCGCGCAGGCCGGCGCGAGGAAGGCGGCGGCGCCGGGAAAACCACCAACGTAGGCCGAGCAAGAACACTCGCGACGCCTGCGACAAGGTGTGACAGCCTAGGCATCAAATCTAGCTCAGGGGGCAGCATGTCGAACATTGAAGGGAGAAGACAAATGCAAAGGCGAAAACTGGGAAAATGCGGCCTCGAGGTTTCGGCCATCGGCTTCGGGTGCATGGGATTGAACTTCTCGTATGGTCCCGGCCTTGGAAAACAAGATGCAGTTGCTTTGATCCGCGCGGCGTTCGCGCGGGGCGTGACCTTCTTCGACACCGCCGAAGCCTACGGTCCTTTCACGAACGAGGAACTGGTGGGCGAGGCGCTGGCGCCGATGCGCGACGAGGTCGTGATTGCGACCAAGTTCGGCTTCAAGGAGGGGAGAGCGCCATTGGGTATGGACAGCCGGCCCGAGCGCATCCGGGAAGTCGCAGAGGCATCGCTTGGGCGGCTCAAGACCGATCGCATCGACCTCTTCTATCAGCACCGCGTGGATCCGAACGTGCCCATCGAAGACGTGGCCGGCGCCGTGCGAGACCTGATCCGCGAAGGCAAGGTCAAGCACTTCGGCCTGTCCGAGGCGGGCGTGCAGTCGATCCGCCGCGCACACGCGGTCCAGCCGGTTGCGGCGCTGCAGAGCGAGTATTCGCTGTGGTGGCGGCAGCCCGAAGCGGAAGTGCTGCCGACCTGCGAAGAGCTCGGCATCGGGTTTGTGCCATTCAGCCCGCTAGGCAGGGGCTTTCTGACCGGCAAGATCGACGAGAACACGACCTTTGCCAAAGGCGACTTCCGCAACACCGTCCCGCGCTTCTCGCCCGAAGCACGCAAGGCCAACCAGGTACTCATCGACGAGCTCGCGGCCATCGCTGCCGCCAAGCAGGCGACCACGGCCCAGATCGCGCTCGCGTGGCTGCTGGCACGAAAGCCGTGGATCGTACCCATCCCGGGCACGACCAAGCTGCATCGTCTCGAGGAGAACATCGGAGCGGCGTCCGTGGCGTTGACCGCGGAGGATCTGCGCCACATTGAAGAAGCCTTGGCACGCATCAAAGTGCAAGGCGACCGCTATCCTGCGCACTTGGCAGCGGTCGTCGGAAAGTGAATCATGGCTCAGGGAAGGAGGGGAACGCGAATCAGGGCTTGACGGCGGTGAGAAGCAGGATTGGGAAGTCCTTCGTCTCGCCGGATGTGACTTGTTTGCGGACGGTATGGGCGATGGTGGTGCGCGCGTCGGCGAATCCGGCGGTGGCGAAGGTTGCGCGCAACCAGTCGGCGGCAAACCCGAAGTGGTACACGCCGGCGTTGTCGGGGTGGAAATCGCCGGCCTCGGTGGAAAGATCCGCCAGGGCGATGCGGCCGCCAGGTCCGAGCATGGAAGAGAAGATTCTGGCAAGCCGGGGTATGTCGCGGACGTGGTGCAGGGTCATGGAACTCACGATGGCGTCCACCGTCGGAGGGGTGGCGGCTGGATCCTCCAGATCGAGAAAGACGGGCCGGATGTTGACGATGCCGGCGGCCTTGATCTTGCCGCGCAGGACGTCCAGCATGCCGCGCGAAGAATCCGCGGCCAGGACCCGGGAAACGCGCTGGCGCAGGGCCAGGGAAACCAGTCCGGTCCCGGCGCCGTAGTCCAGCACGGCGTCGCTGCTTTTCAGCGGCAAGGCCTCCGCGATAGCTTTGCCCACCGCCTCGCCCAGCTCGCGACGGACGGGGTTCTCGTCCCAGGATTGCGCGTCTTTGTCGAAATCCCGTTTGCCATTTGTCATGAGTCTGTCCATTCCTTTCCGCGCCGAAGCGCCCTAGGGTGCACCAGCCCGAGCTTCTCCGTCCACCACCGCGACGTCGATGCGGCAGGCCTGCCGGAGTGTGCCGTAGATTTTGCACCTCTCAACTTCGGCCAGGATCTCTGCCTGTTCTGGTGGGCCCAGCCGGATCCGGCCGACATCGATTCGAACCGAGATAGCCGAGAGCCTCGAGTCCTCTCGGGCCGTATCGGATTCGGCCGACACGCGAAATACCGGCAGGGGTGAGCCCTTGGCAACAAAGTGGTCGCGAACGTAGTGGCCTATGCAACTGCAGAGCGACACCAGCAGGGTGTCGACCGGGTTCGCCCCTTTCCCCTGCGTATCCGTGACGAAACTCGAGTCGCGCGTGGTGGCGACGAATCTAGAGTCTCCCCAGTTTTCGGCTGACGCTTGATACATGACCTTGGCTCCCTTCTCGTGGGTTGCTCGCGCCCGTCCGCGGGGCGCAACCCAACCATTGCACTTTCGCAGTCGACAAAACAGACACACCGATCCACTCAGCGCGTGGGTACAGTCAGGATTTAGGCAACTGTATCCACGCCATTAGCCCAGAACTGCACCTGTCCCCCTGCCCTGCAGCAGCGTAGGCTAGTCGCGTGCCCCATCGGAGCCAACCCAGCGCAGAGCACTTCCTCTACGAGCGAGTCGCCGCGGAGATCGGCGAGCTGATTGAACGCGGGACCTACAGGCCGGGCGATCGAATCCCGTCCATCCGCGAGCTGGCCCGTCAGCGCCGGATCAGCGTCAACACCGCACTCGGGGCCTATGCCCACCTCGAAGATCTCCGCCTGGTCGAGGTCCGACCGCAGTCCGGGTACTACGTGGCCAGCCGGCTGGCCGAGCCAGCCCAGGGCCTCGATGAGGATGTCGCCCGCAAGGACCTCCGGCCCAGGACCGTGTCGCTGGGACGCGCACCGCTTGAGGTCATGCGATCCCTGCGTGACACCGCCCTGATCCCTCTGGGCCGCGCCCTGCCCAATCTCGATCTGCTCCCGGCGGATCGGCTGGCCCGCATGCTGGCCAGCGAGGCCCGCCGCTTTCGCAACGAGAGCGTCGCCTACGCTGGATCGCAAGGGCTGAAACGACTTCGGACGCAAATCGCGCAGCGAGCGGTGGCGGCGGGTTGCCGACTGGGACCCGATGACGTGATTGTCACCTCAGGCTGCGTGGAAGCCGTAACCCTCGCCTTGCACGCCACCTGCAAGCCGGGCGATACGGTCGCCGTCGCTTCGCCCGTCTACTCCACCTTTCTCAACTCCATCCAGTGGCTGGGGCTCAAGGTGCTGGAGATTCCGTCCAGCGCCCGGAAGGGGATGAGCCTTTCGGTTCTGGAGTATGCTCTCCGCCACCAGCGGGTCGACGCCTGTCTGAGCATCACCAACTTCAGCAACCCGCTGGGATCGGTGATGACCGACGGCGACCGCAAGCAGTTGGTTGAGATGCTGGCGCGGAAGGAGATCCCTCTCATTGAGGATGACGTCTACGGGGAGCTAGGCTTCGGCCCGGCCCGGCCCTTCTCTCTCAAGGCGTTGGACCAGAAGGGCCTGATCCTCCAGTGTTCCTCCTTCTCCAAGACCTTGGCCCCAGGCTATCGCGTCGGCTGGATCGTGCCCGGACGCTACCGGGAACGCGTCGAGCATACCAAGGCCCTGTTCAATGTCGCCACTGCGTCGCCCACGCAACTTGCCATCGCCGAGTTCCTGGGCAGTGGCGGGTACGACCGGCACCTTCGTAAGATTCGCCGAACCTATGCGCATCAGGCGGCCGAGATGCGCGCCGCGATCGGGCGCTGGTTCCCGGACCAAACCCGTGTCAGCCGGCCGGAGGGGGGCTTCGTGCTATGGGTCGAGATGCCTCCGCACGCGGATGGGTTCGCCGTCTACGAACAAGCACTTCGCCGCGGCATTGGTGTCGCCCCGGGCTGCCTTTTCACCACAGGTGATGGTTTCCGGAACTGCCTGCGACTCAGCGCCGCGGTTTGGTCGTCGCGAATTGCCCAGGCGGTCCGCACCCTCGGGCTCATCGCCCACGACGCGGTCGACAACGTTCCGCGCCCGCGGGCCCCCTCGTTGCGGAAAGCGGGCGGCTGATTTCCGGAGTGTCGAAGTAGAGTTGCCCGAGGCGGCGATCTTCATCATCGGTACATCCGCCAGGCTGCGTTGTTGCGAAAAGGGGCAAGGACATCTGCAAGGAGGTCGCTAAAGCCGGCGTCTGTCGGCGACGCGCGAACGCAGCTGCGCTCACGTCTGCTGTCCGTCGACAAACGCACGTGCCGACGTGATGAGTGGCCCGCCACCGGGCAGGTTTCCGTCGCGAAAGGTGGGTTCGTCGTTCCATCGCGGGTCTTGGTGCCTAATTGCTTCACCAGAAAACCCGCCAGGTGCAGGGCCACCTAGTTGTGCAGCCGGTGGCAGCCGTTGCTCTCGCCGCGCTGACCGATCGGCAGGTGGGCGTGCCCGCGGGCCGCCGCGAGGGAGGCAACGATGTCCAGGGCGCTCAGTGAGCCCCGGAAATGCTGATTTGAGTAAAATCGATCGGAGGCGCGCTGAGTCGGACAGTGTCAGCCAACACGAGTTCGAAACGATGGCGGCAGTTGAGGTCGGCGATTGTCGTGAATCTGACCTGAAGATCCTTTGTCTCGCCGGGAAGAAGGAAGACGACCTGGGGATTGGCGGGCGTCAGAACGAGTCCCGCCGGAACCGCAGAATCCACCAGACGGATGCGCTTTTCGGCAAACCTGGCGACCTTTCCCGATTGGTTGTTGATCGACAGCCTAACCTCGAACTCGCCATGGTCCTGGGCGGTGGTTTCAGAGATGGGATCCTCGTCTCGGTCCGTGGAACAGCTAACGTGCGTGATACCGACCTGAACGCCTTGATTGGACAAAGACGGACCCACCGCTGTGAGTGGCGTACTGTGCCCGCAACCTGCGACAACAAGGACCGCAATAGCTGCAGATATCGACGTGATCTGATTCTTCATGGCAATCGCCTCCGATTGGGTGCCAGCCATCCATTGGATGATGGAAGTCCGTATCGTGTTGCAGGAACGTCCTTGAACCAACCGAATCACTTGGCGGCCAGCAGGCGAATGAGGGACGAGAAGTCATCGTCTCCCATGCCCTCGTCCTCAGCACGAGCCAGACAGCCGCACAGGGTCCTGAGCAAGGGAAGCTCTCCGTGGCCCGTGTTGACTGCCAGGCGCATGTCCTTATGCAAGTGCTTGACGGAAAACTGTGGGGCGAAATCGTTCGTCTTGAGCTTGGTCTCCTTGAGACGCGCCAGCCCCGAGTAGGAGACGTTCTTGGCCAGCACTTGAAAGTAGAAATCGTCGCCGATGCCGGCCTGGCGGGCCAAGGTCAGACTCTCCGCCAGGGCCTGCATCTGCCCGGCGATGTTGAGGTTCATGGCCAGCTTCAGCGTCGCCGCTTGAGCGACGGTGGGCAGGCGGAAGCGTGTCTCGGATACATGGGCCAGGAGAGGCTCTACTGCGTCTAGCGCGGCGGGGTCGCCGCCCATGAAGAAAACCACGGTGCCAGTTTCGGCGGCCGGCTTGCTACCGGTGAAGGGCGATTCCACATAGGCGGCTCCGCTGGCCTGAACCCGCGACTCGAAGGCCGTTGCGCTCTTCGGATCGATGGTGCTGGATTGGACAACGGCTTTGCCCTTTCCCAGCGCGGGCAGAATGGTGTCGAGCACGGCGGACACCGCGGGGGGATCGGCGACGACGATCTGGGTGACGTCGGACGCAGCCACCACCTCGAGCGCTGTGCTCTTCCAGCGTGGGCAGTGTGGCTTGGGTGTGCGATTCCAAGTGCCAGCCAGCCGGCCCGCGGCCTGATAGCGGTTGGCCCAGCTCTCGCCGATGATGCCCAGCCCGAGAACTCCGATTGATTGCATGAGCTTAGATCACTTTCCCGCGTAGCGAATTCGCCACACGCATTCGCCGCCGTCGTCGGAAAACAAGAGCGAACCATCCTGGACGACCGCAACTCCCACCGGCCGACCCCAGACCCTTCCGTCAGCGGTCACAAATCCGGTGACGAAGTCTTCATAATCGCCCCTTGCCCTCGCCTGTTGATGAAGCGGGACACGGATGATTTCGTACCCGGTGCGAACCCGCCGGTTCCACGAGCCATGTTCGGCGGCAAAGATATCACCCCGGTACTGGGCGGGAAATTGCGCGCCATCGTAGAAAAGCATCTCAAGCGAGGCGTTGTGCGGCTGGAGGATGACGTCGGGGGTAATGACCTTCTCCTTCAGCTCGGGATGCTTTCCCTGGTGCCTCGGATCCTGCGAACCGCCCATGTACCACCACGGCCAGCCGTAGAATCCGCTTTCCTCAATGTGTGTGATGTAGTCGGGCACAAGGTCGTCTCCCAGTCGGTCACGCTCATTGACTGAGGCCCAAAGCTGACCCGTCACAGGATTGACGGCGATTCCCACGGCATTGCGAATCCCCCAGGCATACACGCGCTTGTTCTTGCCCTCGGGGGTGAAGGCCAGAATGTCCGCGCGGTCCTTTTCTGCCGGGTTGTCATCGATATCGTCGACGTTCGAATGCGATCCGACGGACACGAACATGATTTGTCCGTCGCGGCTGAAGGCGACGTCGCGCGTCCAATGGCCGCCGCCGCGAAGAAGGCCACCGCCGGGCACCAAGGCGATTGTCTGTGCCTCGCCACGCGCCTTCAAATCCCCGACCTGATAGGGAAAGCGCACGACCGAATCCGTGTTGGCGACGTACAGCCATTGCGGCTTGGGACCGGGGGGATAGAAGGCCATGCCGAACGGATCGCGCAGCTTGCTTGCGTACTCCTCGGTCTGTCGTGGCTTGCCATCCGCGCCGATGCCGCGAAAAACGACGATCGTGCCGATGTGGCTTTCAGCCAGAAACACATCGCCGTTGGGCGCCGCGCGCATGAGCCGGGGATTCCTGAGCCCGGTTGCGAAGAGTTCCACCTTGAAGCCAGGCGGCGCTTTCGGCCAGGCGCCGGCTGGGCGCGGAATTATTGTCGGGCCATTGTCGGTCAGGTCTGAAGGGTCGGGTTGCGGGAGGTCGCGCACGGTAATGTGGTGCACGGTGCCGGGCGACTGGGTGCGGAAGTCGCTAAACGGGGTTTGCGAAAGGCCACGGCTTGGCGCCTCCCGTGCCTCTATGCTTTGCTGCGCGAAACTACCTAGAATCACCGGCGAGAAGGCGAACACAATGCGTTTCATCATGCTGAGACGCCGGTGTCGCCCATTCCTCGGGTTCGATGTCAGCCGACGGCCCCAGCAACAACCCCGAAGAATGGAATCACGACTCCCCCTTTCGCTCTTAGATGTTGAGTGCCACGTTCGCGTGACTTCAGTCGACTGCTGAAAGCGGGCGCCCCGTGGCCGCCACGTCGCAACGATTGCCTCTTCCTGGCATCTAAACAGGGACACGCGGTCTGCGGACTGGGAGGCGCAATGTGTGGATCGTTCAGCTAGCCCTTCGGCGCCCCTACACGTTCGTGGTCCTGGCGATGCTCATCGTGTTGGTAGGCCTGGTGGAAATCCCGCGCATGCCGGCGGATATCTATCCAGAGATCAACATCCCGGTGGTGGCAGCCGTCTGGTCATACACTGGTCTTGCGCCGCGAGAGATGGAAGGTCGCATTACGAGCCAATTCGAACGCGCGGTGATGACCATCGTGAGTGGTATCGATCACATCGAGAGCCAGACTCTTTCCGGCGTTTCCGTTGTCAAAGTCTTCCTGCAACCCGGGAGGTCGATTGATGGAGCCGTGGCGCAAGTCACCGCCGCTGCCCAGCCGATCCTGCGGGTGATGCCACCCGGGGCGACCCCACCCCTTATCATTCCCTACAGCGCGTCGAACGTCCCGATCATCCAGCTCGGTCTCTCCAGTGCCACGCTAGACGAGCAGCAAATCAACGACATTGGAACGAATTTTCTGCGCCCCGGACTGGCGACCGTGCAAGGCGCACAACTCCCGCTGCCCATGGGCGGCAAGCAACGTGAGATCGTCGTCGATCTCGACCCACAAAAGCTATACGCGTGGGGCCTCTCGCCGTCCGACATCTCGAATGCGGTGAACGCGCAAAATCTCGTTCTTCCCAGCGGCACAGTGAAGATCGGGCTGCAGGAATACCCAATCCTCGTCAATGCCAGTCCGCCCGTCGTCGACGGGTTCAACAGCCTGCCGATCAAGACTATCAACGGGGCGACCGTCTATCTGCGCGATGTGGCTCATGTCCGCGATGGCTACGCGCCGCAGACCAACCTGGTGCTGACCGACGGTGCCAAGGGCGGCCTCCTGCCGGTGTTAAGGGCGCAGGGAGCGAGTACGCTGGAGGTGGTTTCGCGGGTTCGCGCGACCGTGCCAGCGGTGCAGGCGACACTTCCGCGCGGCTTCGACATAAAACAGCTCTTTGACCAATCGGTCTTCGTGCGCGGGGCCATCGATGGCGTCCTTCGCGAGGCGATGATTGCCGCCGGCTTGACCGGGCTCATGATGCTGCTTTTCCTGGGTAGCTGGCGCAGCACGCTCATCGTCCTGGTCTCGATTCCGCTCTCGCTGCTCGTCTCGATGATCGCACTCGGCTGGCTCGGGCAGACGCTCAACCTGATGACGCTTGGGGGGATGGCGCTCGCGGTCGGCATCCTGGTCGACGACGCGACCGTTGAAGTGGAGAACTTCCACCGTCAGCGGGCGCTCAACAAACCGATCGTGCAGGCGATCCTCGATAGCGCGCGGGAAATCGCCGCCCCTGCTTTTGTCTCGACGTTGTGTATCTGCATCGTCTTCGTGCCGGTGGTGTTCATCGCCGGCGCTGCGCAATCGCTCTTCATCCCGCTGGCCATGGCCGTGGTCTTTGCGATGATCACCTCGTACTTCCTGTCGCGCACGTTGGTGCCGACCATGGTGCAGTACCTGCTCGCCCGCGAGCGCCCGTCTGGCGGTGGATGGGTCGGGCGCTTGCATGCATCAATCGAACATGGATTCGAACGGCTACAGGAGGCATACGCGCGCGTTCTCTCGGCCCTGCTCGACCGACGACGGAGGTTCATCGGGGCCTGCGCGGCGCTGTTCCTCGGCTCTCTCTTTCTGGTCCCCCTTCTCGGTCAGGACTTCTTCCCCACCGTGGACGCTGGGGAACTTCGTCTTCACATCAGGGCTCAGGCGGGCACCCGCATCGAGGAGACGACTCGTCTCTTCGCCCAGGTCGAGGATCGCGTTCGTCGCACCATACCGCCCACCGAACTGCTCACGGTGATCCAAAACATCGGCGTTCCCATCAGCGGAATCAACCTCGTGCTCGGGGATCCGTCGATGATCTCGTCGGCGGACGGCGAGATGCTGGTCGCGCTGAAACCGAAGCACCAGCCAACGGTAGGCTACCAGCGCGCGTTGCGACGCAGCCTCGCCACGTCGTTTCCCGCAACGACGTTCTTCTTTCTCCCGGCGGATATATCGAGCCAGGTCCTGAGCTTCGGGCAATCGGCTCCCATCGACGTGCGCATTACCGGACCGTCGATCAACGAGCCAGCCAACTTGGAAACCGCGCGGACTCTGATGAAGCACTTTGCGGCCGTGCCCGGCGCGGTCGATGTGCACCTCGCCCAGGTCACGGATACGCCCGAGCTTCACGTGGATGTCGACCGCACGCTGGCACAGCAGGTCGGCCTCTCGGAACGCGATGTGACCAGCGACGTGCTGGTCTCGCTTTCGTCGAGCGGCCAGACCGCGCCGAACTTCTGGCTCGATCCAGCCTCAGGGGTCCAGTATACCGTCGCCGTCCAGACGCCCCAGTGGCGCATCGATTCGGTCGAGGCCCTCGGGAGCATCCCGCTGGCGGCGGGGACCACCACCGGCCCGACCGCGGCACCGCTGCAACTCCTCGCGAACGTCGCCACGACTTCGCGCGCCCTTGGTCCAACCAACCTCACGCACCACAATATCGTGCCATCGATCGACGTGCTGGTCGGCGTGGACAGAGCCGATCTTGGGTCAGTGGCAACACCCGTGCAACGGATCGTGGATGCGACTCGGCGGCAGCTGCCCCGGGGCAGCTCGATTGCGCTGCAAGGGCAGGCCGAGAACATGAACGCATCCTTCCGTGGCCTCGCCATGGGGATCGGATTCGCAGTTGTCCTGGTCTACCTCCTCATGGTCATCAACTTTCAGTCGTGGCTGGAACCCTTGGTCATTCTCACGGCGCTTCCGGGCACGCTCGCCGGAATCGTCTGGATGCTGTTTCTCTCGAGAACGACGCTGAGTGTGCCTGCGCTCATGGGAGCGCTCATGAGCATAGGAGTTGCGACCGCGAACAGCATTCTGGTCGTCACGTTCGCTGCACAGAAGCAGCGCGCGGGTCTCGATTCGAGGACGGCCGCAATCGAGGCCGGCCGCTCGCGCCTCCGCCCGGTGATCATGACGGCGGTGGCCATGCTCCTCGGCATGTTCCCCATGTCGCTGGGGCTCGGCGATGGAGGCGAATCCAACGCGCCCCTCGGACGGGCTGTCATTGGCGGGCTCTTGCTCGCAACCGTGTCCACGCTCCTCTTCGTTCCGGTGATGTTCAGTGTCTTGCAGCGAAGCAAGTCAGAGGAGTCATCATGATCACAATCTCGTCCCCGTTTCACCACGTCGATTGGCGGTGGCGCCGCTGGATGACCGCTACGCTCGTCCCCTTGGTTCTCGTCGCGCTGTTCTTCGCCGGATACTGGCCCCGACGATCGGCGCAAAAGAGGCTTGTGGCCGAGTCGAGCGCCGTTGTGCACGACCTGCCTCTGGTCAAGGTTGCGGCCGCTGTCGCCGCGCCCGGGAGCCGGTCACTGACTCTGCCTGGGAGTCTGACGGCGTATCGGGAGGCCCTGGTCAATGCGCGCGCAACCGGCTACGTAGCGCGCTTGCGAGTGGACATTGGCGACCGCGTGCACGCAGGCGACGTTCTGGCCGAGCTCGACACGCCGGAACTGGACCAGCAGCTCGATCAGGCACGCGCGGCACTGAAACAGAAAGAAGCGGCACTTCAGCAGGCGATGGCAAACCGCGACTATGCGCGCGTGACCGCTTCGCGCATGGACACCCTGCTCGCACAGAAACTCGTCTCCAAGCAGGACTACGATCAAGCCAACGCCCAGAATCACATATGGGAGGCAAACGTGCGCGCTGCCCAGGCAGACGTGGCGGCCGCGCAGGCCAATGTTCGTGAGCTCGTTCAACTCGTGTCCTTCGGGCATGTCATCGCACCGTTCGATGGCCGGATCACGCAGCGGAACATCGACGTGGGCAGCCTGGTCACGGCAGGTGCCGCATCCGGTGCATCCAGTGGTCAGCCGATGTTCCGGATCGAAGCGGTCGATCCGATCCGCGTGTTCGTCCAGGTTCCGCAACCCTTCGCCTTGAGCGTGAAAGAGGGCGAGGCCGCGAGCGTTTTCGTCCGCCAGCTTCCAGGTCGCGTGTTTGACGGTCACGTGACCCGCACCGCGGGGACCATCGACCCGTCAGCGCGCACACTCAACGTCGAAATCGACTTGTCCAACCCAACCGGCGCGCTTCTCAGCGGCATGTTCGCACAGGTGACAATCGCCGTTGGCCTTGCTCACAAGGTCCTGCGCGTACCGTCGAGCGCCGTGATCACCGACGCGCGCGGCGTTCACGTGGCCACCGTCGACGGCAAGGGAGAAGTTCGTCTTGTCGCCGTGTCACGCGGCCTCGACAATGGTCGAGAGATCGAACTGGTCGACGGCCTCAATGGCGGCGAGCAGGTCATAGTGAACCCCAGCGGCGATGTCAGCGACGGGATGCGCGTGCAAGCGGTGAGGGGACCGTGAAGCTCAAAAAGACAGTGATCAACGGCCTGTCGTTGGGAAGATCCGGGTCAGCAGCGCCGCGCTACCGAGTCAACACCGGTGCGGCGCCATCCATTTCTTGAAACATCGTCTGTGTGCCCCTTTTACCACGGGCTCGGCTGAGGCTTACCCGTGGTGATCAGCTTGCGCAAATTGCCGTTGATGAGCATGCCCCATGCGTTTGAGCAAGCGCTGTAACATTCATACGCCGGCACCAAACCTTTGTGCGTAAAACGGACTTCCGTCTTGTCGCCATGCTTAGCGATGTCAAAGACAATATCTGTGCCCTTCCATTCGCCCTTGTCTTTCACAAAACCAAGTTGGGCGTCTGACACATGCCATGCGACCTTCTTGCCGGGAACGAAAGCCGTCACCTTTTGTTTGGAACGATGCGCGTCTGGAACGCAGTAGGTGAACTCGGCACCGAGTTTGTCAGTATTGCCTTCGACTTCACCCGACCACCAGCCACGAACATTGTTGATCGCGTCGAAAACTCCCTTTGGGGTTTGGCCTACTGTAAAAGAAGTTGTGTAATCCTGACTGCTCATCTTTCTGGCTTTGGTAACCGCCTTTTCCAAAGGATTTGGCTGGCCCTTGCCCTTGATAATCAGATTCCGCAAACTACCCTTGATGTAAGAACCCCACGCATCGGAACAGACATCGAAACATTCATATTGGGGAACCAATCCCTGATGCGTGAAGCGGACTTCCGTTTTCTTGCCCTTCTTTGAGATTTCAAAAATAGCTCTCGTGCCCTTCCATTCGGTCTTGTCCTTGGTAAAATTGAAATGGTTATCCACAATCAGCCAAACGACCTTTTGGCCGGGAATGAATTCGGCTATCTTCATCTTGCACTGATGGACATCCTTGTAACGATACGTCCACTCAGCGCCGGCGCGGTCGGTGCGGCCTTCGATTTCCTCCGACCACCATCCGCGAACATTATTGATGGCGGCAAAGACTATTCTTGGCGATTGATCCACAGCGAAAGAAGTGCTGTAATTTTGATTGGTTCTCATAACTTCTATCTCTCCCTGTCGTTTGTTGTTAAGCGTGTTTTTCGTGGGTCAGCCCGAGAACTCCGATTGATTGCATGAGCTGAGATCACTTTTCCGCGTAGCGAGTCGCTAAACGGGGTTTCCGAGGGACCACGGTTTGGCGCCTCCCGTGCTTCTATGCGTTGCTGCGCGAAACTGCCTAGAATCACCGGCCAGAAGGCGAACACAATGCGTTTCATCATGCTGAGACACCAGTCGCCCATTCCTCGGGTTCGATGTCAACGGACGATCCCAGCAATGGCCCCGAAGAATGGAGTCACGACTCCCCCTTCTTGCTCCTGTTAGATGTTGAGTACCTCGCTCGCGTGACTTCAGTCGACAGCTCGTGCGGGCGCCCCGTGCCCGCCACGCCGCAACGATTGCCTCTTCCTGGCATCCAACAAATTCGAACGGCCTCAATGGCGGCGAGCAGGTCATGGGGGGACCGTGAAACTTCCGCCGGGTAACGCGGGCCTTTGCATCCGCATCAAACCCTAGACAGGAAGATCTCATGGACATGGAGGACGGGCATGATGAGGCGGCGGGATTTTTTGTCGAGGTCGACGTACGTTCCGGTCGCGGCGCTTTTGGGATCGACCCTGGGGCAGGCGGGGCGAAGGGTCTTTGCGGCTGGGGGCGAAGTACCCAATAAACCGCAGCCTGGAGCGCCGAGAGCCAACGATATCGATTTGCCAGCGAGCGGGACCATGCCCAGGCGCAAACTGGGCCGAACCGGCGTGGAAGTGTCTGTGGTGGGACTCGGCGGATTCCACATTGGGCTTGCCAAGGACCAGCGTACCGCGACCGAAATTGTCCGCACCGCTGTCGACCACGGCATGACCTTCATGGACAACTGTTGGGATTACAACGATGGCAAGAGTCAGGAATGGATGGGGCAGGCGCTGCGCGATGGCTATCGTCAGCGTGTGTTCCTGATGACGAAGATCGATGGCCGCACGCGCGAAAGCGCTGCCGCGCAGATCGAGCAATGCTTGCGCAGTCTGCAGACCGACGTGATCGATCTTGTCCAGATTCACGAAATCATCCGGAACACGGATCCCGATCTGGTTTTCGGCCGCGGCGGCGCGATTGAAGCGCTCGTCGCAGCGAGAAAGGCGGGCAAGATTCGCTTCATCGGTTTTACCGGCCACAAGAGTCCTGACATCCACCTGAAGATGCTCGCAACCGCCTCGGCGCACGATTTCAGGTTCGACACGGTGCAAATGCCGTTGAATGTGATGGACGCTCACTACCAGAGCTTCGAGCAAAAAGTTCTGCCCGTCCTGGTCCGGCAGGAGATCGGCGTCCTCGGAATGAAACCCTTGGGCTCCGGGATTTTCTTCAAGAGTCAGCCCCTCGCCAAGAGGATGCTCACCCCTGTCGATTGCCTGCACTACGCCATGAGTTTGCCCACTTCGGTCGTGATCACGGGTTGCGACACTGTGGGTATCGTCAAGCAAGCCATCGACGCTGCCTATCGATTGCAACCCATGAACGATGCACAGAAGCACACGCTGCTCGAAAAGACAGCGGCGTGGGCCGGCGCGGGGGAGTGGGAACACTACAAGACGAGCAACACATTCGACGGCACGGCGAAGCACCCGTGGTGGCTCAGCACCGCGTCTCTCAGTCAGTGACTGCGTGGCGCACGCTCGCCCGGTGCTTCACCAGGAAGCCCGCCAGGCGCAGGGCCACGTAGTTGTGCAGCCGGTGGCAGCCGTTGCTCTCGCCGCGCTTGACCGATCGGTGGGCGGGTGTGCCGTGGGGCCGGCCGCTTTACCCTATCAGCGACTCCCCAAAGGCCGACTGTGCCGTCATCCACCGAAACCGCTGTTTTTCTCATGGCCGTTTCCAGTTGCACTATCCTGCGTGGTCGATGGGGCATCCATAGCTCCTGCGTCACGTGCATGTGGAGGCACCATGTCGAGTCGTGTGTGTTTTGTCTTCGCGAAGTTGTCCGTGCTGTCCATATTGGTCTTCACCGTGGGTGCAACCGGGTGCAGCGGTGGCAGCGGAGGTACGACCAAGACTACTGGGGGCACGACTAGCACCACTGGAGGGAGCACCAGCACGTCTGGCGGCATGGCCGTCACCAGTGCAGGCGCAACCGGCTCCGCCAGTGGCGCGACCGGCCCAGGCGGCGCGCCCAGCAAAGGCGGTGCGACGAGCATCGGCGGCGTGATGGGCACGGGCAGCCTTGGCACCGGTGGCGCGGCGAGCACCGGCGGGTCGTCGGGAAGCGGAGGCGTCGCGGCGACGGGGGGAACGGCGACTTCGGGACTCTTGCTCGACGGCTTCTTCCTCATCGGAACATTCATGCCCCCCACGTTCGACTTCCAGAAGTGGCATGATCGTGGTGTCAACACTGCGGTCGGTGAGGCCTATGTCGATCCCGCGACGGGGCTAGCCAATGGGCCGTTATTGCAGGCGTGGGACAAGGCGGCCCAGGCCCAGGGAGTGCGAACGTATTCAGGGAAGGAAGCTCAACTGGTAGATGCAGTAGTCGAAAGCGACCGCAGCACCGTTCGGCACGTCCTGTGCGACCAAGAAGTAGACCTGCGCCAGAGTTTGCGGATCGACCGTCCGCTCGTTTGCCCCGCCCCAATAGGGATTGGGAAGGAAGCTGCTCCACGGTGCCCGGACGTGCTGCCATCCTCCGGATAGCGCGGTCAGCACGCTGCCGTCTTCGGCAAAGAGCGGTCCTGCGCCTTGAGACTGGGTGGTGGTACTGCCAGAGATACCAGCGCTGGCGGCGGCGCAGGCCGTGGTCCCGTTGCTGTTCACATTGCAGACGCCGCCCTCGGGAATCTGGTTCTTGTCGATCAACTGCGCGAGGAAGCTGGCGCTAACCGACGCGGCCGTGCTTGGCGAAACCCACATCCAGAACTCGATACCACTGTAGGCGCTGGCATCAATCAATGCCCCGGACGGATCGGTGGTACCACCGTGGGCCAACATCAGGTTGGCCGTGGCCCAGGCATATTGCCGTGCTCCCGTCTGGCCCGCGATGCACATTGCTTGTGGGCCAGGCGTCTCGCCGGCATCTCCGGCAGCGCCGGCATCTTCGGTAGCGCCGGCATCTTCGGTAGCGCCGGACCCCGGGAATCCAGCCGGCAGGGGGCTATAGATGTTCTGGCAAAGACTTCCACAGTCCGACACTGTCGCGGCCCCTCCCAGCGGAACGGTGAGCGACCCTGGCGCGGCAGAATCATCCCCGCCGGTGCCTGCCCA
>Ga0265329_10000490_pt1 | contig 20588 bp, 5 predicted proteins | sample 41627metaG_FD_202091 | JGI IMG/M metagenome (GOLD analysis project Ga0265329, IMG submission 202091) | Rhizosphere microbial communities from Carex aquatilis grown in University of Washington, Seatle, WA, United States - 4-16-27 metaG | ecosystem: Host-associated > Plants > Roots > Rhizosphere >...
GGCACCCACATCTTCACGTCGGGCTCGACGGTCACGGGTCAGGGCAATCTCAGCGTCAACGGCGCCAACGTCACCCTCGGCGGCCAAGTCAATATCACCGGCGATCACCTGTTCACCGCTGGCACCATTAACTTCGCGGGGGATTATAGTTACCAGGGCAATGCTCTTTCCATTTCCGGAAGCACAGTTAACTACAACGGGACAGGCACCATCGCGCCCGCCTCGCTGAGCATCGGAGAATTCGGGAATCTAGGTGGCACGAATCCGATCACGGTCAGCGGCCCGATGACCTTGAGCAGTTCCTCGCAGATCTCGGGGAACAACGCTATCACCGCCAACGGCGAGCTGACCATTTCCGGCAGCGTTACCATCTCTGGGCGAACATTAATCAATACGACGAGCGCGCTTTGGACCAATAGCACTACGGGATCAATCGAGTTGGCAGACGGAGCAGTGATTACGAACGCGCCAACCGCCGTTTTCGAATGCGTGGGCAACGGATTCGTGTTGAATAGCACCGGGGCGAACCTGTTCGCCAATGCAGGCCTATTCCGGCTCGACGATAGCAGCACGATCACGATTCAGGCACCGTTCAACAACGACAACACGGTGGAAGTTCCCTCCGGCCACCTCATTCTCCAAGGCGGCGGAACGAGCACCGGAAGTATTCAAGTGTCCTCAGGAGGGGCGTTGACGCTGGGCGGAGGGACCCACTTCTTTGCACCAGCATCGAGCATCACCGGTGACGGAGATTTCGAAGTGGGCGCGGGTGTAGCAAACCTGGCGGGATTGGTTAATGTCAGCGGAACTCACACGTTCAGTTTCGGAACTGCTGAAATCACCGGCGATTATTCCTGCGTCAACAATACACTGAACATCACTGGCGGAACCGTGAACTTCAATGGAACGGGCGCGATTGCGCCCGCATTCCTCAATCTCAGTGGTTTTGGCGTTCTAGGGGGTTCGAGCCTGGTTACGGTGAGCGGCCCAATCAATTGGGGCGGCGCAGCCACCATTGGCGGCAGTGGTACCGTGATTGCCAACGGCGGCGTGATCATTTCTGGTGGGGCGCAGCTCAGTGGCCGTACCCTCGTAAACTTGGGAGTGACGACTTGGAGCAACAACGTCATCAGCGCTCTAACTTTAGACAGCGGCGCCGTGTGGTCCAATGCACCAGGGGCGGTTTTTGACTGTGCGTTCGACGGCATACTCCAGAACAGCGTCGGCACAAATGTCTTTGTCAACGCGGGCACATTCCGCAAGGTCGGGGGCACCAACACCACAGAAATCAATATTCCCTTCATCAACAGCGGCATTGTTGAAGCTGACTCCGGCACCCTGAGTTTCGACGCAGCGTTTTCGGCGGAGAATGGCGGATTACTTCGTATGCGAGGTGGGAACATCATTACCAAACTGCCGCTCCAGCTCTTGCACGGAGCGCTCAAGGGCAACGGTGTCGTTTCCGGGGCGGTTATGAACCACGGCACCGTCAGTCCGGGGGCCTCGCCTGGCCAAATCACCATTGCCGGGGACTACACGCAAGCCGCCGATGGCGAGTTGGATATCGAAATCGCGGGGACCAATCCCGGCACGGATTTTGACCGTCTGATCGTCGGCAACACCGCCAATCTCGACGGCACTCTGAACGTTACCTTCTTAAATGGTTTTTCCCCGGCACCGAATTCGAGCTTTGTGTTTCTGGTCAGCTCCAATTCCACCGGAACATTTGCGAACTTCAACTACCCATTCAGGGATGTCGGGCTGGCGTTAAGAACTTCACCATCCAACGTCACCTTACAAGTGGTCAATACCCGGCCGTCCATCGATCCGATCGCCGCGCAGACCGCCTCCAGGCTTCTGCCGTTTAGCCTGGCGATCCATGCGACCGACGCCGATATCCCTGCCCAAACACTGAGTTACCGGTTACTTAATCCTCCGGCCGGAGCCACCATCGATACCAATGGCGTGATGAACTGGACGCCAGGGGCCGATCAACCGGTGACCAATCAACTGCAGGTGGTCGTGACGGATAATGGAACTCCGCGACTGGCCACGACGAATTCCTTCGAGGTGGTGCTCGCCGAGCCGCCGGGCGCCAGTTCGGTCACGTCACTGGTACCGGGAAATCCCGATTCGCACTCGTTTACGCTCACGTTCTCGGGCACCACTAATGCTCCGTACGTAACGGAGTTCACGACGAACATCCTCGGTCCCTGGCTGAGCCTGGCAACCAATGTTGCCGGCCCGGACGGCGTTTGGTCTGTCACTGATATCACCGCCACCAACGCGGCTCGCTTCTACCGGTCCCGGTGGCTGGCCGACCCCTAATCCGCGGGATGGGCAAATCCTCCTGAATGCTACCGCCGTTTTGTTGAAAGATTCCCCGTGTGGCAGGCTTACCAAAGGCATGAGAGCCACGCTCTTCCGCCCGGCTCCGCTCGCGATGCTGTTCTCGAAACGGAAACACCGGCGGTGCGCGCCACCGCCCCACCGATACGGCGGACTTGAAATAGGAATCGTCCAAGCTGTGGAGGAAACCGACGGCGCGTTTGCTGTTCGCTCGGCTCGCTCGGCGGGGCGCATCGTTTGGCGGGGCCTGCCGAAAACCCTTATGGCCTGCTTCGCCATCCTACTGTGGATGCCAGCGAGCCGGGCTGTCACCCGGGCCTGGGTTCACAATACGAGCAACCTATGGAGCGATCGCCACAACTGGGAGCCCGACGACTCACCTCCTCAGGATGGCGACGTCCTGACGTTTTTCGATCTCGCCGCCTTTGGCAGTCCCGACCCCATGAACAACGACCTGCTGAACCTCAAAATCGAATCCATGGATTTCGGTGCTCAGGTCGGTGATTTGTTCGTGGGGGCTCTTGACTGGGAGTTGGACGGGAACGCGTTGACGGTGCTTGGCAGCATCACAACCGATTCTCACACCGACTCTGAGACGGTGCACATCAATTGCGAGCTTACCCTTGGTGCGGACGCAAAGTTCGCCCTCGCCGAGGATTGGCGCACCAATCCCAATTATATTCCGGATCAGGACGCGGAACTCGACTTGAATGGGTCGATTGATTTGAACGGCCACACGCTGACACTGGTGGCGGGCCTCCAAACAAGGCTCAAAGTCACCGGGGTAATCACGGGCACGGGTGACATAATTGCCAAGGGAACGGGGTTCCCGGGAACTCCGGGTGTGGTGCAGTTTAGCGGATCGGAGGGAAACACATTTCACGGGACCATGACGGTCACCACCTCCGGTGCACCGGATGGTGGATATTTCGAAGCCGACGCCACCTTCAATAAAACATCGGGAGTAGTAGTCAGTGACCACCTCGTCGTGGAGAACCGTGCCATTCTTAGGCTGGATCGTTCCGAGCAGATCGGAGACGACGCCTTAGTTGAGATTCTGGGTGGTGATGGCCTGACCGTACGCGAGGCGGGGGACGATTCTGGCGTTACGGTCGGAGGAACCCCGCAAGTTTCTTCAACCATCCTTTTGAACGGGAATCATGAAACGATCGGGTCTTTAAAGATGGTCAACTTCCAGAAGGACAGCGACCCGTGTCTCTTGGCAGGGGGTGGCGGCATCCTCACACTGCAGGAGGGCATTGACAGCACCGCCCAGAACGACCAGGCCACGCCTGTGATTAAAGGGCGGATCCAACTTCCCGATGGCCCTCATACCTGCACCGTTAATCAGTTTTCTGCCGGTTCTGGCGTTTACGCCGGGTTGGACCTGGAGGCAAGTCTGGTCGGTACCAGCTTGGCCAAAATGAGCTGGGATGGAGCTGGCGCCCTGGCCGTTGCGGGCGACAATCAGGCCTTCAAAGGCACCTGGGAAATGCACGGATCCACGACCCTGGATCTGCAAAATGCCCAGGCCTTAAGCGGCAACAACGTGACTCTTCAGGACGCCAGCTCCGTGATTCTGCGGAACGCTTCTTTCAACGGCTCAATCCTTAACGTCCAGGGTCAGGCTCCAATTACCTCAGCGACGACGGGATCCTTTCTCAGAGCGGTCGGCAATTGCGCGTGGAACGGTGGGATCCAACTCAATTCGAACCTTGTGGTCTATGCTGACAACCTAACCCTCAACGGTCTCATCAGCGGCCTCGGTGGCATCGAATTCCTTAACAATACTGTGAAGATCGGAGGCGAAGATCCCAATGGATATACCGGTGCCACTTTGGTGCATTGCGCCACTTTGAGTCTCAGCAAGCCGTCCGGCGTCAGCGCTTATGAGGGCCCTCTCGTGATCGGCGGAGGGACAATCCCGTCCCAAGTGGTCTGGCTTAACTCCGACCAAACTCCGAGTGGCGATTTGACTCTGTTCGCCAACGGCCTGGTCAACCTCAATAACCAGGACGAGCGCGTCGGCGCCATCACGTTCAACGGCGGCCGCATCGACACCGGCATCGGGCACCTGGGGTTTACACAGACGGTGAGGGTTAATCCCGCCAGCACCACGGCAACTATCGACGGCTTTCTCGATCTGCCGTCTCCTGGCGATGCGGTCTTCAACGTGGCTGAGGGGAGTGCCTCGCCCGACCTCTACCTTAATGCCGTGATCTCAGGAAACGCGGGGCATCTAATTAAACAAGGTGCCGGCAGCATGCGCTTTGGGAGGGCAAACACCTATACCGGCGTCACCGAAGTGAGGGAGGGTGCCCTCCAAATTGACGACAGCGCATCGCTGGGCAGCACCAGCGCCGGCACCACGGTGGCCTCCAACGCAACCCTTCAAGTGACTAGCGCTTTTGCCAATCTCGCCGAACCGCTCTCTCTTGACGGGGCCGGCATCGACGGAACCGGGGCGGCACTGCAAATTGTCAATGGGGGACAAATTAACTTGACCGGGCCCTTGAATCTCGATGGCCCTACCACCATTAACGTTGGCACCGACGCGGCCATGAGCATCAACGCCACCATCAGTGGCAACGGTTCACTGACCAAGACCGGCCAGGGCATCCTCTCCCTTGGTGGCACAGCCGATAATTCGTATTCGGGGGACACTGTGGTCAGTCGTGGGACGCTTCTGCTGAACAAGCCCGATGGGAGTGCCGCGGTGCCTGGCCGCCTGGTCATCGGCCCAGCGATCGTTCGCCAATTCAGCAGCTTTACAATCGTCGGCAGCATTAGTGTGGGCACGGGCGGACTTTGGGACCTCAATGGTCACGCGGAGGGATTCAGTGTGCCGGATCTTCACGGAGATGCACCGCTTACCTTTCGCAACGGCGGACGTCTGCAAACCGGCCTTGGGATCCTCTATCTGCCCGTTGGCGGGGATGTCATTGTCAACCCGGGACTCTTCGGCAGCGAGATCTCCGGTAATATCGGACTGGATCCCGGCCCGCACCATTTTGTTGTTGGTCGCTCCTTCTCTGGCGTGACGGAATGCGTGATCGAGCCGGGTTTCACCATCAGTCAGACCTCGACGGCCGCTGACTTGATCAAGGATGGCACAGGCACGCTGATTCTCTCGGCCACCAATAGTTATACCGGCAGCACCAAAGTCACCGATGGCGTTCTCCAGATCGAGGGCGTGCAATCGCCTCCGCGCAGCTCGATCCAGGTCAGTGGCGGGATTCTTCAAGGCGCCGGCGCGCTGGGGCCGGTCCTTTTGGACGGAGCCTCGGCGGTCGTCGCGCCGCACGTCAGTACCGGCATTATGATTTGCGACGACTTTGCCGCCTCCATCTCCGGTAGCGGCACATTGCAGGTCCAGATTAACGGCTCCCAGCCTGGAAGTGGCTACGATCAGCTCTTGGTCCGGGGGATCTGCAACCTCTCCGGCATCAGCTTGAAGGGCTCGCTCAATTTCCCCTCCGCCGTCGGTGACCAGTTCACCATCGTCCAGACCAGCCCGGACGATCCCGTGGAAGGCGCGTTTAACAACCTCCCAGAAGGGGCGCTTCTCACACTTTCCGGGGAGCTGTTCAGCATCAGCTACGCAGCGGGGGGCGGGACACAAGTGGTGCTCACCCATCTATCGCAGCTCGCGGCACCCACGAGCATTTGGGTCAACAACCAGGGAGGTGACTGGAATAATCCGGCGAACTGGAGTACGCAGTCGGTCCCGATTGGCTTGAACGCTGCAGTCACCAATAACGGCTTCTATACGATAACCAATCAGACCAATATCAGCCTCGCGCAGTTCTATTACTCAAACCCTGGCAGCACTATCTCGGGCACCGGCGGTCTCACCGTGAGCGGCCTTTTCAATTGGCCCGGAGGCTCATTTTCCGGGCCGAACACCGTAACGGCAAACGGCGGGCTGCACATCAGCGGGTCCTCCATAAAATTGCTCACCGACGAGACTCTAGTAAACAGCGGGGCTGCCACCTGGGGCGATGCAGGAGAGATCTTCCTTGCCGGCAATTCCGTGGTTTCGAACACACCGAGCGGAACTTTCAATTGCACCGGGGACGCAACCATGGAGAACGGCAGCGGCGCGAACCGGTTCGACAACGCTGGTCTGTTCCAAAAAGGTGCTGGCTCAGGCACCACGCAGATTAATGTCCCCTTCAACAACAGCGGAACGGTTCACGTGCAATCGGGCACTCTCGTTTTCAACAATGGTGGGACCAATACGGGCACTTATGTCGTCTCGGGGAGTCGGTCGTTAATCTTCGGCAACAGCTCTCATTTCTTTTCAGAATCCTCGGCCATCACCGGTTCCGGGAATGTCAGCTTTAATAACGGGACCTTCGACATAGCAGGCTTGGTCAACGTCGCCGGAAGCCAGACCTTCAATGGTAGCACGATCAATCTCCGCGGAAAAAACGACTACGTCGGCAATGACCTAACCGTCGTGGCCAGCACCTTGAATTTCAATGGCTCCGGAACAGTGGCTCCGGCCACCCTCACTCTGGGGATCTTCGGAACTTTGGGAGGTTCGAACTCGGTCACCGTAACCGGCCTGCTGACCTGCGGGACCACTTCCACCATCCAGGGCACTGGCATCGCTGTGGCCAACGGAGGCTTGTTGATCTCACCTCGCCTCGACCTGGAAGAAAAGACACTGGTCAATAACGCCACCGCACTGTGGACCAATAACGGCATTGATTCAATCACGTTGGGCGGTGGCGCGGTGCTCTCCAACGCCCCGGGAGCGCTCTTTGATTGCGCAAGCAGTGGATTCTTCCGGAACGGGCCCGGCTCCAACGTCGTCGTCAACTTAGGTACGTTCCGGACGAGAGGCCCCACCAACGAAATCCGGATCGAGACGTATTTCAATAACGCCGGCTCGGTCGAAGTCCAATCGCAAAGGCTCAGCCTGGCGGGTGGCGGAAACGAAACCGGTACGATCACCGTCGCCGCCGGGGCTACCCTGGGCCTGGTAGCCGGCACCCACGATTTCGATCCCACGAGCCTCATCACCGGCGACGGCGACTTCACCGTCGGTGGCGGTGTTGCGAACCTCGCTGGGACGGTGAACATAACGGGAACGCACAGCTTCACTTCCGGAACCGCCAACATCACAGGCGATTACCTCTGCGTCGGTAATGCACTGACCATCGTCGGCGGCACCGCCAACTTCAACGGGACCGGCACTATCGCTCCCGCCAGTCTGACCGTCGGTCTCTTTGGGGATCTCGGCGGGTCTAACCTGGTGACCGTGAACGGCCCTCTGACTTTAAACTCGGGCGCCTCTCTCTCCGGCAGCGGCAGTGTGGTTGCCAATGACGGGATCGCCATGTTCGGCGGCATCGCCTTGAGCGGTCGCACTCTGATCAACCTGGGTATCGCCTCCTGGTCTGATCCCGCGATGGCGACGTTCACCCTCCTCAATGGCGCCATCCTCTCCAACGCGCCCAATGCCGTGCTTGATCTGGCTTCTGACGGCATTTTCGACAACGGCGCGGGGGCCAATGCGATCCACAACGCCGGGACCCTTCGCAAGAGCAGCGGGACCAATGCCACCCTGGTCTTTTGCCCGTTTATCAACACCGGCACCGTCGAAGTCCAGTCGGGTACATTGAAGTTCTCCGCAAACGATCCCTATACTCAATATAGCGGCATCACGCGTCTGCATGGCGGCAGCCTGGCCTCCAGTTCTCCGATGCGCATCATGGGCGGGATCCTCAAGGGCAATGGCCTGATTTCAGGCTCGGTCGTGAATTCCGGCATCCTAAGCCCGGGCGAGTCTCCAGGCCAAATTATCATCGCCGGTGACTACACCCAGACCGACGACGGCATTCTGGAAATCGACCTTGGGGGAACCAACGCCATCACCGGCTTCGATCAGCTCATTGTGAGCAACACGATCACCCTTGGAGGAACATTGAACGTCCGGCTCACCAATGGCTTCTCCTTGACCCCAAATTCCAGCTACCCGTTCATGGTTGGCGGCAAGATCAATGGCTCATTCGCGACGGTGAATGTCCCGTTCAACGAAGGGGCAATCGTGCTCAATTCCTCGGGCACGAATCTCACTCTCCAAGTCGTCAATCTCCGACCTAAGATACCAGCCATTCCGGATCAAACGATTACTCGATTCTCGACGTTTCATCAAACAATCGGCGCGACCGACGACGATTCCCCCGCCCAAATCTTGACCTATCGTCTACCGAGTGCACCGAGCACCGCCACCATCGACCCGAACGGCGTGATCACCTGGACGCCAACGGTGGGAGATCCGGTTACCAACTATTTCACCGTTTCCGTTGTGGACAATGGCTCACCGATTTTGGGTGCCGCTCGCACATTTCAAGTTGTCGTGCAAGATCCGGCCGTCGGCCCGGCCATTTCGCTCAATCCGGGACCGGCTAGCTCCCATTCTTACACCCTAACATTTAGCGGCACGCCTGGTTCCGAATACGTGGCGCAATACGCCACAAATATGCCGGGGTTGTGGTTCAACCTCGGAACCAATGCGGTCGGCCCCAACGGCCTATGGTCGATAACGGACCTCTCCGCCACCAACGCGGTTCGCTTCTACCGATCTAGGTGGCTGGCTCCCCAGCCGTAGCAGGGTTTCCCGTCTCCCGCCGGATGGCTTTTCCCACTTTGTTGAAAGATCTGCCGCGCGTGAGGCTTACCAGAGGTGTGATATCAATGCCGTCATGGCTCGGTTGGCGTTCGGTCAGACCCGTCACGCAGCGCCGTGGCTGGGATCCCCCCGTGGGAGGAGTTCTTTCTGTGGTCTTCGTCTGCTGCGTGCTCGGCGGCCTGGTCTGGCCTGCCCACGGGAGGCAGAGGTATTGGACCGGCAACGTGAGCAATCTGTGGAGTGTTCGGGGCAACTGGGACCCAGACGAGGCACCACCCCAGGATGGTGATGAGCTCTTGTTCTTTTACGCTACGGAAGGCGTTAGCGATCCAGACCCAATGTTCAATGACCTTGTCGATCTCAAAGTTAAAACGTTGGATTTCAACACTGGGGTCGAATATTATTACCCTGGGGCACCTAACTGGGAGTTGGATGGGAACGCCTTAACAGTGCTGAGTAGTCTTGAGTCTTATTTTCAAACCGACTCCGAGAGTATTCATATCAACTGCGGTCTTAGGCTCGGCGGGGATGCGAAGTTTGCGGTGGCTGAAGAATGGCAGACTGAACCCAATTTCATTCCTGGTCAGGACGTAGCGCTCCTGTTGAACGGCCCAATCGATTTGAACGGCCATACGCTCACCGTGGTGGCGGGCATCCAGTCGCTGGTCGAAATATCGAGCGTCATTTCGGGAACCGGAGACATCATTGCCAAAGGGACTGAGATTCCTGGCTCGGAGGGGGTTGTCAAATTCAGCGGCCCCCAGGGAAACACCTTCCACGGAAGTCTGACGGTCGAGCCGGCCAGTTTTTACGGCGATTTCGGTGATCCTGCTGTCAGCGCCGTCCGGTTCAACAAGGCACTCGGGGTCGCGGTGAATGATGCGGTACGAGTGAGCAGATCAAGCCTGAGTCTGGATCGTCCGGAACAGATCGGGGATAACGCGACCGTCACAATTGCGATCGTGCCCGGTGCCGGAGGCAATCCCGCCATCCAATCAGTGTTTCGTCTGAATGGCCATAGTGAAACCATCGCAAACCTTGAGATGGATGATTTTCCTATAGATAGCGCACCGAGTCTGATGGATATCGGCGGCGCTCAGCTCACGGTGCTCAGCAATATCACTTGCAACGCGGGCGACGCTTCCGTTGTGCCGACGATCAAAGGTGCCTTGCTCTTCTCTGGCCCCGAGCACACGATTACAGTCTTGAGTTCAGGGTATGCGGGGCTAGATATGCAAGGGCAAATCAACGGGCTCAGATCCGTGTCGACCTCCGTCAAAGGCAACGCCGCGCTGATCCTCGAGCGCCAGAACAATTATCTGGGACAATACATTGTGGGAGACTCGGCCATTCTGGATGTCCGAGACGATCACGCGATTGTTGGCGGCTCGGTTTCCCTTCAGGAACACGGCTCCCTTACCCTGGGAAACACCTCGATCAACGGAATAACACTCAACGTCATCGGTGACAATCCCGTTACGCCGGACCTGACGGGCTCGCTAATGACGGCCATTGGCACATCAGCGTGGAATGGCCCGATTCAGCTTTTCAGGAATCTTGTCGTCGTCGCGGACAACACCTTCCTCCGAGGGCAAATCAGCGGCGAAGGCGGGATCGAACTGCTCAACGGGAAAGTTCAGCTTGGCGGCGGCGACGCAAATACCTTCACTGGCGTGACGCTGGTTCGGTGTTCGCTCCTCGAACTTGCCAAGCCACCCAACGTCGAGGCCTACGCCGGCCGTCTGGTGGTAGGGGGCGGCTTCGGCGACCTTTGCGAGGCGCGCTGGCTTAACAACCATCAGCACAGCGGCACCGATCTCACGATCTTCTCCAATGGACTGGTCAATCTGAATAATCACAACGAAGATTTCGGGCCGGTCACGTTTAATGGGGGCAGAGTGGAGACCGGTAACGGACAATTCGCGTTCTACCAACCTCTGACGGTCAATCCAGCCCAAACTCCCGCCGTCATCGACGGCTTTCTTGGTCTTCCGCCTCCCGGGAATGCGGTCTTCAACGTTGGGGATGGCACTGCCGATCCTGATCTGTTGGTACACGCGACCGTCTTTGGTGCAGCGGAGCTTGTCATCAAGCGCGGTCCGGGAACCATGCGTTTTGACGGTTCGAATACCTATAGTGGTCCCACCAGGGTTGACCAAGGCGCTCTGCAAGTTGCCAATACCGCCGCGCTCGGCGCCAGCGTTGCCGGCACTGTTGTCGAGACCAACGCCACTCTTCAGGTTATTGGCTCAGCGAACATTCAGGAGAACATCACGATCAGCGGCGCTCTCTCCATCGCGGATGGTGGCACGTTGACCTTGAACGGGCTGCGCCTGGAGGGCAACTCGGACGTCAATGTCGGGACGGGCGCAATACTGAACATTGAAGGGGCCATCGGCGGCGGCGGAAACCTAAGGAAAGACGGGGCTGGGACTCTCTCCTTCGGCGGGACGGTGGCGAATACTTATGACGGCGATACCATCGTGGTTCGGGGCACACTGTTGTTGAACAAGCCTACTGGAATTGAGGCTGTCCCTGGCCGTCTCATCATCGGGCCCGGCGCTCCCAATTCGCAGTCCACCGTGAAGCAGCTGAGCAGCTTCACCATTGTTGGGAGTGTCACGGTTGACCGCGGCGGGTTGTGGGACCTCAATGGCCAAGCCGAGGGGTTCAGCGTGCCGGACCTCCACGGGGATCTGCCGCTCACCTTGAGGAACGGAGGCAGGGTGCAAACCGGATCAGGCATCGTTTTCCTGCCGGTTGGTGGAGACATCCTGGTCAGCCCCGGGACCCTGGGAGCCTCTACGTTTTCAGGGAGAATCGGACTGGATCCGGGTCCTCATCATTTCACCGTGTTGAGCCGCACCTTTGGACTGGGCGGGCCCGAATGCACCATCAACGCCGTCATCAGCCAAACCTCGACCGCCGGTACCTTAATCAAAGATGGCGCCGGCACGCTGGTGCTTGCCAGCGCGAACACCTACACCGGCGACACCGTCGTCTCTGGCGGCACGCTCCAAGTGGACGGATTGCAGCCCCAAAGCCTCGTCCAGGTCAATAGCGGCACGCTCCAGGGCGCAGGCTCGGTGGGACCGCTGGAAATGAACGATGCCACGGCAGTGGTTGCGCCTCGTGGCAGCCCCACATCCTTGACCTGCGGCAATTTCAACGGAGGCCTCACCCCTGGTGGCATCTTGCAGGTTAACCTGAATGGCCCTAAGCCGGGTAGCGGTTACGATCAACTCGTCACGCATGGGTTCGTTACTCTCTCCAACATCAGCTTGGACGCCTCCCTGAACTTTTCTTCCGCGATCAATGACCAATTCACCATCCTTCGGAACGAAGGTTCGCTGCTTGTCAACGGAACCTTCAACGATCTGCCGCAGGACGCGACATTCACCGTCTCTGACGAAACATTCCTCATTAACTATCACGGCGGTGATGGCAACGACGTGGTGCTCACCCACGTCTCGCCACTCACGCAGGCAACTGCTGTATGGTCGAACGACTCCGGTGGCGATTGGAACAGCGGTACCAACTGGAGTATCCAGGCCGTGCCCAACGGCTTGAACGCGGCTATCACCAACCGGACTGGCATCCCTTACGCCATCACCAACGACCTCAGCGTCGCCGTCGCGGAGTTCTTTTACAGCAATCCGGTCAGCACCATTGGAGGCGGTGGTGATCTGACGATAAGCAAACTCTTCACCTGGCAGGGCGGATGGTTCGGGGGCAGTGGCAAGGTCACCGCCAATGGAGGCTTACACCTGAGCGGTCCCGCTTCTTCCTTGGCGAAGGTAATTTCAGGCAAGACGCTGATTAATTCGGGCGCCGCGCTCTGGAGCGACGACGGGACGCTCATTTTTAACAATGGCGCGTTGCTCTCGAACCCGGTTGGGGGGACGTTTGACTGCGCCGGAGATGGATCCATTGAGAACGGCCCCGGCGCTAACCAGGTTTCCAACGCGGGCCTTTTTCGCAAGACCGGCGGCCTCAACGCCACGCGAATCAGTGTCGCGTTCAACAACAGCGGCACGGTCGATGTTCAGTCGGGCACCCTCAGCTTGAACGGCGGCGGAACCAACACCGGCGCGATGGTGGTATCGCCTGGCGCTGCCTTAAACTTAGGCGCCGGCGTTCATGCCTTTCTCCCTGCCTCGACTCTAACTGGCCAGGGCCACCTCATCACCAGCTCCTTTTCTGACGTGGCCAACCTGGCAGGCCTGGTGAATGTCACCGGAAGCAACCTCTTCACCGCGGGAACCATCAACGTGACCGGGAATTACATTTGCTCGAACAACGACCTGGCAATTTCGGCGTCCACCCTCAATCTGAACGGTTCGGGGACCATTGCGCCTTCGACGCTGACGCTCGGCTCCGGTGGCACCTTGGGGGGATTCAATCTCGTGACGGTCAGCGGCCCCATGACCCTGGCGAGTAGCTGTTCTCTGAGCGGCAGTAATAACGTCATCGCCAACGGCGGCTTGACGTTCCTGCCGGGAGGCTTCTCAGTGAGCGGAAGGACCCTGGCCAACACATCCACCGCCGTCTGGACAAACAACACGATTGGCGCGATTACATTCAGCGAAGGCGCCGTTTTATCTAACGCGCCGGGAGCCGTATTTGATTGCTTCGGCCCAGGCATCATTCAGAACAGCTCCGGGGCTAACAAGGTCGTCAATCTTGGATTGTTCCGAAGAAATAGCGACACGAACGAAACCACGATTGACACGGCTTTCGACAATGGCGGAACGGTTAGTATCCAGTCCGGCACTCTGAACCTGAGGGGTGGAGGAACATCCATCGGCGATTATCAGGTCCTGGCTGGCGCTGCTCTGCGGTTGGGCGGAAGCGTCCACGACTTCGACCCTGTTAGCAGCATCACCGGCGCGGGTGACTTCGGCGTGAGTGGCGGAACGGCGAACCTTGCCGGCTTGGTCAACGTGAGCGGGACCCATACCTTCGGCCCAGGGACCGCCAATATCACCGGCAATTACAACTGCGTCAGCAACACTTTGATTATCGCCGGCGGCAGGGCGGATTTCAACGGAACAGGCCTCATCGCGCCCGCTGAGCTGACCCTTGGTGTGTTTGGTACCTTGGGTGGTTCGAATTTCGTGACTGTCAGCGGCCCCATGACCTTGAATAGCGGTTGCGTGATCGAGGGTGGGAACGCCATCATCGCGGATGGCGGTTTAAGGATACTCGGAGGCGTTTCGCTCACTGGCCGGACCTTCGTTAATAGGGGGGCGGCGCTCTGGACGAATAGCGGAATTGTCTCCATGACCTTCATCGGAGGCGCTGTCCTTTCCAATGCGCCTGGCGCAACTTTTGATTGTGCCCTCGACGGCGAGTTCGCCACGAGTGTGGGCGCCAACGCGATTCTGAATGCGGGCACCTTTCGCAAGGTTGCCGGCGACGCTATTACTCCGGTCAGAGTTCCCTTTATCAACAGCGGCACTCTCGAAGTTCGATCGGGAACCCTCAGTTTCATCTCGACCGGAAATTACACCCAAACCAGCGGCCTTACCTTGTTGCACGGCGGAACGATCGCCAACAGCTCGCCGCTGCGCATCATGGGCGGCAGGGTCAAAGGGAACGGTTTGATCTCCGGCTCCGTCATCAACTCCGGCATCGTCAGCCCAGGAGAATCTCTTTCCTCGGGCATCGTTCCCAACCTACGGCTAGGGCGCGCACGGTCATCCTCCGGTCCAGGGAGTTCACCGGGGCAGATTTTCATTGCCGGCGACTATACGCAGACTGCCGATGGCGTACTTGAGATCGTCATTGGCGGCACAAATGCAATTACCGATTTCAACAGCCTCATCGTGAGCAATACCGTCACTCTTGGTGGCACACTCAATGTGAGTTTTGCGAACGGATTCTATCCGCCGGCAAACTCAACTTTCTCCTTCCTGGGCGGTTCCCAGGTGATTGGCGCCTTCGACAACATCAACGTTCCCTTCAGAGATGTCGGTCTCGCGCTTACTTTTTCCGGCACCAGTGCCGCTCTTCAAGTCATGAATGTTCGACCAAGCATCGCGCCCATTTCCGACCAGAAGGCGCCCCGGCTCTCGCCCTTCACCCTAGCCGTCCAGGCCACCGACGATGACCTGCCAGCTCAGACCTTGCACTACGCCCTCGTCGACTCGCCTCCCGCTGCCCAGATCGATACTAACGGCGTCGTTACCTGGACGCCTACGGCCGCCGATCCGGCGACCAACGTGTTCACCGTGCTGGTCACCGATAACGGGTCCCCGCACTTGACGGCGTCCCGTAGCTTCCAGGTCCTCGCCGTGAATGCAGGAGGCGGGAGCTCAGCGCTATCGCTTCAAACCGGAGTTCCAGGCCCACAGTCCAACACCGTAACCTTCAGTGGGACAGTCGGTTCTGGGTACGTCACCGAGTTTGCCACAAACATCCTCGGCCCTTGGTTCAGCCTGGGAACCAACTCGGTCGGTACTAATGGCGATTGGTCAATCGTTGACCCCAACGCCACGAACTTCGCTCGTTTTTACCGAGCTCGGTCCGTTCTTACGCCGTAGGAACCGGCTGCGGCCTAAGGAGGGGCTCGGGCATGCAGGGCCTGCCGGGCCCCAAGGATTCGATTCTTCTGGCTCGTCCTCTTGCAGCTAGCTCGTCAAGCTACGCGGACCACCTTGAAGCCGGATTGGGCAACCGACCAGGGAAACCTCATCCGGGCTCGCCTTAGCTCAGCGGGCTACGAGGAACTGAGTCGCACCCGCCTCATCGAACCGACTTTCCTCTTCGGCGACAGGAAGATCGTCTGGGCTCCACTCGCCTTCGCCCACCGGCATGTGTTTGCCCGCAACGATAAAGAGCTAATCTGCGCCTCGCTCGCCGCCTATCCGTAAGCGGAGGCCGAAAGCACTTTTATTGACTCCGCCCACACAGCGATTACCTTAAGTTGCTTCTATGCGTCATATTCTGGTAACCGGCGGCGCGGGGTTCATCGGGTCGAACCTAGTCCTCGCTCTGCAAAGCATCCACCCCGATGCTCGACTTACGGTCGTAGACGACTTTCGGAGCGGGGATTTCCGCAACCTGCGCGGCTTTAGAGGAGACGTTGTGGCGGCCGATGTTTCTCGACTCGATTGGGGTAACCAGTTCGCGGGCTGCGGTTTCGATGCCATCTTCCACGAGGCATCCATCACTGACACGACCGTCCATGACCAGTTTTTGCAGGTTCACGACAACGTCGAAGGCTTTAGACGGCTGCTCGAGTTTGCCGCCCAAACCCGGACCCCCGTGGTTTATGCCTCGTCGGCGGCCACCTACGGGATCGGCGCCGCAGTGATGAGCGAAGAGCAGCCTCCCGCCCCGGCAAATGTTTACGCCTTCTCGAAGGTGCAGCTGGACAACTTGGCACGCCGCTATGCCTCGAGCGATGGGGATTGGCGCATCGTGGGTGTTCGTTACTTTAACGTGTACGGCCCCAATGAGCCTCACAAGAAGGCCGCTGCGAGCATGATCTACCAGCTCTATTGCCAGATGAAATCAGGCAAGCGGCCGCGCGTGTTCAAGTTCGGCGAGCACAAGCGCGATTTTGTCTATGTCAAAGACGTGGTTAGCTTGACCATCCAAGCGCTCAAAGCCCCCCGGAGCACTGTATATAACTGCGGTTCCGGCCACGCGTTCTCGTTCAACGAAATCATCGCCGCGCTAAACCAACACCTCGGCACCAACCTCGAGCCAGAGTACTTCGATAATCCCTACAGCTTCTACCAACCCCACACAGAGGCCGACATGAAACTGGCGAAGGCCGACCTGGGTTTCAGCCCGGCCTACTCCCCCACTGTCGGCATCGCCGACTACGTCAATACGCTCGAAGCGGCCGTTCGCTGATTCTCATCCGATATGTCAGAAGATCCTCGTCCTTTCGACCCCGAAGCCCCACCCAAACGGCGTTGGCTGCGACGCCTTGGAATCGCCGCCGGTGCTCTCCTTCTCCTGCTGGTAGTCGCTTACTTTGTGGTCACGAGCGGCGGCTTCGTCAGGTCCTTCATCATCCCGCGAGTTGGGCAGGCCATCAATGCCAAGCTAACGGTCGGAGAGGCATCTCTCAGCCCGTTCTCCGGGTTGGAGCTTCGCCAAGTCCGGCTCGAAACAACCGGCGCTGAGCCTTTGCTCCAGGCCGAATCACTGCGCGTGCGATACGATCTGATGGCCATCCTCCATGGCAACATCGTAGTGCCGGAGATCACCCTGGTGGGTCCGACCGTTAGCGTAGTTCAACAAGCCGACGGGAAAAGCAATCTGGATCCGCTCCTGCAGCTCGGCTCGAAAAAGACCACGGCCCCCAAACCACCAAAAGAAAAAGGGCCGACGCTGGTGGACCTTGGGAAGATCACGCTCAGCAAAGGCACTCTCAAGTGGCTCAAGGAGAATAAGGACGGATCGCGCCAGAGCAGCGCGGTCACCGGCTTGGAGATTGCGGTTTCTGGAGTCAAGAACGGCCAGACAAGCAAGCTGACGATTGCAGCCGATGTGGACCAGGAAACACAGGCCTCGCCAAAGGCCACCAACGTCGCGGATGTCCTGCGAGCCAAACTGTCCGGAACGGTTGATTTCACCCTCGATCCCAACCTCCTCCCAAGCACGGTCAAGGGCGATGTTCACTTCGATGTCGGCCAAGGCCAGGGCGCCTACAAAGAATTGACCGGGCTCGGCGTGGTTCTGGCCTGTGACTCGACGCCCACCGAACTGCGCCAAGCCTCCCTGAGGTTCTCGCGCGGAGCCCAGCCCTTGGGCCACTTGGACGTTAGAGGACCGTTCGACGCCGCCAAGTCCGAAGCAAAACTGACCCTCACGGTCTCGGATCTTGACCGCAACGTGCTGAATCTGTTCGGGGCGCCGCGCGGTCTTGATTTCCTCAAAACAACGGTTAATACCACCAACCGAATCGAAATCACCGCCATGGGCGCATTGGTTGCCGCTCGAGGCACGTGGGGCGTGCGCCAGTTCTCGATCAAACAAGGTGACATGACCACGCCCTCCGTGGACATGAGCCTGAGCTACGAGTGCGCCGTGAACCTCACGGAGAAAACCGCGGCGATTCAGAAGTTGATTCTGGCTGGCACCCAAGGAGGCCGCCCGGTGCTCAGCGCAGTGCTGGATCGACCCATGAACGTCGCTTGGAACGGGAAGTCCCAGGGATTGAACGAAGCCGCGGTATCACTCGCGATCACCAACCTCGATTTGCGAGACTGGCAGTTGTTCATGGGACCAGCCAAACCCGAGGGAACCTTCTCGGCGAAGGGCACGATCAGCTCGAAAATGGATGGGCAACGCTTGGCCTATGATCTGGCGGCTCAACTGAAAGACCTCGCTGTCACCGCGGGCTCCAACCGCGTCGGCCAACTCCAAATCAACCTTGCCTGCAAAGGCCAATTCAACGATTTCAGAAGTGCCCTGCTGGACAATTACTCCCTGGAGGTCGGCCAGGGCGGGTCCAGTCTCGCCAAACTGAATGGATCGGGAACGTTCGACGCCACCACGAAAGACGCGAATATCCAGGTCGGAGCGGCTGCCGATCTGCCCAATCTCCTGAAGATCTGGCCGCAACCACAACTGAAGCTTACCTCCGGGCAGTTGGTTGCTAACGGCCTCATCACTGGGGAAAAGGGCAAACTCACCTCCAATTTGAACGTAGCGCTCAAGAAGTTGACCGGCAGATGCGCCAGTTACGACTTGAGTGACTGGCAGCTGAGCTTCGCAAGCACCCTCGATCTGCAAGATCAGAAACTTCGGATCAGCCGAGCCGCGCTTGATGTCAGCCAGGGCAATGCGTCGGGCGGCAAGCTGGAGTTGAGCGGCACTATCGACCTCACCAATCCCACCAATAAAACCGGACAGTTCGAGTTCAATGTGCAAAACCTCAACCAGGTAGCCATCGGCCCGTTCGCCGCCTCCGCGCTCGCTCCCAACACACTCACTTCCAGCACTCTCAACCTCAAAGGCACGGCGCACTTCGATCCCGCGGCGGAGACGGCGGTGCAGGCTACCTTAGATCTCTCTAACGTTCTCTTGACTGACCCGTCACATAAACTGCCGACGAAGCCTTTCGCAGCTCAACTGCGTGTGGACTTCGCTCAAAACCAAGGGCTATTCGACATCCGTCAGTGCGTCCTTTCGTTGACACCGCACACCGCCGGAACAAACGAAATCACGCTCAGTGGAAAACTGAATCTAACCAATCAAGTTGGCGATTTCTCATTTGCGATTAATGAACTCAACGAGTCCGGTTTGGCGCCCTGGCTCGCGCCAGCGCTCGCCCCCCGCACCCTGACATCCATCTCCATCACCAGCAAAGGTACGGCTCACTATGATCCACAAGGCACAGGGAAGGTCCAATTCGATTTGGAATTAGCCCGTCTCTTGGTCAAGGACCCTGACAGCACCGCTCCCCCATCTCCCATCGGCGCCAAGTTCCGACTGGACATAGCCCAACAGCAAAGCCGGCTGGATATCAACAAGTGCGTGCTGACCCTGCCCCCAAACCAACGTGCCACCAACGAGATCCAGGCTACGGGGAAAATGGATCTCGCCAAGACGAATGCTCGTCCCACCGAACTGCATCTGACGGCAGATTCCCTGGACCTGACGACGCTCTATGATCTCTTCACAACCAACGCGACCAAGAAGGCCAATGGCAAGGCCGCGGCCGGCAACCAGCCGGTGACGGCTACCGTCGCAAATGCTGGTGAACCCGATCCCATTTCGCTTCCGTGGCAGGAGTTCACCGCGGATCTCAAAATCGGGCGACTCTATCTGCGGCAGATGGTAATTTCCAATTGGACCGCCGGGGCGGCGGTTAAAAAGGGCCAAGTCACGCTCAAGCCGTTTCAACTTAGCCTCAATGGAGCCCCGGTAGATGCTTCTGCGAGCGCCGATCTCACGCAGCCCGGTTATGTTTATTCATTGAGCCTCCGCACAGACAAACTGGCGCTAGGGCCCATCACCGACACCTTCAATCCGGACAAGAAAGGCCAGTTCGCGGGCGACCTCTATGCCAACGCGCAGGTCAAGGGAGCAGGAGTCACCGGGACTAACCTCCAAAAGAACCTTCAGGGGACGGTGGGGTTCAATTTGACGAACATGAACCTGCAGGTGGTGGGGCCGAAGCTCAAAGGAATCCTGACCCCAATCTCCCTCCTGCTTCAAGCCCCGGAACTGCTCGAAACTCCCCTTAATGTGATCGCTGGCGACGCGAGCATCACCAACGGTGTGATCATTCTCAACCATTTCGTCACCACCAGCCAGGCCTTCGTCGCCAATGCGCAGGGCGACATGAAGATTGCCGCAGTGCTCACCAATTCCCCGCTTCACATTCCCCTCCAACTTGCGTTGCGTCGCAACCTCGCCACGCGCGCCCGATTAGTCTCGGCCAATGCTTCCACGAACGGCGATTACGTGCCCCTGCCCCAGTTCGCAACCGTCGGAGGCACCATGGGGAATCCTAAAACCCAAATCGATAAGGCCAAACTCGGGGGGCAATTGCTCGACACGGCAGGCCAGCTAATCGGTGGGGAGAAGGGCAACCTGCTCCAGGGAGTTGGCGAATTGTTCAAGGGCG
>Ga0265329_10000503_pt1 | contig 20249 bp, 12 predicted proteins | sample 41627metaG_FD_202091 | JGI IMG/M metagenome (GOLD analysis project Ga0265329, IMG submission 202091) | Rhizosphere microbial communities from Carex aquatilis grown in University of Washington, Seatle, WA, United States - 4-16-27 metaG | ecosystem: Host-associated > Plants > Roots > Rhizosphere...
GATTCGGTGAATTCCACAGGACGAGTTGGTCAGTCCCTGTGCGGGGCGTGCGCGGATGCCCGGAGGGCGACCGCAGGTCGCCCCTACGAGGAACGCGATGCAGACGGCGATCGGTTCCTCTGCTCCGGTTTGAGATCACAAATTGTGACCTTGAAGCGTTCATCGCTGTCCCCGTCTTGGCGCCAATTCCGCCTCGATCTCTTCCACCGTCGGCAAGCTGCCCTTGAGTTCCTTGGGCAGCCTTGCAAATAGCTTGGTTTCCCACTCGGCGACGCCGATGGGCTTGTGCATGTCGCGAAGGGCGTATTCGACTTGCATGCGTTTGCGCGAGCGACAAAGCAAGAGTCCGATGCTGGGATTGTCCTGGGGATGCTTGAGCAGGTCGTCGACCGCGGAAAGGTAGAAGTTCATCTTGCCCGCGTGCTCGGGCTTGAATGCCGTGGCCTTCAATTCCACGACGACATGGCAATGCAGCTTCACGTGATAGAAAAGCAAATCGAGGAAGTAGTCTTGGTCGTCGACGGTGAGCTTGACTTGGTTGCCGATGAACGCGAAGCCCGCGCCGAGTTCGAGCAAGAACTCCCGCACGTGGGCGATGAGATCACGTTCGGTGACACGTTCGTGCGCCTCTTGGCCCAGGGTCAGGAAGTCGAACGTGTACGGGTCCTTCAAGGCTTGCTGGGCAAGCGCGGCCTCGGAAGGCGGAAGCGTGCGTGCGAAGTTGGTGATGGGCTTGCCCTGTCGGGCGTGCGCCTTCTTCGCGATCTGCGCCTGTAGGAGCAAGCGGCTCCAGCCATGCGAACGCGCTTGTTCGGCGTACCAAAGGCGGTGCTCGCGCTTTTCAAGCTGCTGCAAAAGCAGGATGTTGTGACCCCAGGGAATTTCTGACACAGCCTGTGGCAGTTTCTTTGCGCTGACACCTGCGCGACTTTCTGACACGGGCTGTGTCAGTTTTCTCGGACCGCCTGACCACGCGAGATAGAACGCTCGCATCCGCCAGATGTTGCGGGGCGAGAAGCCTTGCAGGGTCGGGAAGGCTTTCCCCAAGTCATGGGCAAGACGTTCGACGACGGCATCTCCCCAGCCCGAGCCCGCCTGGCGTCGTACGATTGTGCCGCCAACCTGCCAGTAGAGAGCGATCAGCTCGCGACTGACCGCAAGCGCCGCGCGCGACTGTGCGGCGCCGATGCGTCGCTTGAGATCAGCGAGGACGGCGACGTAGTCACGGGGCATCTCGCGCATCGCGGGTGGGAGCGGGAAGGCCGCGCCTTGTCCCTGGATACGCCCGCGCGAACGGCTCACCGACAGGGCCTTGGTCCGCGGACCAATCTTCCTTCTACCCGCCATAGCCCAGCCCCTTCAAATTCGCCTTGATGGCCTTCTCCAGCTTGGCCCCCTCAGCGAACTGGCCACTTTCTGACACAGCCTGTGTCAGTTTCTTCGGATCGCTATTCAAGGTCACAGATTGTGACCTTGAGCGCCGCGCCTCATCGAGGCTGAGCGGGATAGCGGTCACAAACTGTGACCTCAAAGACATCACGCTGCTAGCCGGAATCCGGGGTACAGGGCCAGGGAAAGGGCACAGGCGCAGACTGGCGCCTTCCGTGTAGGGGCGACCTGCGGTCGCCCCTGTGGGCTCGCCTCCACGAGTTGGCGCGTTTGGGTTCGGCGAATTCCACCGGACGAGGTGGTCAGTCCCTGTGCGAGGCGGGCGTGGATGCCCGGAGGGCGACCGCAGGTCGCCCCTACGCGGAACGCGATGCGGGCAACCATTCGTTTCTGTCCTCCGGTTTGAGATCACAGATTGTGATCTCAAAAGCATCGCCCTAGCTTCCATAGCCCAGCCCCTTCAGGTTCGCCTTGATGGCCTTCTCCAGCTTCGCCCCCTCGGCGAACTGCCCGCTCAGCTCGGCCACCAGCCGCGCCATCTTCTTGCCGAAGGGCTCGCCATCATCGGCCACTTCCTCGGCACCGACGTAGCGGCCGGGTGTGAGCACGTGACCGTGGGTGGTGATTTCGGCGGTCGTGGCGGACTTGCAGAAGCCGGCAACGTCTTTGTACTTGCCCGCGCCCTTTCCCCCTTCGGGGGCTGCGGGACCTACCCGCCCTACACGCCCACCGCCGCCTTCGGCGGCGCCCTTGTCCCCGCGCCATGCGTGGTAGGTGCCGACGATCTTATCTAGGTCCGCATCGGTCAGCTCGCGGTGGACTCGGTCGATGAGCGTGCCGAGTTTGCGGGCATCGAGAAAGAGGGTCTGCTTGCGCCGGTCGCGGCGTTTGCCGTCGTTCTTGTTCTTGGCCAGGAACCACAGGCACACAGGAATCTGCGTGCTGTAGAAGAGCTGTCCGGGCATGGCGACCATGCAATCCACCAGGTCGGCCTCGATGATGGCTTTGCGGATGTCGCCTTCGCCGGATTGGTTGGACGACATGCTGCCGTTGGCGAGCACGAAGCCGGCCATGCCGTTCGGCGCGAGGTGGTGGATGAAGTGCGAGACCCAGGCGAAGTTGGCGTTGCCCTTGGGCGGGATGCCGAACTGCCAGCGCACGTCGTCGTCCTTGCGGAACCAGTCCGAGTCGTTGAAAGGCGGATTGGCCAGGACGTAGTCGGCGCGTAGGTCGGGATGCAGGTCGCGGCGGAAGGTGTCGGCTTGCTCGGGGCCGAAGTCGGCTTCGATGCCGCGCAGGGCGAGGTTCATCACGGCCAGGCGGCGGGTGGTGGCGTTGCTCTCCTGACCGTAGATGCTGATGTCGCCCAGCTTGCCGCCGTGGGCTTCGACGAACTTTTCCGACTGCACGAACATGCCGCCGGAGCCGCAGCAAGGGTCGTAGATGCGGCCCTTGTAGGGCGCGAGCATGGCAACCAGGCAGCGCACCACGCAGGACGGGGTGTAGAACTGGCCGCCGTTTTTGCCTTCGGCGCTGGCGAACTGGGTGAGGAAGTATTCGTACACGCGGCCCAGGATGTCCTTGGCGCGGTTTTCGCGGTCACCGAGGCCGATGGTGCCGATGAGGTCGATGAGCTCGCCCAGGCGGTGCTTGTCGAGGCCGGGGCGAGCGTACTCCTTGGGCAGGACGCCCTTGAGGCGCGGGTTGTCGCGCTCGACGGCGACCATGGCGTCGTCCACCACCTTGCCGATGGTGGGCTGCTTGGCGCTGGCCTGCAGGTGCGCCCAGCGGCCTTCCTTGGGCACCCAGAAGACGTTCTCGGCTTTGTACTCGTCCTTGTCTTCGGGGTTGGCACCCGCGTAGTCACCTTTGCCCGCGACCAGCTTGGCGTGGTGTTCGTCGAAGGTATCGGAGATGTACTTGAGGAAGACGAGGCCAAGGACGACGTGCTTGTATTCCGCCGCGTCCATGTTGTTGCGCAGCTTGTCCGCGGTCAGCCACAGCTTGGCCTCGAACCCGAGGGTGGCTCCCGACTGCTTGGTCTCCGTGGCGGCTTCGCTCGTCACATGGGTCTTGGCCGCTGACCTGGGAACGCGCTCGCTACGTTTCGCCACGGTTCATCCCCAGGTTTCGGCGCACGCAAAAGTCCATCGCGGCGCATGATATCACCTGGGGCGGAGGTTGTAATCGCCTCAGCGACGGTGGCTGTATCGCCCGACCAACTGGGGCAACGCCTTGCCCTCCAGAACCAGCGCACTCACGCGGTTCCGCCTGTTTCTCGGTCTTTTACGGACAGGTGATCGGCACCGCTGGGCTCGGCGCGACGAAGGTCGGGTTCTGCGCGGCCGTGGTGGCTTTCAGTGTGCCGGGGTGGGCGGCGTGCCCGGTGGTGGTCACGGAGTCCGCCGCACTAGTGGCGGTCGCAGCATCGTCGAACTTCCAGTAGCCGACCAAGCCGGCTTCGTTGCCGACCATCGGCTTCTTGTAGTTGGCCAGGATGTCCGCCGCGCTGCGGGCCACGTTCCACACGCGGAACTCGGCGAATTCACCATTGAAGCAATTCTTGTTGGTTGGGTTGCAGCCAATGTACAGGGTCGACTGGGCGGTGTTGAGCACCGGGACAGCTGTCGTTGCGTTGTCGGTGATCTTGGCGACACCGTTGACATAGGTCACGAGCGCCTTCTGATCCCAGGTCATTGCGACATGCACCCACTGGGCGGTTGACGAGTTGATTCCCAGATCAGCGCCCGTGTCGTCGTTGAGCCCATTGGTGAACGGGTTCAGCGTGGCGTGATTGCTCGTACTCCCGGTTACGTTGTTAGTGCCGAAGTCGAGACCGAATGTCGAGTCCGATGTGGCTCCCGTGGCTAGGCCGATATAGTAGACCTCATTTTTTTCACCGACCCAGTCCGTGGTCTTGATGTAAGCCCAGAACTCGACAGTGCGCGCCGAGTTTCCAATGGGCAAGTCGGTCTTCATGTCGACTTCGACATGTGAGTAGGCCGTGTCTGCGGCCGAGCCAGTCGCGTTGGAACTCAGCGAAAGCACGCGAGGCGCGCAGGCCCCTGTGCTCGTGGATCCGCCACTGCTTGCGCCGGTGCTGCTGGTTCCACCTTGGCTGCCGCCCGTGCTGCCCCCTGCGGCTGAGCCACCAGTTGCAGAGCCCGAGGCGCCGGCACCGCCACTGGTGGCACCGCCTGTCTTGGTTGCGCCGCCGGCAAGGGAGCCGCCGGCCACGGTTGCGCCGCCCGCAGCCGAGCCGCCTGCTGCACTTGTGCCACCGGCTGCTGAGCCGCCGGCCACGGTTGCGCCGCCCGCAGCCGAACCGCCTGCTGCCGTTGCGCCGCCGGTGGCTGAGCCGCCTGCTGCGCTTGCGCCGCCAGTGGCCGAGCCACCGGATGCACTTGTGCCGCCAGCAGCCGATCCCGCGCTCGCGCCGATCCCGCCCGACTGTGTCGAGCCGCCAGTCGAAGGAGACGTGCTGCTGCCACCGGCACCATTGCCTGCGCTCCCAACCACGCTGCTGCCTGCGCTGCCAGCTGCGCCGTTGCCAGCGCCGCCACCCGTGGTGGAGTGGATCGTGCCACCCGACGGAGCCTGGCCGTTGTTGTTCGAGCCGCAGCCAAGACTCACGGCCGCCGCGTACCACAGCCCGAAAGCGGCCATGATGCCAAAGCGAAGTTTCGCCATTTCAATCCGTCCAGTTTGCATTGCATTCATCCTTCATGAAAAGCAGGGGTCTCGGCACTACCGGCGCATCGAAGCGCGAAGTGTATCATGTCTTGCCTCACGCCATTCTCAATCACGCCATCCGAGCGGTGCGCCACCAGAACGCGGCGCGACCATAGAGGTCAGGGCAACGATTCCGCTTGCTCACGTCTCTCATGGTGACACCATCAGCAAGGGGGATTCCTCATGAATCGGTTCTCCGTCCTTGTCGTCTTGGCGTGTTGTCTGGGCTCCTCTGCCTGTAGTTCATGCTCAAGACGTGGCTCACCGTCGGGGACAGGTGGAACCACAGACGGAACTGCCGGCGGAACTTCTGGCACCGGTGGCACCGCGCCAACCGGCGGAACCACCGGCACCACCGCAATCTCTACGGGAACCAGTGTGCCTGGGCCGTGGCAATCGCGTGGTGTCGGCGGCGGAGGCGCGCTCTTCGTTCCCGAGATCAGCCCCTTCGACCAGCAGATCTACATGTCGACAGACATGGGCGCGGTTTTTCATTCCAGTGACTTTGGCGCGACCTGGACGACGATCGATTTTCGTGCCCTAGGCGGTGGGGCCAACGCCCAGATACGTTTCACCTCCGCCGCGACAACGCTGTACGGGATCCCGTCGGTGGCTGAATCGCCCACGCTGTTTGCTTCGACCAATGGGGGCACGACCTTCAAGCTCGCGGTCGGAAATGCCACTGACCTGCTCTACCTGGAAGTAGATCCGACGAGCACGCAGCGCCTGCTGGTGGGCGACTACGGCACGCTCTATTTCTCGGGTAATGGCGGCGCTACACTGGCCTCGGCGTACACGGCCGCGGATTCTGGCGCTGGCGTGATTCTGGGCGGCGCATTCTGGGACGGCAGCACGATCTATGTGGGGACCAACGATGGGCTGCTGGTCTCGACCAACAACGGCACCAGCTTCGCTTTGCAGCCCCATGCCGGAATCAAGAGTGGGGAAGTGATTGTGTCATTCGCCGGGGCCAAGACGGCGACCACCACGCGCCTATTCGCTGTGACCGCGGGCTCGGGCGACGCGTGGGCCGGCGTCTCCGGCTGCGAGCTGTACGGGTCTGCCTCCATCGGAGTCTATCGGCTGGATGTCGGGGAAACGAATTGGACGGATCTCACCGCCAATCTTCCTGCCGGCCAGGCCCCGGCGTTCGTCGGCATGGCCAAAGACGACATTACCGTCGCCTACGTCGCCGGTTCCGACACGGGGACCGGGGCACCGAGCGTTTGCAAGACCACTGACGCCGGGGCGCATTGGTCGAACGTCTTCCAGACTGCGAACAACGCCAACATCGCCACGGGTTGGTCGGGTAGCGGCGGAGATGAGAACTGGGGTTTCGGCGAGTGCGCTGAAGGGTTCGCCGTGCTCAAGACCGACGCCAACCGCGTGGTCATGACCGACATGGGGTTCGTGCACCTCACCTCCGACGGCGGCGCGCACTGGCACCAGGCCTACGTCAATCCGCTCGACGAGAATCCCCAGGGCGCGGCCACCCCCAAGGGCAACGCCTACCGGACCTCGGGCGTGGAGCAGACCTCGGGCTGGTGGCTGACTTGGGCGGCGAATTCGATCTTCGGCTCAATTACCGACATAAAGAGCGTGCGCTCCACGGATGCGGGCGTCCATTGGATGCGCGAGTCCAACAATGGCCTTTCGCTGAACACCACCTACCAGGCGGTGTTGCATCCCACCTCGGGCGTGATGTACGCAGCCACATCGTCGGTGCACGATATGTACATGAGCTATCGGCTTACCGACGCGACCCTCGACAGCGGCAGCGGGGCCATCATGCAGTCAACGGACGCGGGCGCCCACTGGACGACGGTGCACAGTTTTGGGCACCCCGTGATCTTCCTGGCCATCGATCCCAACAACGGCAAGAGCATGTACGCCAGCGTGGTGCACAGCACTCAAGGAGGCATCTTCCACACCAGCCAGCTCGACCAAGGAGCAGCGGCGACTTGGAGCAAACTCACCAACCCGCCGCGCACAGAGGGCCATCCTTACAACATCGTCGTGCTCAAGGACGGCACCCTGGTGGCCACCTATTCTGGGCACCGCACCACTGGGTTCACTGATTCTTCAGGCGTCTTCGTCAGCAGCGACGGCGGAACGACCTGGCTCGACCGCTCTGATGCCAACATGCACTACTGGACCAAAGACATCGTCATCGACCCCAACGATTCTGCGCAACAGACCTGGTATGTGGGCGTGTTCCAGCAGTTTGGCGGCGTGGGGCCGGCGGGCGCCAATGGGCTGTATCGAACCATTGATCGCGGCCAGCACTGGACGCACCTTTGGCAGGGCGACACTGAAGACTACAACGTAGAATCCTGCACCATCGACCCAGGCAATCCGAACCATATGTTCATGACCACCGAGACCAACGGACTGTGGAGCACCAGCAATCTCTCGGCCGCGTCTCCCACATTCGTTGCGGACTCGGACTACCCCTTTGCGCACCCGATGCGCGTCTTCTTCAATCCCTACAAAGTCGCCGAAGTGTGGGTCGCCAGCTTTGGTGGCGGCTTGCGGGTGCGAACGTACTAGAATCATCATGATGCGATTAGTTTCCAGACTTGGTTGCTCCGTCTTTGTGCTGGTTGCCGTCGCCTGTTCGGGCGGCACAACCTCTGGCGGGGCTAGCAGCGCGGGCAGTTCTACGGCCGTGGGTGGCTCAACGTCCTCGGGCGGCGGGAAAGCGACCGGCGGTGCGGCCAGCGGCGGTTCATCGACTGGCGGCACGAGCGCGGCGGGAACCAGCAGCTCCGGTGGCGTGGCTATCGGTGGCGCGGCTACCGGCGGCACGGTAACCGGTGGCGCATTGACTGGCGTCACAACCGCGGCAGGAACCGGCGGGGCCGGCGGCTCATTGACTGGCGGCGCGGGCACGGCGGGCAGCAGCGGGACCGGCGGCACGGCTACAGCTGGCACATCGACGGGCACGGCGACCAGTGGCGCGTCGACTGGCGGCACGGCGGGCGGCAGCGGCGCAGGCGGCACTGGCGGCACGGCAACGGGTGGCACGGTCACCGCTGGCAGCGGGGGCGCGGCGACCGGCGGAAGAGACGGCGGCATAGACGATCGAGGCAGCGGAGGCGCAGGCACCGGTGGATCGGGAACCGGCGGCAACGTCGATGCAGGCAGCGTCGGCGGCGCGGACGCGAGCAGCCAGCCCTCGACCATGGCCTTTATCACCACAAAGGGGACCCAGTTCGCGGAAGCCGGCAAGCGCTACGTTTTCGTAGGCACCAATTTCTGGCAAGGCATGAATCTGGGCGCCAGCACCTCACCCGGTGACCGGGCGCGCCTGGGCCGCGAGCTCGATCGGCTGCAGACCCTTGGCATTACCAACGTCAGGGCCATGGCAGCCTCGGAAGGGCCGGACACGGAGCCCTATCGCACAGTGCCCTCGTTGATGCCCCAGCCCGGGGTCTACAACGAGCAGGTCTTTCAGGGACTGGACTACTTTCTGGACCAGCTCAGTCAACGCGGTATTCGCGTGGTGATGGTGCTCAACAATTATTGGGAATGGACAGGAGGGATGGCCCAGTATGTGAGCTGGGGACAGGGCACCAAGATCCCCTATCGATTGGATCCGGGTGGAGACTACAACACCTTCACCCAGTACATTGACCGCTTCTACGCCTGCTCGCCCTGCCAGACTGCCTATCGAGCCCACATCCAGACCGTCATCAAGCGTATCAATACCGTCAACGGCCGGACCTATCGCGATGATCCGACGATCTTCGCCTGGCAGCTCGCCAACGAGCCGCGCAATTACCCGGCCAATTGGATTGGCGATCTTGGCCAATTCATCAAGTCGCTGGATTCCAACCATATGCTCACGGTCGGCAGCGAGGGTTCATGGGGAGGCGATTTCAAAACCACACACGCCAGTCCCACCATCGACTACACCACTTGCCACATCTGGGTCGAGCCATGGGGCAAGTACAACGCCACCGACAGTAGCGCCAGCCAATTGCAGACCGCCACGGATTTCGCGGTGAACTACCTCAACACACACAACACGGATTCTGCAAGCCTGGGCAAGCCACTGGTGATGGAAGAGTTCGGCCTGGCCCGCGATGGATGGGCGTCAACCGGAAAGTACGATCCCGCAACGCCGGTCACCAATCGCGACAAATATTATCAATCGCTGTTTTCCAAGGTCGAGAGTCTAATGGCTGCACAGGGCGCGATTGCCGGGGACAACTTCTGGGCCTGGGCTGGCGAGGCTCGTCCGCCCAGCAAGTGGACCGGAGATCCCCCACACGAGACGGCGGGATGGTTCTCCGTCTACGACGCGGATGCAAGCACGCTCGCCGTCATCTCGGCCCACGCGACGGCGCTGAAGAAGTACGCGGTCGCGTTGCCGTAGATCGGCAGCGATCATCAAAACCTTGACTTCGCAGGTTCTTGCCCGCATCACTACTGCCGTAGTTAGTACCCAACCTCGAAGTGGTCGTCTCGGATCGTTGCGCGAAAAGGCAGGCTCGGATGGCGTCTCTCGGGGACAACCGAGAGAAAAATGAATACCATCAGCTCCTTTTCCCAACTCGACATCATCGATCCCATTCGCCGTGCGCTTCAGACCGAGGGCTACAGCGTGCCCACGCCTATCCAGGCGCAGGCCATTCCGCTTCTCCTGGCCGGCCGCGATCTGCTCGGCTGCGCGCAGACCGGCACCGGCAAAACCGCTGCCTTCGCCATCCCCATCCTGACCCGCCTGGCCGGCAGCCCCCGGCGCGAGGGTCTGCGCGGCCCACGCGCCCTGATACTGGCGCCTACGCGCGAGCTGGCCTCGCAAATCGGCGAAAGCTTTGCCACCTATGGCCGCTACCTTTCCCTGCGCCACGTGGTGGTGTTCGGCGGCGTCGGTCAGAAGCCGCAAGTGGACGGCATCCGACGCGGGGCTGAGATTCTGGTGGCCACGCCCGGTCGCCTGCTTGATCTCATGCAGCAGGGACATGTGCGGCTGGATGGCGTTGAGGCGCTGGTGCTCGACGAGGGCGATCGCATGCTGGACATGGGTTTCATCCAGCCCATTCGTCGCATCGTGGCCGCGGTGCCGCGGCAGCGCCAAACCATGCTCTTTTCGGCCACCTTGCCGCCAGACATCGTGGCGTTGGCCAGCGGCATGTTGCACAACCCAGCGACGGTCTCGGTCACGCCCACGGCCAGCACGGCCGAGAAGGTCAGCCAGTGGGTGCTGCACGTGCAATCGAACAACAAGCGCAACCTGCTGGCCGAGGTGCTGCGCGATCGGGCCATGGCCCGCGTGCTGGTCTTCACCCGCACCAAGCACGGCGCCAACCGCGTGGCCGAGCACCTCAATCGGGGCGGAGTGTGCACCGAGGCCATCCACGGCAACAAGAGCCAGTCAGCGCGCGAACGCGCATTGGCCGGCTTCAAGAAGGGCAACGTGCGCGTGCTGGTGGCCACCGACATCGCGTCGCGCGGAATCGACGTGGACGGAATCACCCACGTCATCAACTTCGAGCTGCCCAACGAGCCGGAAAGCTACGTGCACCGCATCGGCCGCACTGGGCGCGCCGGCGCCGCCGGGATCGCGCTGTCTTTCTGCGACCCCAGCGAGCGCACCTTTCTGCGCGACATCGAGCGGCTCACCCGCGCACGTCTGCGCGTGGTGGAGAGCCACCCCTACAGCGACCCGCAGCACGCTCGCGGCGCCATCGCGCTCGGTTGAGCCGGATCCTGCGAGAGATCAATTCACGACGGGTCCAGGCCGTCCAGGCGTCTGTTCGTCGAGCCCGGACTCGTGCATTGGCTCGGGCGCAGTTTTCGCCGCGGGCACGCGCGCCAGGGCTTGTTCCAGGCGCTCCAAGCTCGGCGGCTTGGCGAGATGTTGATCGAAGCCGGCCTCCGACGCTCGTAGCACGTCTTCGGGCTGGGCGTATCCGCTCAGCGCCACGAGATAGGTGCCCCTGAGCGCGTCGTCAGCCCGGAAGGCGCGCGCCACATCGAAGCCGTCCATGCCGGGCAGCCCGATGTCGCAGAACACGACCTCGGGCTTGTACTTGCGGGCCTTGGCGATGCCTGCTGGACCGTTGTACGCGACTTCGACCTCATGCTCGCTGAACTGGAGCGCCTCGCGCAGGCTGTCGGCCGCGTCGATGTTGTCCTCGATGATGAGCACACGCCGGCGGCCGCCCGGGGCGCGTGGGAGCGCGGGCGCGTCAGTGGCAGTCTCCTCCAGCGCGAGGGGCAGGCGCACGACGAACTCTGCCCCTTGGCCTAGCCCAGGGCTGTGCGCGGAGATCGTGCCTCCGTGAAGCTCGACCAGCCCCTTGACCAGCGCCAGCCCGAGGCCCAGGCCGCCCTTGCTGCGATCGAGCGTGGCATCAGCCTGTGTGAACGGTTGGAAAAGGCGCGCCAGCATCTCCGGGGCCATGCCCACGCCGGTGTCGGCCACACGAACCACGGCCAGCTTGCCCTCGCTGTCCACCGACACGATTGCGCGCACGCGACCGCCCGGCCCGGTGAACTTGGCGGCGTTCTGCAGGAGGTTGCCAACGACTTGCGCGAGCCGGTTTCGGTCTGCGCTGACCAACACGGGCTTGGGCGCGGGAGCTAGCTCGATGAGTACCTCGTTCGCTTCGAACAGGGGACGATGGTCCTCCAGTGTACGCCGCACCAGTTCGTTGAGATCCAATCGCTGTCGCTGCAGCGGGATCTTGTTGTGCGAGATTCTGGTCACGTCGAGCAGGTCGTCAACCAAGCGAGCGAGCTGTCCGACCTGTCGGCCAATCACCGTCTGTGCTCGATTCGCCTGTTCGCCGCCTGGAACCGCGTGGTCGAGGATGTAGAGGCTGTTGGTAATGGGCGCGAGCGGATTGCGCAGTTCGTGCGAGAGCACGGCCAGAAACTGATTCTTGTTGCGGTCCGCCTCGGCCAGCGTCTCCGCAGCCTTACGGTAGCGTGTCTCGCTTTCTTGTAGGGCCTGCTCTGTGCGCTTGCGCTCGATGATGGTCCAGGCCACATCGGCAAGGTGTGAGACGATCTGGACGTCGCTGTCCGTGTAGTCGCTGAGTTTGTTGCCAACCCCGACGACGGCCACGATCAGGTCCGAGCGCATGATGGGCACGACCAACTCGCGCGTGATAGGGGCGTGTCCCTCGGGCAGCCCCTTGCGATGGGGGAGCGACGCGTAGTCGTTGTGAATGACCGGCCATCGCTGACGGACGCAGTCCACCCAGACACCGGCCTCGGCGATCGGGTAGTGGGTGCCTTGCCCCTTGGCCGAGCAGAACTCCTTCTTGGTACGCGTGGACCAGGCTGCCAGCGAAAGCGCGTTCTGGTCAGGCTCGACGAAGTGGCAGAAACCAATCGGGCTGGCGGTCAGCGTTCCGATCACGTCCAACATCTCTTGCAGCAGCTCTTCGAGGGAGTGATCGGCTGCACGGTCGAGCAGCGACAGTCGAAAGCGAAGTGTCTCTTCGATGCGCCGGCGCTCGGTAATGTCGGTCAATACAGCGCGGCACTCATGGCCGCCGTCATCGGAGGCGACCGCCTCGACGTGCACCCACAGGGGCGCGCTCTTCTCTGGACCGATCGTCAGATCGCAGACTTGTTTGGCCTGGCTCTCGAACACTTTTTCGAGCAGAGCGTTGAAGGCGGGGCGATACTCAGGGGAGATGAAGAGGCCGAAGCGCGCCCCGACCAGGTGAGAGCGCTCCAGCCCCAGCAGGCGTGCCGCGCTGAGATTCACCTTCCGGATCGCCCCGTCACCATCGAGTGTCAAGTAGCCGACCGGCGCAAAGTCGTAGAGGTCAGAGTAGCGTTCCAACCCCGCCTCCAACTCTGCCCGCGACTGTTGCAATTCTTCGTTTTGCAGCTCCAACTCGATCTGGTGAACCTGCAGCTCGTGGACCAGCCGCTGCGACTCTTCCGCGGTCTTGCGTTTGGCGGCCCGCGACCGGCCCGACTTCTCTTTCAGCCGGTCCTCGGCTCGTGCGCGCAGGGTCGCGGTGTCGGTGACATCCCGCTTCTTCATCTGATCTCCCGGTTGCGCAGGCTCGAGCCATGGCTCGGCCGGTCAGTCGGTATTTCGTCGAGGACCTCGCGCACCATACGGGTGAGGTCCGCAGCGTTGAACGGCTTCCCAATGAAGTGTGTCCCGGGGTCGAGCACGCCGTGGTTGCCGATGGCATCCCTGTATCCCGACATGTACAGAACCCGCAGGGTGGGGTGCAGCTTGACCAGGCGCTCGGCCAGATCCTTGCCGCTCATCTGCGGCATGACGACGTCGGTTACCATGAGATGCACGGCTCCCGGGTGTCGCTCACAGATGAGCAGCGCCTCGCTGCCGTTGGCGGCTGCGAGCACCGTGTAGCCCGCCCCGCTGAGGATTCGCTTGGCCAGGTTTCGCACGGCCTCCTCGTCCTCGACCACCAGTATGGTCTCGCTACCAGCGACGCAGGCCGTGAACAGCGGTGCTCGCACGGATGTCTCGTTCGCCGACAGCTCGCGCGGGAAATACACCTCGAAGGTCGTCCCTTTGTCGGGCTCGCTGTCGACCCAGATGCTGCCTCCGCTCTGCTGCACGATGCCGTACACCGTCGCAAGGCCGAGCCCGGTTCCCTTGCCGGTCCGCTTGGTCGTGAAGAACGGTTCGAAGAGCCGCGCGCGGGTCTGCTCGTCCATGCCGCAGCCGGTGTCAGTCACCGACAACATCACGTACGGCCCTGGCTTGACCTCCGCGTGCTGGCTCGCGTACGCCTCGTCCAAGTCGACACAGACCGTCTCGATGGTGAGCTTCCCGCCCTTGGGCATGGCGTCGCGCGCGTTCACCGCGAGGTTCATCACCACCTGCTCGACCTGGCCCGGATCGGCCATCACCTTGGCGAGCCCCGGGGCGAGCACGACTGAGACTTCAATGTCCTCACCTAGTAGCCTGCGCAACATCCCTTCCATTCCGCCGACGATCTTGCCCAGGTCCAAGACCTGGGGCCTCAGCATCTGCTTGCGACCGAAGGCGAGGAGCTGCCGGGTGAGATCAGCAGCGCGACCGGCGGCCTTGCGGATTTCGATCAGGTTGGCCCGCACAGGGGCGCTTTTCCCAACCTCCTCCATGGCGAACTCCGCATGGTTGATGACGACGGTAAGCACGTTGTTGAAGTCATGGGCGATCCCGCCCGCCAGTCGGCCAATCGCTTCCATGCGCTGCGCGGCCCGGAGTTGGTCCTCGGTTTGCCGTTGCTCGGTCACGTCCTCGGCTTGCAGCAGCACCATGTCCGGCGGGACAAAGCCGTACCGGCCGACGAGTCGTCCGCGCGTCTGCGACACAGGAGAGACGAAGTCGAGCTCTCGCCTGATGGACAGGCGCTGCTCAAAACAGCGCTGGAGGTCCAGCGCGAGATCGGGAATGCCGTAGGGGAACTCGGCCGCACTGCGACCCAGGAAGCTGGAGATTTCACCGTCAGTCACGGCGCGGGCGGCCTCGTTGAACGCGGCGAGGACGAACCCCGTCGTGAGATGCTGCCAAACGAAGGTGGGGTCCGGCAGGTGATCGTAGATGGTCCTGATGATCGCCTCGGTCTCTTGCCGGATCCTTTCGGCCAGCTTGCGCTCGGTGATGTCGAGCAATACCGCGCGGCACTGGTGGCCACCGACGTCGGAGGCGGCGGCCTCGATGTGCACCCAGAGGGCGGCGCCCTGCTCTGGGCAAAGCTCGAGATCACAAACTTGTTTGGCCCGACTCCCGAAGACTTGTTTGAGGAGAGTGTTGAAGGCGGGGCGAGACTCAGGCGAGACCAAGATGCCGAGGCGCGACCCGACCAGGCGAGCGCGCTCCAATCCCAGCAGGCGCGCCCCGGTGAGATTCACCTTCTGGATCACCCCATCACTATCGAGGGTCAAGTAGCCGACCGGCGCGAAGTCGTAGAGGTCAGAATGAACCTTTGCCGCTACCTCCAGCTCGGCTCGCGTCTCCTGCAGTTCGTCGTTCTGCAACTCCAGTTCGATCTGATGAACCTGCAGTTCATGGACGAGACGCTGCATCTCCTCTGCCGAATGGTGGCCGGCGGCCTGCGACCGGCTCGATTTCGCTTTCAGTCGGTCCTCCGCCCGTGCCCGCAGCGCCGCGGGGGCCGTGCTCTCCCGTTTCTTCATCCTCCCGCCTCCTGGCCGGACTGCGTCGCCCGCAGCGTCGCCTCCAGCGTCTTGGCCGCGGTGATGTCGACGAACGTGATCACCACGCCATCGATGCGGTTGTCGAGCGTGCGGTAGGGCATGATGCGCACCGAGAACCAGCGCCCGTCGCGGGTGGCAATCGGTATCTCCTTGAAGACCAGGCTGCGCAGCACCTCGCGCGCATTCTCTGCGAGATCGGGGTAGTCCAGATCCGAGGCCAGGTCGGTGATGGGCCGGCCCACGTCGCCCGGGATAAGCTTGATGATCTTAAGCATCTGGGGGGTGAAGCGCCGCACGCTCAGTGCATCGTCCAGGAACAGGGTGGCGATGTCGGTGCTGTCGAGCAGGTTTCTCATGTCGTTGTTGGTCCGCGACAGCTCGTCCACTTTGGATTGCAGCTCTTGATTGAGCGTCTGCAGTTCCTCATTCATGGACTGCATCTCTTCTTTGGAGGTTGTCAGCTCCTCATTGGTGGACTGCAGCTCCTCGTTGGTGGACTGCAGCTCCTCGTTGACCGACTTGAGCTCCTCCTGCGAGGTCTGCATCTCCTCGCGCGCCGTCAGCAGTTCGTCGCGCGCCTGGCGCAGCTCTTGTTCCCTGCGGGCCAGAGCGGCCGGAGTGGTAGCGGTTCGCCTGGCCTTGCCCGGCAGTTTGGCATTGCCGGACATCCCTTCCGTGAACACCACCATGACCATCCCCCGCAGCGTCTCTGGCTCCTGGATTGGCTCAATCACGATATCCACGGCGTTCATACCGCCGTTGCGTTCCACCTTCACGTTGGTCTGGGTGACAGTGCGCTTCTCGCGCAGCGCCTTGCCGAAAGCCGTGCTCAGCTCACGGCGCAGCCCCTCGCGGGCCATGGCATAGATGTTCCAGTTGGCTTTGCCCGCTGCTGGCTCCAGGTATGGGCCTATGCGGCCGCTGATGAAGAGGATGTCGCCTGTGTCGTTGGTCAGCACGGCGGCCGGCACGTGGCGCTGCAAGAGAAGCTGCTCGGCCAGTACCTGCAGGTTGGGCGCGGTCTGGTGCGCGCCTGTCTGCCCAGCCAACGCGGCAGTCCCATGCGGGTGCGCGGGTAAGACCGAGGTGGGGAAGTCGACCGGTTCTGTTCGCGGAGCGCTGTCCAGACGCCGAAAGATCCGCGTCTTGCCGTCGGGGGGGGCAAAAAGGTCGGTGGCCGCGCCAATGGTCTCCGCGCTGCCAAGGAATAGAACCCCGCCGGGATTGAGGCTGTAGTGAAACAGCGGCAGCAGTTTCTTCTGCAGCTCGGGCGCCAGGTAGATGAGAAGGTTGCGGCAGCTCAGGATGTCGAGCCGGGTGAAGGGCGGGTCCATGAGGAGGTTGTGCGGGGCGAACAGCACCATCTCGCGGATCTGTTTGCCCACCCGATAACCGTGCTTTTCCTCCACGAAGAATCTGCGCAGACGTTCCGCCGAAACGTCGCCAGCAATGTTGGCCGGATAGACACCCTGCCGCGCCCTATCGACAGAGTCCTTGTCGAGGTCCGTGGCGAAAATTTGCAGCGAAAAGCCGCCGGCCGGCTTCTCCTCGGGCAGCGCTTCCTTGAAGATCATGGCCAGGGAGTAGGCTTCCTCCCCGGTCGAGCATCCTGGCACCCAGGCACGCAGCGCCCCACCGGCCGGATGCGCCGTCAGGATCGCCGGGATGATCTTCGCGCGCAGACATTCCCAGGCCGCCGGATCGCGAAAGAAGCTGGTCACGCCGATCAAAAGCTCCTTGAAGAGAAGCTGGGTCTCCTGTGGGCTTTCCTGCAGGAGACGGACGTAGTCCGCGATGCTGTCGATCTGGTGCAGGCCCATGCGTCGCTCGACACGGCGGTACAAGGTGCTGCGCTTGTACTGCGAGAAATCGTGGCCGGTCTGGCTGCGCAGGAGCACGCACACCTTCTCAACACCACTCTGGGTCTTGCTGGTCAGCGGATGGTCGCGCAGTTTGACCAGCGGCCCGTGCGCGAGGTAGGCGGCGATCTTGCCGGCCAGTTCCTCGGCGGGCGCGATGACATCGGCGAGCCCAGCGTCGATCACGCTGCGAGGCATGGAATCGAACTTGGCCGAGGCTGGCGTCTGCACAAAGACCGCCCCGGCCTGCTCCTTGATGGCCCTCACGCCCAGGGTGCCATCCGAGCCCATGCCCGAGAGAATCACGCCGATGCTCCCGTCGCGCTGGTCGTCGGCCAAGGAGCGCAAGAAGAAATCGATGGGCAGGCGTAGCCCGCGCGGCGCCACCGGTGCCAGCAGGTGCAGCACGCCGTGCAGGATCGACAGGTCCTGGTTGGGCGGGATCACGTACACACGATCCGGTTCGACCCGCAGGCGGTCCTTGACCTGGATGACCTTCATGGGCGTGGCCCGCTGGAGCAGTTCCACCAACATTCCCTTGTGCGTGGGATCCAGGTGCTGGACAACGACAAAGGCCATGCCGCTTCCCTGTGGCAAGTGGCGCAGGAACTGCTCGATGGCTTCCAGCCCGCCGGCAGACGCGCCGATGCCGACGATGGGGAATGAACCGCCTTGCTCGCGACGACGTCGGACCACGGGTGCCCTTGCGGGCGCCTTTGGCGGGCGTCGCAGGTTCCGGAGCCTTCCCTTCGCTGTCGGTTTTCTCAGACTGTCCACGTGGCTTTGCCCATAATGGGTGGCGGGCGACCTGCCCTTCACACCGACTGGTCAGTCTAGTGGACTACCAAGGCTTGTCACTACGATTCGTCGGTCAGCGTGCCGACAGGAACGTTTCAGCTCCAATTCGTCATTTTGAGCGATCGCTGTTGAGTTTGGCGGAAATGGCGCGGACTGCGGCGCGCGGGGCGATGCGCACTGACTGCACGCTGAGTTTGTTCTGCAGCCCCGGGATGGCCACCACTTTGCCAGCCAGCATGGCGCGGTAGCCGTGCCGGGCCACCGAGGCTGCGTCGGCCAGGTGGCGCTTGAACAAATTGGACTTGCTGCTGCCCGCGACCTCGCCGAACTCGGTTGACGTGGGCCCGGGGCAGCTCGCGGTGGCTGTGATGCCGGTACCGCGCAGCTCACCCGCCAGGGCCTCGGTGAAGCTGAGCACGAAAGCCTTGCTGGCGTAGTAGGTTGCCATGAACGGTCCGGGCACGAACCCGGCCATCGAGGCGATGTTGAGAATGCGTCCTTGACGGCGCTGCAACATGCCGGGAAGAAACAGGTGGGTCAGCTCGACCAGCGCTCGCACGTTGACGTCGATCATTTCAAGCTGGGGCCGGACGTCCGACTGCGCGAACGGTCCGCGCCTGCCGAACCCGGCGTTGTTGACCAGGAAATCGATGGTGCGGCCTGCAGCCTGCACCTGGTCAGCTATGCGCTGGCCAGCACCGGGCGTCGCCAGATCCGCCGGGATGACCATGCAGGTGGCTCCATGCGCCGCTGCCAGCTCGCGCGCCAGTTCATCGAGGCGCTCGCGCCGGCGCGCCACCAGCACCAGGTCATGCCCATCTTTGGCAAAGAGCCGGGCGTACTCGCGCCCCAACCCCGCCGAAGTGCCCGTGATGAGTGCGGTTTGTTTGGTCATGGTTTGTCGTTGGATGTTGGAGAAGGCAGCAGATTAGCAGCACGCCGAATGCTAGCAGGCGAGGCGAGGCGAAGGGACGGCGATTCGTACCGCAGGCGGACAGCAGCGCCGAGCGCGGCATTTTTTCAAGTTTGGGTAGACCCGCCGACCTGGTAGAGCGACCCTATTATAGAATAGGGAAAGGTAGCACCATGAGAAACAGCCAAGTCCTTCGGGCCATCACAATTTTGGGCATCGCCCTTGCTGGCGCTTGCTCGGGCGCCGGCGCACCCCAGGGCAGCGCAGGCGCGGCAGGCGGAAGTTCAGCGGCGCCAGGCACGGGAGGCAACGTCAGCTCCAATCCGGGTAGCGCCGGGCGCTCGAGCAACGGCGGTACCGTGGTGAGCGGCGGCAGCACCAACAGTGCTGGCGCGACGGGCGGTGCGATCGTCCTCGGCGGGACGACTGGTGGCAACACGATCGGTCCCGGTGGCGGCGCTGCCCCAGGCGGCGCGACGGACACGGGCGGAGTGACAGAGATTGGCGGATCCAAAGGTGGCACGATTGGCAATGGCGGCGCGACCGGAGGCAAGGGAGGCATAGCTGGCGCGGCTGGCGGCACGATCGTTGTTGGTGGCGCGACCGGCGGCGCAGCAGGCGGCACGATCAGCACAGGCGGTGCGGCTGGCGGCACGACGAGCGGCAGCGGGGGCGCGAAGGGCGGCACGATCAGCACAGGCGGTGCGGCGGGCGGCACGAAGAGCGCAACCGGCGGCGCGGCGGGCGGCACGACTGCGACCGGTGGAGCGACTGGCAGCACAGGCGGCGCGAAGGGCGGCTCAGGCGGAGCCTCCTCCATTCCATCCGGCCCGGCCGTGGCCTTTCCCGGCGCGTACGGCTTTGGCAAGAAAGCAACCGGCGGGCGAGGCTATGCCGCGTACCACGTGACCAATTTGAACGACACGGGCACCGGATCCTTCCGCGACGCCGTCAGTGCGGACAACCGCATCGTGGTTTTCGACGTCGGTGGGTACGTCAATCTGCAATCCGCCGTGTCGGTCAAGAGCAACCTGACCATCGCGGGCCAGACCGCGCCCGGTGACGGCATCGGTGTCATGGCAGGTGAGGTCTCATTCAACGCAGCATCGAACGTGATTGTGCGCTACATGCGCTTCCGCCAGGGTATGCTCGATTCGAACGCAAAGAAGAGCGGGATCAATCTGCTCGATGCCAGCAACCTGATCTGCGACCATATCTCGATCGAGTTCGCCCAGTACGACAGCATCGACGCGGTGGGGGCGACCAACATCACCGTGCAGAACTCCATCGTCGCGGACCCGACCGGGCAACAGTTCGGGGCGCACACCGAGATGACCGGGGGATTTTTCACCTGGTACGGTAACCTGTGGGCCAACGCTCATGGTCGGCAGCCCCTGGCCAAG
>Ga0265329_10000509_pt1 | contig 20029 bp, 13 predicted proteins | sample 41627metaG_FD_202091 | JGI IMG/M metagenome (GOLD analysis project Ga0265329, IMG submission 202091) | Rhizosphere microbial communities from Carex aquatilis grown in University of Washington, Seatle, WA, United States - 4-16-27 metaG | ecosystem: Host-associated > Plants > Roots > Rhizosphere...
ACGCTGCGGGTGGTCGCGAGCGTCGCCGGCCAGCGTTTGCACCTGCGGGTGTCCGACGACGGCGCCGGCATCGACGCGATGGTGGTGCGGCGCCGCGCGGTCGAGCTGAACCTGCTGGACCCAGCCCAGGCGGACTCGGCTCCCGACGCGCAGATCATGCGCACAGTTTTTGCGGCGGGTTTTTCGACGCGGCGTCAAGTGACGGAGCTGTCGGGCCGTGGCATCGGGCTCAATGTGGTGCTCGACGTGGTCGAGGGTCTGGGCGGGACCGTGGCGGTGACCACGCAGGTTGGTCAGGGAACCACCTTCGACATCTACGTGCCCATCACCGTCGCCATCTCCCACGCGGTGCTGTTTCGTGTGGGCATGGGCAGTTACGGTTTGCCCGCCTCGTCGGTGCGCGCCCTGGTGGAGGCGCGCTCGCTGCCCACGCTGGAGAGCCCCGACGGACCGGCCATCCGCTACAACGACATGCTGCTGCCGTTGCTCGATTTGGGCAAGGCGCTCGACGAGACCCGGGGCACCGGCGCCAACACGCGCATCATGATCGCGCAAAGTGGGGCCGACTTGGTCGCCCTGCAGGGCAGCAGCGACCATTTGGAGCGCGAGGTTGTCTTGAAGCCCATGGTGAAGTTCTTTGAGCGCCAGCCCCTGGTCACGGCGGCGGTGACCCTGGAAGATGGGACCCTGGCGGTGGTGCTCAAGGCCACCGAGCTGGTGTTGTTGGCGCGCAGCCAGCAAGCCAAGGCCCGCGCCGCCGCGGCGGAGCCGCCGCTGCCCAGCGGGTCGGATTGCTTGGCGCTGGTGGTGGACGATTCGCCTCTGGTGCGTGACATCGTGGCCGAGGCGCTGCGGGCCCATGGCCTGCGTGTGCTGGTCGCCAGCGACGGCGAGGAGGCGTTGTCCGTGCTGGCGGCCGAGCCGGGCGTGGACATCGTGCTGACCGACATGGACATGCCACGGCTCGACGGGCTGGGCTTGCTACGCGCGATTCGCAGCCGGGCTCAGGGCGGGGACGTACCGGTGGTGGCCATCTCCATGCGCGGCAACGAGAGCGAGAAGAAATCCGCATTCGAGGCAGGGGCGCAGGCCTACATCGACAAGAGTGACTTTAGTCAGGCCCTGCTGTGGCGAACCGTGAGTCCCCTGGTGGTGCGGCCGTGAAGACGCGGGTGCTGGTGGTTGATGATTCTCCGCTGGTCCGGGCGGTGCTGGGCGAGGCGTTTGCGGCGGCCCCGGATGTCGAGGTGGTGGGCGAGGCCGGCGACGGCCGGACTGCGGTAGAATTGGCTGCGCGACTGCGACCCGACGTCATCACCATGGACGTGCTCATGCCCGTGATGGACGGGCTGGAGGCGACCGAGCGGATCATGCGTGACTGCCCCACGGCCATCGTGGTGGTGGCTCGCGACGGTGGCGATGTGCGCACGCTGGCGATGGAGGCCTTGGCTCGCGGCGCGCTCGAGGTATTCCCCAAGCCAGCCACAGGGTTCGATGCGACGGCGGCTGCCGCGCTGGCCGCGACCGTGCGTCGCACGGCACGCGTGGCGCGCATGCAGGCTTCGGTTCGGGCTCCGGGGGAACGCACGGGAAGCGGGCCGATCATGACTGGCCAGCCGGGGCGCATCCGCGTGCTGGTGGTCGACGATTCGCCCGTGGTGCGCACGGTGTTGCGCGCAGGACTCTCACGCGAGTCCGACCTGGAGATCGTGGGTGAGGCAGGGGATGGGGCGCGAGCGGTGCGCATGGCGGCTGAGCTACGCCCCGACCTTGTCACCATGGATCTGTTGATGCCCATCATGGGCGGGACCGACGCCACTTTGCGCATCATGCGCGAGTGCCCCTGTCCGATCCTGGTGCTGGTGGGCGCGCCGGGCTCGACCAGCCCGCCCGAGCAGGACGCGCTGGCCGGTGGCGCCCTCGAGGTCTTCCACAAGCCGGCCGACGGATTTGACGACACCAGCTTGCAGCGACTGGCGGGGACCATCCGCCGTATGGTGCAGGTGGCGCGCGCCCGTGTGCTGGCCCAGCCGGTGATTCGTCGCTCGGTGCCTCTTCGTCCCAGCGAGGTTGCCGTGGTGGGGGTGGTGGGCTCGACGGGAGCGCCGCGCGTGCTGCGCGATCTGCTGGCGGGCTTGCCGGTGGATTTTCCCGCGCCCATCGCGGTCGTGCAGCACACCGAGCGGGGATTCGCCACGGCGCTGGTGTCGTGGCTGGCGGCGGCCAGCAAACTGACGGTGAAGATCGCGCGCGAGGGAGACAGCGTGGCGCCCGGCCAGGTGGTGGTGGCGGGCGACGACGCGCACATGGAACTGGCCCTCGACGGTCGCGTGCGACTGCGGTCGGGTGATGCGGTCGACGGCTTCCGGCCCTCGGGTACAGTCTTGCTCTCGTCGCTGGCCGCCACCTTTGGCCGACGCGCGCTGGGCGTGGTGCTGTCAGGGATGGGCCATGACGGGGCCGATGGACTGGGCGCGATCTACGCCGCGGGTGGCACCGCGGTGGTGGAAGATCCCGAAAGCGCAGTGGTGGCGGGCATGCCCGAACGGGCCCTGGCGCGCGCCACCGGCGCTTTCGTCGAGCGCGGCGAGCGCCTGGCCTGGCTGGTCGGCGAATTGGCAGGCGGCAGCGGCTGATCTCGCAACAGCACTGGCGGCCGAGGTGGCTCCTGCGCAGAATGGGCGCAGGCCCTCGCGGCCGACCTGCTGCCATGCTTTCCCTTGAGCTTCTCGCGCCAGCCAAAGACCTGGAATGCGGCCAGGCGGCCATCGATTGCGGCGCCGACGCCGTGTACGTGGGCGCGCCGCGCTTTGGCGCGCGCGAGGCAGCGGGCAACACCATCGCGGACATCGAGAAGCTGGCCGCGTACGCGCATCGGGTGTGGGCGCGGGTCTACGCCACGGTCAATACCCTGCTACGCGACGATGAGCTGGCCGAGGCCGAGCGTTTGTGCCGGCAACTTCATCAGGCGGGCGTGGATGGGCTCATCATCCAGGACGTCGGGCTGCTGGAATGTGACCTGCCGCCTTTGCCGCTGATTGCCAGCACCCAGATGCACAACCACAGCGCGGAACGCGTGGCATTTTGGGAGAAGGTCGGTTTCTCGCGCGCCATCCTGGCCCGCGAGCTGGATCTCGACCAGATCCGCGCCATCCGCACCGCCACCAGCATCGAGCTGGAGGCCTTCATCCACGGCGCCTTGTGCGTGAGCATGAGTGGACAGTGCAGCCTGAGCTACGCGCTGGGCGGCCGCAGTGGAAACCGCGGCCAGTGCGCCCAACCCTGTCGCCGCCTGTATTGCTTGCAGGATGTGGCGGGCGCAACCCTGGTGCGCGACAAGCACCTGCTGTCGCTGCGCGATCTGAACCTGACCGCCGAGTTGCGCGAACTGATCGAGGTCGGGGTCACCTCCTTCAAGATAGAAGGACGCCTGAAGAACAAGGCGTACGTGATGAATGTCGTGGGTCACTACCGGCGCAAGTTGGACGCGCTGCTGGCGGAGGTGGGGGGCCGGCGTGTGTCGTCGGGCACAACCACGCTGGGGTTCGAGCCCGATCCCAACAAGACTTTCAATCGCGGCTACACGACATACTTTCTGCACGGTCGTGGCGCTGCCGTGGCGTCACCTGATTCGCCCAAGCACGTGGGCGAGCCGGTGGGGCGCGTGGTCGACGTGCGCCGCGACTGCTTTGCGTTGGAGTCCGCTGCTCCCCTTCACAGTGGCGACGGCCTCAGCTTCTTCGGCCGCGACCGGGAATTGCACGGCACGGTGGTCAACCAGATCGACGGCGCGGCTGTGTTTCCCGAAAAGTTGGGCGGCATCGAGCGCGGCTTACGCGTGTTCCGCAATCACGATCACGCTTTCGTCAATCAGGTGATGCGCAGTCGGGACCAACGCCGGATCGGCGTGAATCTGCGGCTAAGCGAGAGCGCGGCGGGATTTCGCCTGGAGGCCAGCGACGAGGATGGAGTGACCGTTGCCTTCGAGATCGACTGCGTCCGGGTATGGGCTGACCAGCCGGCCCAGGCCCGCCTGGTTCTCGAACGCCAGCTCGCCAAGCTGGGCGCCAGCGAGTTCCGTGCGTCTCGCGTGGACCTCGACTTGCCCCGCATGCCCCATGTGCCGCTGGCCACGCTCAATGGCTTGCGCCGCGGAATGGTCGAGGAACTGCGCCGGCAGCGCGCGCGCCTGCGTCCGGTGCGTGTGGTCACGCACGAGCCCAACAGCGCGCTCTTTGACGAGCCAGAACTGTCGTTTCTAGGCAACGTGCTCAATCAGAAGGCAGCGTCTTTCTACCGTCGCCACGGTGTGGAAGGTATCGAGCCCGCGGCCGAAAGCGGCCTCGACATGCACGGCCGCAGGGTGATGACCACGCGCACCTGCATCAAGTACGAGATGGGCCTCTGCCCGCGCGAGCCGGGCGATCAGTCGCGTCGCTGCCCGGCCGAGCCATGGTTTCTGGTCGACGATGAGGGCCGGCGCCTGCGCCTGGATTTCCGTTGCGACGAACGCAGCTGCGTGATGGAGATCGTCTACTTGTAGAATGCTACTGGACGCCGAGATCCTTGAGGAAGGCATTGACCTCGATCAGGTTCAGCCAAGCCTTGCGATTCGCATCCAGGGATTGGTAGGTCAGCTCGGCCGGCAGCTTCAGCTTGGTCTGCTTTCCTCGGGTGATGATGCCAAAGCCCGTGTCGAAGTTGATCACGTGCATATCCAGGTCATCGTGCGTGGCCCTCAACTTGACCCATGCCTTCCACGCATCGCCCTTCCAGTCTCCCTGGTCGGCCGGTCGCGACACCGCCTGTTGCCCGAGCGAAATCGGATTGAGGTTCTGCATGACGATGCTTCCACCCGGGTTGAGCACCTTCAGGGAATTGGCGAGGGCTTTCTCCACCTGATTGGCGTCGTGCAGACCGTTGATGAAGATGAGGTCGAAGGTGTAGTGGTTCTGCGCGAAGAACTCATCGTATGGGATTTGGAAGGTGGCGTTCGACTTTCGGTCCGGGTCGACGCCGATCTTGATCTTGCTGCCAATTGCATCGAAGTTGTCGTCTTTCGCGCCCTGGCCGATCTCCAGGTAGGACTGATAGTCGTGTCTCGCCCTGACCAGGTTGATGACGTCGGTTGCATTCTGGGGGGGACTGACCACGGCATTGAGCGGGCTCGCTCCCGCGGGGGGCCAGCACAGGAAATTGTCTTTCCACGTGTGAGGATCGTAGGGCTCGGTAATCGGCAGGCATTGCATGCCTTTGATCGTTCCTTTACTTGACCACCTGAAGCCATAGTCTTGCGGGGCGCACAGAAAGTTGTCGCCCCAGCCGTCGGGATCGGAAGTCTCCTCGAACTGGGTGCAAACCATTCCGCTGATGGGCCCCAGGCTGGACCAGCGCAAGCCCAGATCGCGGGTTGAACAGAGGAAGTTGTCGTCCCATCCGTGCGAGTCGGTCGGCTCGTCGACCTTGGTGCAGAACATCCCCGGGATCCACTTGTCGAACGACCAGCGCAAGACCTCCACCTTTCGGGGCGCGCTCGACGGCACGGCCGCTTTCTTGGCCGCGGCGGGCGCCGGCTTTTTCGCCGCCGCGGACGCCGGCAGGGAGACGGAAGCGAGCATAGTCACAACGAACCACAGTCCAGAAAATCGGTTCATGAGCGTTCCTTTCCTCAAGATGGCTCTTGTTCGCACGCTATCACAATAGTCCGCAGCACGACCAGACTGGTCAGCGCCTTGGCGGGCGGTGGTGACGCCAGTCACACGGCAAGAGGTACAGGCGTTTGGCAGCTCTTCGCATGCAAAGGCGACGATATGGAATATCATTGCGGCCGCATGTCGTCGTTGTCCCGCCACGCTCTCATCATCGGAAACTCCGACGGCATCGGGCTGCACAGCACGCGGCGGCTGCTCGATCGTGGCTGGCAGGTCACCGGCGTCTCCCGTCGGGGGAGCCCGGTCAAGCACGTCGGCTATCGGCATCACGTGCTCGATGTCAGCCAGCGCGACTACGTCGAGAGACTGTGCGCGATTCTGGGCCAGGGTCCGGTCGATACCTGCATCTACTGCGCGGGCATAGGCGGGCCGCCCGATCCGAACGACCTGGGCAGCGACGTCCACGTCTTCGAGGTGAATTTGATGGGCGCTCTGCGCACCGCCCAGGCGATCGTGCCTGCGATGGTCGCGGCCGGTCGCGGGCATCTCGTGGTGCTGTCCAGCCAGGCCGATGTTTTGGTCCTGCCCAGCGCGCCCTCCTACGCGGCCTCCAAGGCGGCGCTGTCGAGCTACTTCGAGGGTCTGGGTTTGGCGCTTCGGCCACGCGGTGTCGCGGTCAGCAACCTGCGCCTGGGATTCGTGGATACCAAGATGGCGCGCGCCACGGTACGGCCGTTGATGTACACGCTCGACCAAGCGGTCGATGTGGTGGAGCGTGTGCTGCGCAAACGTCCCCTGCGCCTGACCCGGCCGCTCTCCATGGCTGTGCTGGTGCGGCTGCTCGCGTGCTTGGGACGCTGGCGCGTGTTTTTCACGCGCGGCCCGACTTCTTAGTGTCGCCCGTGTTTGTAGGCGGGGTCGTAGCGGCCGTTGTTGTTCACGTCGAAGAAGATGGGATTGCTTAGCGCCAGCGGGTAGACGCCGAAGGTCTTGCGGTCGCCCACCACCGGAGCCAGCAGCTCGTTGCCGTCGACGCGCACCAGGGCGTAGCCGTCGGCGGCCAGCGTGAGTTCGTGAGTGGCGCGAAAGCGCGCCACCTTCTGACTGGGCGGCACAGTCCAGCGCTGGGCTTCCTTGCCGTTCACGTAGAGGATCACGCGATCGACTGACACCCAGGGCGCGGCATCGACCTCGATGTCCACGCGGGCGTGACCGCCGGGTGTGGCCACCAGATCGCCGATGTCGGCCTGGCCCGCGTGCATGCGCACAAAGGGACCGGTGGTGAAGAAGACGTGGTGGGCCTTCACCGCCTGGGCCACGTCCTGCGGGGTGACGTGGCCGATACGGTCGTCGGGAACGCGCAGGTAGTTGCGCGGATATCCGCCCATGTTGTAGGTGAGGTGATGGGTGTCCGAGTTCCCCGTGGCCGTGGCCAGGTGCCCGTGGTTGAGTAACCCGAGGTAGTCGTCGATCATGCGGTCCACACTGCGACGGGCTGGATCTTGATAGCCATTCAGCACTTCGATGGCGTCGAAGTCGAACGAGAAACCCTTCTTGCCCGCGCGGTCCGAGTGCGGGTCGAATTCCCCAATGATGAAATATCCGCAGGTCGGATCGATGCGCGGGTGGTGCACGTCGATGACCGCGCCCGGCGCAAGGGTGCGTACCTCCTCGAAGATGGCTTTGGGCGTGCGGCCGTGGGCCAGCACTGCGCCCTGGCCTGCGCGTGCCAGATCTTGCGGCAGCGGGAAGGCGCCGAAATGCCCCCATGAGGCGGTGGTGATCTCGTCGCCTATGATGCTGCTGATGAGGTTGCCCACGCCCAGCATCTTGATGGTCGGCCCGTAGTCGGTAACCACGTTGTGGTCAGTGGACGTGATCATGTCGATGCCGTCGGCGATGAACTCGATCACCCGGTGGGGCAGGGGCACGATGGAATCCGGCGAGGGCGCGGCATGGACGTGAAAATCGGCCGAATACCAACCCGGCGAGCTGATCACGTGGTGCAACTGGGCCACGAGATCCGCGCCTTCAGGCGTGATCTTGAACTTGCGCACCACCGCGACGTCCCACTCCAGGCCGCGGCTGACGAAGATGTCGTAGGTTCCCGGCGGCACCCGCACGGAACCGTCGCCCGAGGCTGAGAACACGCGATTGTAGGCGGCGATGGCCAAGTCACCCTCGGGCTTGCCGATGTCATTGTGGGTGAATTCGGGCTCGCGCGTGCCCTCCACGCCCAGGAAGGTCAGCTTGCACGGGATAGACGCGCCGGTATCGGCATCGCGCACCTCCCAGGTCATCAGTCCTTCATAGTGGCGGGCGGGCCGTGGCTTGCTGGCGGGGGCAGGGGCCTGGTCGGAGGGAGCGGCGAAACGTGCGGTCGCGATGAGAGCGGTGGCGGAAAAGAAGATGGTTGTGGCGATGCGCATGGCGAATCCCATGGTACGACAACCCGAACAAGAGCGGGAGGCGATATACTGCGTCGGCACGACGGTCATGCTCAACCAGTTCCTGCGCCTTCTCATCCGCTCCCTGCTTTGGCTGCGCTACCGCATTCGCGTGAGGGGTCTGGATCGTGTCGCTCCGCCCGACGGTCGCGGGGTTCTGTTCTTGGCCAACCACCCGGCGCTCATCGATCCCATCATGGTGATGGCCGTGCTGTGGCCGCGTTTCCGGCCGCGCGTGTTGGCGGATCGCGCCCAGGCCCGGCGCTGGGGGATTCATTTCCTGGCGCGGCGGGCGCGGGCGCTCGAGATCGCGGACATGACCCGTGATGGGCGCGGCGCCCGCGAGCAGGTGGAATCCATGATCGAGGCCAGCGCCGCAGCTTTGCGCCGGGGCGAGGCGCTGTTGCTCTATCCCGCGGGTCGCATCTATCGCCAGCGCCGCGAGGATCTCGGTGGCAACAGTGCAGTCGAGCAGTTGCTGCAGGCGGTGCCCGACGTGCGGGTGGTGCTGGTGCGCACCGCCGGGCTGTGGGGCTCCAGCTTCAGTCGCGCCTCGGGCAAACCGCCCGAGGTCATGGCGGCCCTGCGCCGGGGTCTGTGGGGCCTGCTCAAGTGCGCCATCTTCCTCTCGCCTCGCCGCCACGTGGCCATCGACGTGGTCGAGCCCGACGATCTGCCGCGCACCGCGGATCGGGTGGTGCTCAATCGCTACTTGGAGGACTTCTACAACCGCAATGCGGGCGGAAGTACCTACGTGCCCCATTCATTGTGGGAGGGTGGAGGCGTGCGCTGGCTGCCCGAGCCGGTCAGCAGCGCGGAGCCAGGCGTGGCGCGCCGGATCCCGCCAGCCACGCGCGACACCGTGCTGGAGCATTTGCGCCAGCTCACCGGGGTGCGCGACATCAACGAGAGCCAGCGTCTGGCGCACGACCTGGGCCTCGACAGCCTGGTGCGCGTGGAGATCCAGTCCTGGATCGAGAGCGAATTCGGTTTTCCTCAACCCGAGGTCGACGCCATCGAGACGGTGGGAGACGTCATGCGGGCCGCGGTGGGCGAGACCGTGGGCAAGGCTGCAGCCGAGCCCCAGCCGGTGGCGCACGCCTGGACTGCGGCCGCCGAGGACGCCACCACGTCGCCGGTCATGCCAGCAGGTGACAGCTTGACCGCGGTGTTTCTCGATATGGCTCGCCGGCATCCCAGCCAGGTGGTCATCGCGGACCAGCAGAGCGGGGTGCGCAGCTATCGCGATCTGGTCACGGCGCTCTTGCTCTTGCGGCCGGTCTTCGCCCGCATGCCCGGGTCGTTCGTCGGCATCATGCTGCCCGCCTCCGTCGCGGCCAGCCTGGCCACCTTGGCTGCGCTTTTCGCCGGCAAGACGCCGGTCATGATCAACTGGACCACCGGGCCGCGTGGTGTGCTGCACGGCCTCGACCTGCTCGACATCCGTTGCGTGGTGACGGCCCGTCGCCTGATCAGCCGTCTCGAATCAGAGGGTTTCGGCAGTACCCCGGGATTCATGCAGCGGCTCACCTACCTGGACGATGTCGCCAAGCAATTCTCGCTTCCTGCAAAGCTGCTGGCGGCGCTGCGCGCGCGGCTGGGATTGATCGGCGCGCTGGCAGAGGCGCGGGCGCCGGAAGTGGCCGCTGTGCTGTTCACCAGCGGCTCCGAGAGCGTGCCCAAGGCGGTTCCCCTAACTCAGACCAATCTGCTCACCAACATTCGCGACGCCCTCGCCGTCATTCCGCTCCGCCCCGACGAGGCTCTCTTGGGCATCCTGCCTCCCTTCCATTCCTTCGGGCTGACCGTCGACATGCTCTTGCCGTTGCTGTGCGGGTTGCGCACCGTCTACCACGTCAACCCCAATGACGGCGCCACGCTGGCCTCTCTCATCGAGGCGTATCGGGCCACTTTGTTGGTGGGCACGCCCACTTTCCTGGCGGGCATCGTGCGCGCCGCCCAGCCCGGGCAGCTGGCCAGCTTGCGCTTGGCCATTGCCGGCGCCGAGAAGTGCCCGCCCCATGTGTACGATGCCCTGGCGCGTACCTGTCCCGAGATGGTGGTCATCGAAGGCTACGGCATCACCGAGTGCTCGCCCATCGTGTCGGTCAACCGTCCCGGCCAACCGCGACGGGAAACCATTGGCCTGCCTTTGCCGTCGGTGGAGCACGCCATCGTCGACGCCGAGTGTGGCAAGCCCACGCCCTGCGGTCAGCGCGGCATGCTTCTGGTGCGCGGCCCCAGCATTTTTGGCGGCTACCTCAAGTACGATGGTCAGTCGCCCTTTGTCTCGTTTGCCGGCAAGGAATGGTACCGCACCGGCGATCTGGTGTGCGAAGACAGCGACGGCGTCCTTACCTTCTGCGGTCGGCTCAAGCGCTTCGTGAAGATTGGCGGCGAAATGATCCCGCTGGCCGCGGTCGAGGCCGCGCTGGAGGCCAAGTGGATGCCCCCTGGTCAAGGCGAGGCTCCCGGCCTGGCGGTGGAATGCACGCCCGACGAGGAGCACCCCGAGTTGGTTCTCTTCACGTCGTTGGACATCGATCGCGAGACCGCCAACCGCTGCCTGCGCGAGGCCGGGCTGTCGCCCTTGCACAACATCCGGCGCGTGGTGCGGCTGGAATCGCTGCCCCTGCTCGGCACCGGGAAGACCGACTACCGCGCGCTCAAGGCGAGGTTGGGATAGCGCCCCGAAGCGTCAGTGGAAGCACCGGTCGCGAGCTTGCCCTTTCTCCGTCAGCGACTGCCCCTGTGCGCTGCAAGGATTCCGTACGCATCGTGAAGGGAGAGCCGTCAGCCTTCTCACTGGACACAGACACATCCGGCCGAAGAGCTTTGCTCCTCGGGGCTTCGCTGCTATAGATTGCTTAGCATGACATCACTGTCTGTGCTGGTGCCGGTATACAACGAGCAGCACTTGGTCGCGGCTTCGTTGGCCCGGCTGGGCACACTGGAATCTTCGCCCCATCTTGAGCAGATCCAGGTCATTGTGGTGGACGACTGCTCGACCGACGGTACGCCTGGAGTGCTGCGCACCTTTGCTGCCGCGCGTGGGCTGGCCTGGCGGGAGGATGCCGCACCGACGGACGGGGAAGCACTCGTTGCAGAGGGGCGCGCGGGCAAGACCGACTGGGTGTTTCTCAGGCACGGACGCAATAGCGGTAAGGGCTGTGCGATCCGCACGGCGCTTGCACACGCCCAGTGTGCCATCACGGTCATCCACGACGCGGACCTCGAGTACGACCCGCGTGATCTTGATCGGATCGTCAGGGTATTTCTGGCGGAGAGGGCAGACGCGGTTTTCGGCTCGCGCTTTGCGGGCGGCGAAGTCCGCCGGGCGTTGCTTTTTCGTCACGAACTCGGCAATCGGCTGATCACCTTCTTCACGAACTGCGTGACCAACCTGAATCTGACCGACATCGAGACCTGTTACAAAGCGGTCCGGACAGACCTTCTGCGCTCGATTCCGCTAGTGTCGAACGACTTCCGGCTCGAGCCGGAGCTTACCATTAAGCTGGCCAAGCGCGGGGCTCGTATCTTCGAGGTACCGATAAGCTACGCCGGCCGTACCTACCAGGAGGGCAAGAAGATCAACTGGCCCGACGGGGTCGGGGCCCTGGCGGCGATTGTGCGCTTTGGGATCAGCGACAACCTTTTCAGCGCGGATGAGCACGGCTCGCATACCCTCAACCGGCTATCGCGCGCCCCGCGCTTCAATGCCTGGATGGGTGATGTCGTGCGGCCGCACTGTGGGCAGCGTGTGCTCGAGATCGGCAGTGGCACGGGGAACCTGACCCGGGAGCTCGTCCCGCGCGAGTTGTATTTTGCGTCGGATATCAACCCGCTGTATCTGGATTCACTGAAAGGGCTTGCCCATGACCGGCCCTACCTTCACGTGACCCTGACCGACGTGACCAAGGCCGAGACCTTTCCCCAGGTTCCCGGTGGCTTCGATACGGTGGTTTGCTTGAACGTAGTCGAACATGTCGAGGATGATCGGGGTGCGCTGGTAAACATCCGACGCGTGCTTGCGCCCGACGGTCGCGCCATTGTCCTGGTTCCGCATGGCCCGCAGATTCAGGGCACGCTCGACGAGGTACTGGGACACCGACGTCGCTACACGACCGAGTCGCTTCAGCAACTCGCGGAGCAGGCGGGGTTCAACGTGCGGGAGACGCTTCTCTTCAACCGCACAGGTTGGCCGGCGTGGTGGCTGAATGGCAAGGTTCTCAAGCGACGAAATTTTGGTCTTGGGCAGATCGTCGCGCTGAATACTTTCACGCCCGTGTTTCGCCGCATTGACGAACGACTGCCGTTCCCGCCCCTGTCGCTCATCGCGATCCTTGAGCCACGAAAAGGGGATTCCCCGTGACAAAACCCGCACGCGTACTGGTCACAGGAGGGGCCGGGTAGGCAGAACCCTCACGGAGTCTTGGCAGTAGACAGCAGGACTCCTCCGAGCACCAAGAGCAGCCACGCGTGCGAGAGCAAACGCTCCAGCGCCGTCGAAATGTGCCAGTTCAGGTCAAAGGGCGTGACTATGAACACGGCAAACGTGAATGCAAGCGCGGCAATGCCTGCAAGTGAGGCCGCGATACCGCCTGAGATACGTCGCCAGTTTCCCGCGAAGACCAAGCTCAACAGCAAGCCCACAAACCCGATCTTGGCGGGCGTGCGCGTCCAGCCTTGGGCGCGGATGGCGTCCCAAATGGTGGAGAACCGGTTCCAAATCTCGTGCGACTGCTCGGGCAACTTGGCCCCGGCGTAGGCATCTGCGACACCCAGGTGCTTGACCCATAGGCCGTGCAGGACGGGCGGCACGAACCCGACAAAAGCGATCGCGCGGCGTGACCATCGGCGTCGACGAGAGGGATGGCCGATGACGGTATGGACGGCGCACACAACGAGGGCGAGTATGAATCCCTCGCGCTTGATCGTGGCGGCAGAAAAGGCGCCGAGCCAGCCGAACCCTTCGGTGTCGTCGTTGCAGAAACCGAAAACCGCTATCAGCAGACAAAGGGTCACGTAGCCGTCAGCGTAGCCGCCTACGACAGGAGCAAAGAGATAGAGGACCGGGATGGAGGCGAACACCGCCCCTGGCCACCGCCCCAACGTGCGGCGGGCAAGCATGAACACCAGGGAAGATAGCGTGGCAAACAGTACCGTCACTGCGACCGCGGCGCGGCGTTCTTCCCAACCGCCGAAGGATGAGAAGAAGGCCAAGGCAGCAGGATAGAGAAGAGGGTAGCCCGGGTGCGCCCAGGGGTAGGTTTTGGCGTCCTCGGGGAGCAGGCGGCCGGAGAAGAAGAGCTGTTTGGCCCGAAAGAACCAGATCGATCTCGCGTCCCACTGGATGATAGGCGAGCGATCGACGATGTATGTTGCGAACACGAGAAAAGCCAGGCCCAGCATGACCTCGGGGCGTCGGAGCACGGGGAGGGCGGCGCGGGCGAGATCCCGCGCCCGCGTCTTGAAGTTTCCCTTGCGGACCAGCCGCACAATCCCTGCTATGGAAATTGCGAGGGTGCCGGCCAGACCTGCGCTGGCGAGCACCTCCCCGCGTAGCGAGACATGGATCCACGTGGCGAGGGACCAAAACAGTCCGACACTCAGCGCTCCAACCAGGATCGCAGTCGGGAACAACACGCCTGGAGTCAGCGCCTCGACGTATCCGCCCGCACCGCCAATTCTGCGGATGCCCGCAAGCACGACGAGACCCACACCCAGCAGGGAGACGAAGAGAAGCAGCGCGCGGCCGGGACCGCGCGACAACGACTGGTACCCGCGGGGAGCCAGCTTGGGCGTTGTGGGAGGGCCGAGCAGCCTCACTGGCCCGGCTAGCGCGACGCCCGCGGGTGCTGCAGCAATCGTTACTTGATGAGCGGCGTTGCCCATAATTCGCCGAGGGTAGAGCCCTTCACAGAAACGCTGAAAAAGCAACGGATTGGTGTCGATACTGGGAGCAAGGGAGACAGGTTCCTCGGCCGGCAGGCGGCGATCAATCGCCTCCGCCACAGCTTCCAGCGGAACTCCCCCGAATCCGATGTCGCGTCTCGTCTGTGCATAGTCGGCAGCCGGCGAGAATAGGTGCTGACTGAGCACATCGGGAAGGTAGGTATCGATAACAGTGATTGCCGCCAGTGCAACGACGAGAGCTAACGCCGTCTGCCGTGTCGTCTCGCAGCCACGGGGAACGCTCGCCTCGATGCACGGATGCGCGGGCGCTGAATCTGCCCGACTTTCTTGAGTACCGCGCTCGGCGTTCTCGCTCACGGAAAGGAGTTTACCTCATGTCAAGCGGTGGGTGTCATGGTTGATAGTGTCGAGGCGGATATTGGGAATCGCCAGATTCAGCCCTGCGATTGACCCGCGTGACAGCGTGTGATACTTCAGCCTTTCGTGGATTTGGTCGAGCAACACGGAGAGATCTCGCGCCGGCATCCTTGGGAGACTGCTCGTGCTGATTTCTTCCTGCGATTGTGCGCGGGAGACGAATTGGTGTCGCGATCGGTCTTGGATGTCGGGGCGGGGGACGCTTGGTTCGCGGCCTGTTTTTGCGAGCGCTACCCGCGCGACAACGTGGTTTGTTGGGACGCGGGCTACACGGCGGAGCGGGTTCGGGCGATGCACTCATCGCCCAGACTGACCTACGTCGCGTCAGCACCCGAGGGACCGTTCGATCTCGTGCTCATGCTCGACGTGATCGAGCATGTCGAAGACGATGCAGCCTTTCTGCGCGAAGTGCTGGTGCGCCTGCGCAGCGGGGGGACGGCCATCGTCAGCGTACCAGCGTGGCCTTGGCTCTATGGCCCGCATGACGTTCACCTAGGCCATTGCCGACGCTATTCTCCGGCGGCCGCACGAAGTCTGCTGTCCGCAGTGGGCCTTGAGGTAGAGCAGGCAGGAGGGGTGTTTCATTCTCTGCTGCCCGCCCGTGCCCTGGCCGTGCTTGCCAGTCGCCTCTCGCGGGGCAAGAGCGCCGACACAGGGCGGCCGGTGGCCGACCTGGGAAACTGGGGCGGTGGTGCGGCCGTCACCCGCGTTCTCGACGGAATCCTGCGCTTCGAAGGGCGTGTTTCGCAGATGCTTGCGGCCATGGGAGTGGAATTACCAGGTTTGAGCTGGTGGGCACGATGTCGAAAACTGTAGTCGTCATTCCTTGCTACAGAGAGGAAATGCGGCTCGAGGAAAAGGCGATCGACGTCCTTTGCGCCAACCACATCTCGGTGCTGCTGGTCGACGATGGCTCACCCGATGGGACACTGGCTTTGCTCCGCCGTATCGAGGCGCGCGCGCCGGACAAGATCTCCGTGTTGCCGCTATCGCCGAACCGTGGGAAGGCCGAGGCCGTTCGACTCGGGATGGTCGAGGCGCTCGTCCGAGGGGCTGGTCAGGTGGGCTTCATGGATGCCGACATGGCGACACCCGCGAGCGAAGTTGTTCGCCTGGTTCATGCCCTGGAGGAATCGCCCGCACTGGCCGTAGTCATGGGCTCGCGCATTGCGCGCGCGGGTGCTCGCATCGATCGCAAGCACAGCCGCCACTACCTGGGTCGCCTATTCTCGACCCTGGCGAGCCTGGTGCTAGCGCACCCTTTCTACGATACCCAGTGCGGTGCCAAGGTCTTTCGCGCGGGCGCGGCCCTATCCGAGGCTGTCTCGTCTCCGTTCTCCTCTCGATGGGCATTCGACGTGGAACTCATCGGCCGCTTGCTTACCGCCCCAGCCCCGGTTCCCTTCGAAGCCTTCTTGGAGCTGCCACTTGTGGCTTGGCACGACGTGGGTGGTTCCAAACTGAGCGCCATGGACAAACTGCGCACGACCTATGAACTGGGCCAGATCGCACGCACGCTTGCGATCCGGCGCGCCCAGGCCCGGCAGCGGAGAGGCTGCTGAATCCGATGTTCGACTGGATCCCCCGTCTGCGGGCTTACGTGACGACCCGTGTGCGGGCCGTCACGGACTGTGGTCTGACTTTTCCGGCGTGGCCCTTGCTCGCCAGTCTATGCGCTCTCGCCGCGGCTGCCGTGTTTTTTCCAGCGGGAACGGCGCGGGCACTCATTTTCTGGTCGGCCTCAGGTGCGTTTCTGGTGGCGGTCATCTTCGACCGGTTCGGGTGTGTGGAATGGATCGCCTCCGGGCTCATTGCCTCGTTTGTGCTTTTTTCCCTGCTGGGACCAGTGGCATGGCCATGGGGGCTTCCCCCCCATCTTGCCGTATTGGGTGTCATGGTCGCCGCTCTTGTGCGCGAGCGGCGAAGGAAGTCGCGCGTATTGACAGTTCACGCTGGGGCCGTGGACCTGGCTGCCGCATTTGTGATGGCGCTCGTCTCGCTCCCGATTGCCATCGTGTCGAAACGCAACGGATTCGACGCGGATGGGGCTTTTGTCGGGAGGCACTATTTCGTCGCCGACGGCTACTATTTCTACAGCTTCGCTGAGGCATTTGTGAATGGGCACCACTTGCCGATCGAAGTCCCGTTTGTCGCGGGAGCGCAGAATGCCTACCGCACCTGGCTTCATGCGGGGTTCGGCGGACTGCGTCTGCTGGTTGGGGCGCCGTCACCGGTTGCGGGGATAGTGCTGTTTCCGGTGTTCTTCCTGGCCACGCAGGGGCTGGCGGTGTGGAGTTTTGTTCGCTCCTCTGGCAGCGAAAGCTCGGCGCTGACAGCCGCGCTTGCCGGCGCGCTCGCTATCGTCCTCTTCATCTTGCGGCCCGACCTTTCAATCTATCCGACTACGCAGGGCTTCGCTCTGGGTGCGCTTTTTTTCGTGGGGTGGCTCTGGCGCGGCCCCTGTCCATCGGTCGCGCTGCGGACCCTGTCCCTCGGGGCGGCTCTGGTGGTTGTTATGGGTCATGGACTGACGGGCGCCGCCGCGGTTGCGTTTGTGGGAGCGCGAAGTGCGCAGAGTGTGCTGGCCAAGGACACCCGGCGATCGGGAGCGTTGTTCCTGGTCGCGTCGGCTGGACTGGGGCTTGCTTTCCTTGTGGTCAATCGTCTGCCCTACCCTGGGACTTCCCATGCGGTCACCTGGTCCTCAATGTCACATGGAGTGTGGGCGTTTCTCGACGGTTGGCAGTTGCTTGTGCTCATCATCTCTTGCGCCGCGCTGGCCTGGCGGGCGGGGGGATTGGTGCCGATCGCGTTGCTCGCCCTGGGCCTATTGTTCAGGATTGGCGCCGAACTCCGGGCGGACCCCAGCGAAGTGGATTTCTTCCGAGTGAATGCGGATCGTTTCGTGTTCTTTTCCTGTGTGACACTGGCCCTTGCCCTGGTGGGTACCTGCCGCCGCCGTTTGGCTCTGGTGCTTGTGCTCGTCGTGGGAGTGTTTGCGGGGTGGCGAGGTCAGACTGCGCCGACTTGGCTCGATCTCGCTCGGCTCGCAACCGGTGACGCCAGGCGTGTCGAACCACGGATTTTGCAACTCTTTCAAGAGATTCGCCAGAAGACGCCCGCCAACGCGCGCATCATCACCAATGTTGCCTTGAATGCCTTGCCTGCTTTCACGGGCCGGGTGCAATCCCCAGTGGGCCCCAACCTATGGGCAATGGGCATGATTGAACCAAGTCAATTCGTGTCGCGCGTGAAGAACCAGGCGAGTTTCGCGGCCGCCTCTGCGGCAGAAAAGATCGCAATCATGGATCGCGGCGGATACAGTCATGCATTGCTGGGGGCGAAGGTTGCTGTCGGCCAGGTTTCCACCTGGGTCCAGTCCCAATTCCCCGCGGGCGCTGTCGAAGTTTTGAGCGCCGATGGGAACTTCGTTTTTCTCGCGCGCCGACGGTAGACATCGTCGCGTACCGGAAATCGTCACAGCCCCCACCACACCCCAAAACACGGGGGTTCCGCAGGGTTGAGTAGGTAGCTGAGCTTGCCCAGAGACAGGTGGTGCGTCCGTGACCTGTGATTGTGCGTGATGGTGCGGCATCGTGGCCAGGCCCGCTATCGATCTCCCTCCTCCGTCGGGAAACCGATAGCGCGGATGATCACGTGGCGAACCACACGCATACGATGACGAGCAGACGATGAGCAACCTGGCCCCTTCCGCGGCAAGCTGGCCGGTTCCAAAGAAGGCGACGCCTGGTCCCAGGACCGCGGCCAGTACATCAAAGTCATTGTCGGAATCGACTAGGGAGTTGCTACGCGTACCGCGGCTATCGGCCGGTTTGGAAACACGTCGCGCAGGGACGAAACGAACCACCAGATCATCACGCCCCAGACAGGCATGCGCAACATGAGATGAATGAACGGCGCGAACCCAAGCTCCCGTCGTTTGAAAACAGAGGCGAACCAGTCCAGGAATCGAACCAAGAATCGCGGCGAGGGGATCGGTGCCACATGCCCCGCCCCAACTTGATCATAGGTCCACTGGAACCAGATGGGGTTGGTCAGGTTGAGGGGAAGCACGACGTAGACCAGGAAGAGATTCACCGACACGGCCACGAGAAAGACCTTCGCCGGTCTCTGTCCGTGCGCGAAGGCGTACCAGGTGGCCCAAGGGAGGAGAAAATAGAAGTTCTGGTTGCTGATGGTTGGCGCGAAGATGAACAGACCAAGTGTGAGCAACACCCCCGCTTGAAGTGAACCGATGCGTCCCTTCAAGAGTCCCCAGCAAAGTCCCACGACCAACAAAACCAGCGCCGTGTAGAAGACCGGGTAGCTCACCCTGAAGAGGGTCAGGCCCATGGCGTCGGAAATCACAATGCGCGCGATGGCGGCAAAGCCCCACCAGGCACCCTCGATCCCCCGATAGCCAAGCGCCTGCATGACCGCGTCCGGGGTCATGAGATAGATAGGGTACAGGGAGAGAAACGAGGGCGCGAAAGCGAGAAACGCCGCGAAGAGACTGCTCTTCCAACCATGCCGTCGCAGGATCAAGGCCACGATGGGAAAGGCAAAGACGCCCGGAAAGGTCCTGGCCATGGCCGCGAAGCCCACGCACAGCGCCGCCAGCAGCGCAGACGTCTCCGAATTCTTGTATTCGAGCAGGAGAAAGGCGGCAATGACAAGGAAGGCGGGAATGGCGTCGAAATTGCCGTGCAAGGAGGTAATCACCCACGTGGCGGGCAGCAGGAGGAAAAACCCGGCGTAGTGCCAGATCTCTCCGTGGGAGAACGGCGCTCCACGAGCCCGCACGCGGGCGAGATGGATTCCGAGGACGAACGCCAGGGAAACCTCGGATGCGTAGTAGAGCAGTTTGATTGCGTACGAAGGGCCGAGAAACTGCGTGAGGCCAGGCGCCAGTGTCCCCAACCCACGCCAAAGCGACGCCCATAGACCAAGAAGAATCCACCAAAGCGGCGGCCAGACCTGAATTCTGGTGGCGACGTAGAGATTGCCGTGTTGTTCGATGGTCCTCCAAAGCCTGAGGTAACCGGCCTGGTCCTCGGTGCCGCCAAATAGATACCCAAGCAGAAGGCGCAAACCACAAACTGCGATGACAAACGCCGAGATTCCAACGATCCAAGGTCTTCTTCGCTTGCCCATGAAATGTGCTCGCATCGTATAGCATTCGCCGATTCCGGCACCCGTAGTGTCCAGAAAGGCATCGCTGAGATTCTTGCATGAATCCGCGCGGATGAGCAGCTTGGATCTGGATGCCTGGACCGGCATAGGCGTTAAGCGGATCAACGGCGGAGTGAAATGGCCATTCGTGATTCGAGGACACAAGCCTTCGGTGGGTCACCCCTCTCCCTTTCGGGAGAGGGGCCTGGGGTGAGGGCGAAACTTCCTGTGAGCCGGACGCTGAAGTCACCAAATTGCGGTGATTGCGCCCGCTGCACGATTCGACGTGCAAATGCAGTACCCTTGTATCTTCCAGATTAGGTAAAAGAGTCACACCGAGGGCCGGGCCCGGCTGGCCGAAGACCCTCTGTGCCGCGAAAGCGCGCTCGTGGGTGAGCATGGTCGCCGGGCTCGGAACCTCCGGTT
>Ga0265329_10000536_pt1 | contig 19602 bp, 11 predicted proteins | sample 41627metaG_FD_202091 | JGI IMG/M metagenome (GOLD analysis project Ga0265329, IMG submission 202091) | Rhizosphere microbial communities from Carex aquatilis grown in University of Washington, Seatle, WA, United States - 4-16-27 metaG | ecosystem: Host-associated > Plants > Roots > Rhizosphere...
CGAGCTCAGCCCGTTGATCGAGCTCAGCCCGTTGATCGAGCTCAGCCCGTTGATCGAGCTCAGCCCGTTGATCGAGCTCAGCCCGTTGATCGAGCTCAGCCCGTTTTCCGACGCGGTCGCGGCGGCCTGGCTCTCGTGAGTGTATTCGTCCGATGCCATCGAGCCGGTGCAGCCCGAGGCGAGGGTTCCAAAGAGGCCAGCGAGGCCGAGGGCGGTCGCGCTGATGGGGGTGGCAACGTGGCGACGGGCGGAACGAGACGCACGGCGGGACCGTGAGGTGAGAGGCATGTGGTGAACTCCTTGCGGTCCCCCACTGCAGTTACTATGCCTGATCTGTTGGTATTAGTACTTACGTAAACTTGCCAAGTTGTTCGGCTCGACCGGACCCGGTGTTCCGGAGCCGTCGCAACAACCGTTGCGTGCCGGACAACACCCCCCGCGCCGGCCGACCGAGCCGAGCCGAGAACCAGGAGCCTGCCGTCAGGCCTTCATCGCCGGGGCGTCCGGGCGGCTCATGACATCGGAGCCGAGGAAACGCTCGCGGACATAGCGGACCGTGTCGAACAGGGTCGTGCTCGGCTCGCGCGTCGCGAAGCCGAGCTCGGCGGCGGCCTTGCGGCTCTCGAAGTACCAGTGGTAGCTGGCCATGTCGACCGCAACCGCCTCGACCGGCGGCGTCCGCCCGAGCTGGCGGTAGAGGGCACCTTGAGCCCGCGCCGCGAGCCAGGGGAGCTTCCCTCGACCCCGGATGAGGGGACCTGGAACCTTGGTCATGCGCTCCAGCCGGCCGAAGAGCTCGGCGAAGGTCCAGTTCACCGCGCCGAGGAGGTACCGCTCTCCATGACGCCCGCGCTCCATGGCCTCCGGCAGCACCCGCGCCACGTCCCGCACGTCCACGAAGCTCAACCCCCCGGAAGGGCAGAGGGCGATCTCCCGCCCCAGGTACTGAAGGACGAGGCGGGTCGAGCTCAACCGATCGTCCCCCGGCCCGAGCAGCAGGCTCGGGTTGACCGTCACCAGCTCCACGCGCCCCCCACACACCCGGCGCGCCACCGCCTCCTGGTAGAGCTTGCTCGCGTAGTACGGCCACTGCCCGATGATCTCCACCGGCGCCGGTGAATCCTCGTCGAGCTCGGCGTCGGCGCGTCGGGACACCGCGACGGTCCCACTGGTCGAGGCCATCACGATCCGCTCGACGCCTGCCTCGATGGCGGCCTCGCACAGGAGGCGGGTCCCATCGACGTGGACCGCGTACATGCGGTGGGCATCCTCCGCCTTGTGCGACACGAAGCCAGCCAGGTGGTACACGTGGGAGACACCGGCCAGGGCCCGCTTGAGATCCGCGCGCGAGGTGACGGATCCCCGCATGATCTCCACCTCGACCGCGCCCGCCCCGTCGCCGACTCCCACCCCCACTCCGAGGCGGCCCTGGGTGCCGGACCGTGCCGGCGCCGGACCCGACTGCAACGTGCGCAGGGGGCCGACGCCACGCCGCTGGAGCTCATCGACGAGATGCGCCCCGAGGAATCCCGTCGCCCCGGTGACGAGGGTTCGCGCGTCCCGTCTTCCAACCGTCCCGAGCGCGGATGCGCCCTCGGACGCCGCACCGGACTTCGGTCTGGCTCTGGTCATGGTGCCTTCGTCCGTCACGTCAGGGCCTCGGTCATGGCAGGGACCGCAGGGAGCGCGCCCGTCGGGCCACCGCCGTCGACTTGTCGCGCGTGCCGTGTGTCCCTCCCTTGGTCATCCCCGCGCTGGTCCCGCTGCTCCCGGCGCCGAGCAAGCCCGGCGCGCCCGACCTCGGGGTGAAGGTTCGACCGTCCCAGCTCGCCCGCCAGGCCCGCAGATCCAGGCGACTCGGGACACCGTCCCGCAGGTTCTCGACGATCCTCTGCGTCAGGGCCGCGATCAACCGCCACCCCTCCTGCGATGACAGCCCATCGGTCAGCGCCCGCAGATCGTCGATCGACAGGAACGGCCCGAACGCCACGCCCACCTGCCGTCCGCGCGGGACGGCCGCCCCCTTGGGGAGCGCCTCGTAGGTCCCGGCGATGTAGGCGGGCAGGATGCCGACCCCCGATCGCACGGCCAGGTACCCGAGGCTCGGCAGGAACTCCGCCAGCGTCCCGGTCAGGGAGCGCGTCCCCTCCGGGAACACAACCATGCTCCGCCCCTGGCGCAGCACCGACTCGGCCGTGTCCATCGACTTGCGGATCGATCCCGAGCGCTCCATCGGTACGAGGTTTGTGAAGTTCTTGAAGTAGGCGCGCCGGTACTTGTTGCGAAAGAAGTAGTCCGCCGCCGCCAGCGAGGTGATGCCTTCTCCCGCCTCTCCGAGCGCCACCTTCACGAGCCCCATGTCCAGGTGGGAGCAGTGGTTGGCCGCGACGATGAAGTTGGTGTGCAGGGGGATGTGTTGACGCCCGGAGATCTCGCTCTGCAGGATCCGGCCGTAAAACAGCCGCTGTCCGAGCCCGAGCGCCCGCTTGCCGGCGTTCGCGACCGGCCCGGGCACGTACACGTCGGCCCCTTCCGCGCCATCCGCTCCTGCGCCCCTCCCCCCTCTGACCCCGCCGCCGGCCTCCGATCGCCGCGCCCCCGTCCGCTCGTCGCGCGCCCCGGCGCCCGGGACCCCCACCGCGCCGCCGACGACGCCGCCGCTCGCGCGGCCCGCCGCCCGCCCGCGCAAGAGCTGGTGCAGCTCGTGGACGTCGGTGGCGGCGGTGAAGTCGGTGGACTCGGGGATCGACAGCCCCGTCGCCTCCAGCGCCACGCCGAGCTCGGCGTACATCAGGCTGTCGAACCCCAGCTGGTCGAGCCGGCTGCGCGCCTGGATCTCGCCGCGTGGGCGCCCGCTGACCTGCGTCACGATGTCGAGCAGCCAACCGATCCCCACCTCCTCGCCGGCTGCGCCCGTCCGCACCGACAGCAGATCGGCGTCCCCCCGCCGACGCATCAGCTCCGACACGATCTCGCGCCGCTTGACGCTGCGCTTGGCGGACTTCGGCAGCTCGCCGTCCCACAGGTGGGTGGCCTTGATGCGCTTCCAGAAGGGCAACCCGGCCGACACCTGGCGGAAGTGCTCGTCGATCTTGAGCAGGACCGCCTCTCGCGCGAGCGGAGTCGCGCCTGAAGGCGAACCCGAAGGCGAGGGGTTGTACTCGAGGTTGGGGACCACCACGCCGACCACGTGCTCGCCGCCGGCCTCGGGCAGACCGACCACCGACAGCTCCTTGACCCAGGGGGATCCGCCATAGAGCTCCTCGATCTCGTCCGGGTACACGTTCTTCCCGTTCGAGTCGACGATCAGGTCCTTCGATCGCCCCACGAGGTAGAGGTTCCCGTCGGCGTCGAATCGCCCGAGATCGCCGGTGTGGAACCACCCGTCGCGAATGGCGGCGCCGGTGGCCGCCTCGTCGCGCCAGTACCCGGCCATCACGTTGCGGCCCCGCGCGACCACCTCGCCGAGCCCGGTCCCGTCGGGCTCGTGGATCTTGACCTCCACCCCGGGCAGCGGCTGCCCCACCGACCCCGGCAGGGCCTTCTGCTTGGGTGAGGTGACGGTGAGGACCGGGGCGGTCTCGGTGAGGCCGTACCCCTCGAAGAAGTCGAAGCCCATCCCGACGAAGGTCTTGAGCACGTCCTGCGGCAGCGCCGAGCCGCCGCTGATGAGGTAGCGAATGCGCCCCCCGAACCCCTCGTGCACGGGCAGGAAGAACAGCATGCCGAGGTCGAGCCCGGTCCGCGAGCGGAGCTCGTAGTTGGCGGTCATCAGGCCCTTCATCGCGGTCTCGAGCAGCGGCGAGCGCTCCGAGAACCGTTGCAGCACCCGTCGCCGCATCAGATCCCACAGCGCCGGGACACCGACGATGGAGGTGACGTGCCCCTTCTTGAGCGCGTTGGCGATGGCCTCGCCGTTCAGCTCGACGAGGTAGGTGATCTGGGCCCCGCGGGCGAGCGGCATCAGGAGGCCGGTCGAGAACTCGAACGCGTGGTGCAGCGGCAGCACCGACAGCATGCCATCGGTGACCCCGAACTCGAACACCTTGGACAGCTCCGCCACCATGAAGGCCAGGTTGCGGTGGGTCAGCATCACCCCCTTGGGCTTGCCGGTTGTGCCCGAGGTGAAGATCAGCGACGCCACCGTGTCCGGGTTGACCTTGCCGAGCAGGCACGCCGCCCGCTGCCGCTCGAGGGCCTCGTCGGGGATCTCGAACACCTGGGTGAAGGGCCACACGCCGACGGGCGGATGCGCGCCCGTCTCGGCCCCCGTCGCGGCCTCCTCGCCCGGGGACGGCGTGGCCAGGCTGGCCGGCACAGGCCCCGGCGCGACCTCGCCGAGCGCCGCCGCCAGCCCCGGACGCTTGTCGAGCAGGTCATCGCCGATGATGATCCCCCGCGCCCCCGAGGCCCGCGCGATGTTGACCAGCTCGGGCAGGGTGGATTCGTTGGCCACCGGGACCACCGTGGCGCCGAGCTTCAGGATCCCGAAGTAGGCCATGCTCCACTCGGGCCCGTTCTTCGCGAAGAGCATCACCCGGTCTCCGCCCTTCACCCCCTGCCCGACCAGGAAGGCCCCGGCCCGGGTGGCCAGCTCCTGCAGATCGGCGTAAGTGTAGATCTCCTCGCGCCGACCGCGCTCGATGCGCAAGGCCGGGCGGGCGCGGTGCAGCTTGGTGGTGGTGTCGAAGAGCTCGAGCAGATCGTGGTAGCTGTAGACCTGCTTGGGCTTCGGCGCGTAGGTCGAGTCGAGCTCGGGCAACACCCACTTCTCGAGGCCCGGGAAGTGGATGTTCATCCAGTAGTCGTACCAGTCGAGATCCTCGGGCCCCCAGGTGAGCAGCGCGCGGTCGGCGGCCGGCATCCGATCCCGCAAGGCCCGGATGTGATCCGCCCGCAGGACGTATTCGTTCTCGAGGATGAACGGGCGGAACATCTCGATGTTCTCGCGCGCCTCGTCGGTGACCCGCACCACCTCGCGGAGGCCCTTGATGCCCCGGTCCAGCCACTCGGTCAGCCGCCCGGCGCCCCAGGCTGGCCGCACCCCGGTGAGCGCCTCCGACGATCTGCGCGCCAGCCGGTTCACGAGCGGCAGCGACCCGCGCTCGTAGGCCTCGGGGGTCACCGGCCGGAACTCCATGCGCGCGGCCAGCGCGTTCACGAACCGGTTGCCGGTCTCCTTGCTCTGGAAGCGCTTGCGCTTGTAGAGCCCGGTCAGGGTCACGATGCGCGCTATCCGCCCCGGGTTGAGGTCGCCGCTCGACAGCTGGTGCACGAGCGGCGGCTGCTCGACCAGCAGGTCGGCCGCCACCATCAGCATGCCTGCGCAGATGTGGTCGACCGGGACGATGTCGAGGATCAGCTTGTCCGACACCGGCAGCACGTTCTGCCCCTTCAGCGCCAGGTACACCAGCGGTGCCGAGGTGGTGAAGCCCTCGTTCCATCCGCGGAAGGGGAAGGCCACCGCGCTCTCGACGATGGCCGGCCGCACGATCGACCGGAAGATCCCGGTCTCGCGCGCCACCAGCTGGTCGCCCATGCTCTTGGTGTAGGTGTAGATGTTCGGCCAGCCCCAGGCACGGGCGCGCTCGATCCCGCGGCGGGTGGCCTCCGAGCGAATCCACTCCTTGCGCTCGCGCGCCACCGCCAGCCGCAGCACCCCCTCGTCGTCGGGGTCGCGGCTCTCGTCGCGCAGCCGCTGGCGGGCCTTCTGACGCAGCCGCGCCAGCACCTGGGCATCGTCCGCCTCGGCGCGGATGGCGGCGGCGATGCGCTCGCTGTCCGCCATCTCCTGCTCGACCGAGAAGGTGGTCCCGGGCAGATCCCCGCGCCGCGGGAAGTATCCCACCAGCTCCTCGTCCTCCCAGATCTCGCCCGAGCGGTTGCCGGCCACGAAGCAGGTGCTGGTGTGCAGCAGGGCCGGACGCCGCATGCGGCGCGCGAACGCGATGACGTTCCTGGTGCCCTCGACGTTGGTGCGCAGGGCCGACTCGAGCGGCGGGTTGAAGGTCACCCGCCCTGAGGAGTTCAGCAGCACGTCCACGTCCTTGGCGACGCGCTCGGCCTCCTCCTCGTCGAGGCCGAGGTTCTTCTCGGTGATGTCGCCATCGACCACCCGCACCTTCGACCGGAGCCAGGCCTCGAGCCCCTCGGGGCCGCCGTGCTTCGCCCGCAGCGGGTCGAAGGCCGGCGAGGTGACCACGCTGGCCCAGAAGCGCGCCTCGCTGCTGGTGCCCGAGCCCCGGCGGACCATGACGTACACCCTGCCCACCTGCGGGAAGCGGTCGAGCAGCATGCTGAGCAGCACCTTGCCCACGAAGCCGGTGCTGCCGAGGATGAAGAGGTTGCGGCCGCGCAGGATCTCCGAGGGAGAGAATGGCTGGCTGGAGGCCGTCGACGGGGCGGCGGCGGGGACCCTCCCGCCCGGGGCGGCGCCGCCCGCGGGAGGGGAAGGTGAACGATCCTTGTCCTGGTTCATGTCCATCGGCGTCGCTCGGGGCGCGGCCTTAGATAACCCGACCCGACCCGAAACGCCACCCGGGCCCATCGCCCCACACAGGTCCCCCACACCTGTCGCCCGCTACCCGCTACCCGCTACCCGCTCGCGCGCAGGCGCGGGCAGGTCCTGGGTTGGTGCACCATGAGCCTCCCGGGCCGCGCGGGGACACCCTGACCCCGGAGACCCGATGGAATCACGACCTCTGCTCTACAAGCGTACGGGAAATCCGAACCGCCGTACCGGTCGGGCGATGGAGCGCCGGTTCCCGATCCCCCTGGGGGGATCCACGGGCGGCCCGCTTCCCCAGGCCGGCCCACCCGCGTCCCCGGTGACGCCTTCGCCGAGCGACGCTGCGATGGGTCGGGCACGCACGGCCCCGACGTCTCCGGCCCGAAACATCATCGAGCGTGCCGCGGCAGGGGGACATATACTCACCCGAGGTCCTTCGGGCATGCCGGTCAACGCTGAAAAAGCCGCATCGAGCCATGACGCACCACAACACGTCCATGGCGTCGACAACGCGGCCCTGGTTGCCGCGCTGGTCCGCGGCGACGGCGACGCGTGGACCCTGCTCGTCGATCGCTTCGGGCGCGACGTGGAGCGCTTGGTGGCCGGTGCGCTCGGGGTGGACGCGGACATCGCGGACATCGTGCAGGACGTGTTCCTTCGCGTGATGGAGCGGATCCATCAGCTCCGCGACCCGGCGGCCCTCAAGGGCTGGATCTCGAGCGTCGCGGTCTTCGCGGCCCGCGGACACATCCGGCGGCGGCGACGCTGGCGCTGGATCCGGTTCCTCGCGCCCTCGGACATCCCCGACACGCCCGCCGCGACCGCCAGCCCGGAGTCGCACGCGATCCTGCGGGCAACCTACAACGTGCTCGAGACGCTGCCCGAGAATGAACGGCTGGCCTTCTCGTTGCGGTTCATCTCCGAGATGGAGCTGACGGAGGTGGCCGCCGCCTGTGGCGTCTCCCTGGCAACCATCAAGCGGCGGCTCTCCCGGGCGGAGGTGAGCTTCCTCGAGGGCGCCAAGAAGGACCCGCTGCTGACCGAGCGGATCGAACGGGGGGAGCGATGGAAGAACCGGTGACCGAGGGGCTGCGCGACCTGATGGCCGAGGTCGCCACCCGTCAAAAGGACTTCTTCGAGCGCAGGTCGAGCCTGTCGCAGCTCCGGGTGCGCCCGCCCGTGCGATCCGCGACCCGGGTGCGCCCGCGCCTCGAGGGTGTTCTTCGCCTCGCGCCGGCCTTCGGGTTGGCGGCCGTGGCCCTGGCGGGTGGCGTGTGGTGGGTCAACGGGCCGCGTCCCATCACCTTCGCGATCGAGGCGGGCACGGGCGATGGCTCTCGCGTCGGTGCGGGTGTCGGATCTGGCGTCGAGGGCGGCGCGCGTGCGACGACCAGCGGTCGCCTGGGCGACCCGCTCTCCGCGGGCTCCCGCGCCCTCACCCTCGACTTCTCCGACGGCTCGACCGTCGAGCTCGCACCCCGAAGCGCCGCGCGGGTCGCCGAGCTGACGGCCGCGGGTGCGCGGGTCGAGCTCGAGGACGGTCGGGCGGAGGTGAGCGTCAAGCACCGGGCGAAGACCCGGTGGATGCTCGAGGCCGGGCCGTTCGAGGTGCGGGTGACCGGAACCCGCTTCGCCATCAGCTGGAACCGGACCGCCGAGTCCCTGATCGTCGCGATGACCGAGGGCACGGTCGAGATCGCCTCGCGGCTCGAGCCCGAGGCACCGGCGGTGCGGGTCACCGCCGGGCAGCGGTACGCCGCCTCGAAGCAACGTGGACGCTGGACCATCGACCCCCTCGAGGCCCATCCGCGCAACGGCGTGGACGTGGATGTGGACGTCGCGGGAGGGCCCGCCAAGGCCATCCCGGCCGGCGGCACGGCCGCTGCGGCGCCCGGCGAGGAGCCGCGGGCGAGCGCAGCCGCGCCCGCCGAGGCGGAGGCGACGGCGGCGACCGCGGTCGCCGCGGGCTCTCCGCTGCTGGGGAGGAGCGCGCGGCTGTTCGCGGATGGAAACCGGCGCTGGCAGGTGCTGGCGCGGCGCGGGCAGTTCAAGGAAGCGCTCGACGTGGTCGAGCGCGGTGCGGGGTTTGCGACCACCTGCCGGCAACTCGGGGCGGAGGAGCTCGTGCAGCTCGGAGACGTGGCCCGACTGGCGGGCAACGTGCCGCGGGCCGAGCAAGCCTACCGGCTGGCCCGCAAGCGCTATCCGCGCCTCGATCGCCCGGTCTTCGCGCTCGGCCTCGTTGCGTTCGAGCAGCGCCACGACTACGAGGCGGCAGCTGGCTGGTTCGAGACCTACCGGCGGCGGTATCCCGCTGGCCCGCTGCGCGACGAGGCGACCGGCCGGGCCATGGAGTCGTGGCAGCGCGCCGGTGACCGGGCACGGGCGGCGGCGGCCGCCACCGAGTATCTCGACCGAGCCCCCACGGGCCCCTACGCGCCCCTCGCCCGACAGCTCGCGACGCAGTAAGAGCAGGCCGTCAATACCGCGATCGATCACGTGCACGCTCACGTTGTCGTGATGGTTGTCGTGGCCGATCCCATGGACGTGGCCGTGCATGTGAACGTGAACGCCTCCGTGGGCGTGATCGAACCGATTTTCGATCACGGCCAGGGTAGCGTTCACGTTCACGCTCACGTGCACGGCCACGATCACGGGTTCGATCAGGGCCACGAACAGGATCACGATCACGGGTTTTGAGGGCTCGATTTGGGGAGCTGTACTAAGCTCAGGGTCGAAAGGTTCCCCTGCGAATTTGATCTGCCAACCCGAGTCAGGTCGGTCGCATCGGCGCGGCTTCATATGCTGTCGCCGTGGGCGCCTGCTCGGTTTCACGCCGGTGCTGGCTCGCCTGCTGGTGGTGATGACCGTCGCATTGACCGTGGGGAGGCTTCGCGGGGCACCGGCCGAGGCGGCGCCCCGCGAGGTCGAGCGCCTGGCGACGCGCGGACAGACGGTCGCGATCCTGGTCAACCCGGCCCTGGCGGATCCGCTGGTGTCGCGCATCGAAGCCGAGCTCACGGCGGTCGGGATCCGGGTGCGGCGGCTCGAGCTCGCGCCCGGCGCCGACGTCGAGGCTGCCGTGGGGAGCGCCATGGCCGGCGGGGCCAGCGCCGCCTTGCGGGTCATTCCACGCTCGCGCGGCACCGAGGTGTGGACCAGCGACACGACGGCGCGGGTGCTGCGGCGCCGCGCGATCAATGCGAGCTCGGCGGACGCTGCCCTGTCGGTGCTGGCCTTCCGGACCGTGGAGTTTCTGCGGGCGAGCCTGCTCGACGTCCCGAAGTCGCGCCTGCGCGCCGGCCCGGCGGAGCCCGAGCGACCGGCGGCGGCCGAACGCCCGAACCCTGTCGTCGCGACGGCTCCGCCACCATCCCCATCGCCTGTGCGCCCCCCAGCGCCTGCCGCGTCTCCTCCGTCGCCGCCGCAACCGCTGGCGACGGCCGCACCACCACCGCCGCGGCTTTCCGAGCGGCAGCCCGAATCGCGACCGGAGGCCGGGCTGGCTCGGGAACGACCCGACCCGGAATCCGACGACCGCACGCGCCTGGAGGGCGACCGTACAGACGCTCGGGAGGAGCCCCCGGTGGCGGAGCGCCTGAGTATCGGTATCCGGACCATCAGTCGCGGGACCGCGCCGATGGGCTCCGCGAGGTCATGGGTCGAGCTGCAGGTCGGCCTGGCGTGGCTGCTCAGCTACCGGGCCCGGCAGCTCGGGCCCGCCACCGACTACGCCTTGGCGGCGCGAATTCGCCTTGGACGCGGCCTGGCCGTCGGGGCCGAGGGACTCATCCCCGCGGCCGCCCAGGAGACCACCCTGGGAGGGGCCAGGACCACCTTTCGCGCCTACCGCGTCGGGCTGGCGATGGCCTGGACCCTCCCGTTCCCTTCCGGCCCTTCCCGGTTCAGGCTCGAGGCCGGCCTCGCCGTGGGGGCCATCTACGGAAGCACCCACGGGTCCCCCGATCCGCGGCTCGGGATCGGGGCCTCCACCCCCGCCACGGTGGTGTACCCGGATATCGGGGCGTGGAAAGGCAGCGCCGCCCTGTCGGTCGGACCTTCGGTCGCGCTCACCTCGTGGCTGCGCGCGCGCCTCGACTTCGGCGGGGGGCTGACCACCGCGCGCATCGGCGTGTACCAAGGTGACAAGACCGATGCGCACACCGTGGGCGGCCTCGGCCCTCTCTACGGGCTCGGCTCCCTCGGTCTTCAAGCCACCTGGTGACGGCGGGCCTGGTCGGCCGGTGCCTGCGCGACGCCTACTCGACGTCCATCATCACGATGGGCGGGTGATGCATGAGCGTGATCTCCGGCGAAGGGCCGACGATCCCCCGGGCCATGGCGATGGCCTCGGTCACCGATTCGGCGCTCTGCCAGCCGAGCATGGCCGGGACGTGGGCGTTCTTGGCGCCGGCCACGATCACGTGCCCGACGTGCTGGCGGCCGTTCTCGCCCCAGTACCACATGAAGAAGGGATGGGCCCCGTGGTAGGCGTTCCCGCGCCGGTACATCTCGATGTAGCTCGGGTTGTGCGCGAACTCCTCCTCGTACTTGTGGCGCAGCTTCATGGCGTCCCGGGTCTCGGGCAGGAGGCGGTTGAAGAACTCGATGTAGCTCGGGTGGTGGTTGTGATCGAACTCGTCGAGGCACGGGTGGGTGATGATCATGACCCCGCCCTTCTTCAGGACCGGCTGCCCGCGGTACATGTTGTGGAAGTACCCGAGCGCCATGACCTGGACCAGGAGCGGGTTCAGGATCGAGTTCACGTTGTACGGTGAGATGAAGGGGATCCCGCAGATCAGGATGTCCGCCTGGCCGCGCACGTTGACCGCGTACTGTTCGAAGCAGCGCTCCACGATCTTCTCGTGCACCGGCTCGGTCTTGCCGGCGTGGCAGGCGATCATCTGATAGGGGGCCGGGATGGACTGGAAGAGCTTGCGCTTGGCGGCCGGCGGCAGCTTCGAGAGCGTCCAGCGCATGCCCTCGAACTTCATCCGATCGAATTCGGTGAACTCGTCCTCGTTCTTGGCCAGGAACGCCGTCGCGCCCGCGTACATCCGGTTGTTGAGCGCGGTCTCGATGTGGAACACCTTCATGTGCTCGTCGACCAGCGCGCCCATGCGCCCGATCTTGGTGGCCAGCATGGATCGCTTGGGATCCATGTAGCTGTCGGACTGGCGGATGGTCTCCGGCTCGTGGTGGGCCCGCAGGCTCTGGTAGTCGCACAGCCCCACCGCCATCGACTTGTGCCCCCCGTTCATCGGCACGAAGTTGATGTTGACGTAGATCACGAGGTCGCTCTCGGCCGCCCGTCGGTTGATGTTGACGACCTCGTTGTGGGCCGTCACCCCGAGGTTGACCATGCCATCCGGGTCCTCGGCGTCGTGGTTGTAGTAGCGGTCGGGATAGAAGGCGTCGAAGATCTTGGCGCCCACCATGCGCTTCATCTCGGCCTTGGTCTGGCGACGGTGCAAGGAGGTCGCGATGATGATGTGGACGTCGTCGATCCCGTTGGCATCGAGCATCTCGAGCAGGATCTCGATGATGGTCTGGCGCACGTCCGGCGTCACCATCGGGGGCAGGGGCATGCTGATGTCGTCGACCGCGATGGTCACCTTCATCCCGGGCGCGAGCTGCGCGTACAGCGGCTCGGTGCCGAGGGGATGGTTCAGCGCGTAGCGGATGGCCGCCCCGGGGTTGGCCAGGCCCTCGATCGGCGGCTTGGGGTACACCACCCGGGTGCCGATCGGCAGATCCTCGAGCAGCAGGTCCTCCCCCGAGAACAAGATCCGCGGCGCGGAGTTGGTATCGATGTAGACGACCTGATCATCCTCCTTGCGGCGCGGGGTCGGACCGCGGACGATCTTTGGTACCCGTTCTCTCATGGTCAAGGGTTCTCCGTCGCTTCCTTATCGCAGATCCAGGACGGGCCAGTCATGCTGCCGCGCGGTGGCCCGCAGTCGAAAATCCGGGTTGACCGCGGTGGGGTGGCCAACGATGGAGAGCATCGGCAGATCGCTCATGCTGTCCGAGTAGGCATAGCAGTCGGACAGGCTGAGGGTCTCGCGCTCGGCGTAGGTGCGCATCCAGCTGGCCTTGGTGGCGGCCGCCATCACCGGCGGCAAGAGCCGCCCGGTCGCGACCCCATCCACGAACTCGAGCCGGTTGGTGACGTAATCGTCGAGCCCGAGGTGCTCGGCCAGCGGCCGCACGGTGAGATCGAGCGCCCCGGTGACCAGCACCTGCCGCAACCCCATCTCCTTGGACTTCTCGACCAGCTCGTACGCGCCGGGAAAGATCGACGGGCGGATGGCGCTCTCGAAGAGCTCGTCGGCCAGGTAGCGCAGGCGGTCCTCGGATTCCCCCTTGTAGCGCATGAAGAACAGATCGTTCAGCAAGCGCCGGTTGTACAGGTCGGCGCCGAGGAAGAGCGGGATGCTGGCCACCGTGGCGGCCGTCTTGACGATGCTCTTCAGGACGCCTTGCTGGTTCTTGGCGTTGTACAGGAAGGCGTGGACGATGTTGGTGCTCACCAGGGTCCCGTCCATGTCGTAAAATGCTGCGGCGCCACGGCGCATGGGTGGGCGTCGTATATCACAGCTCGGCCTCCACTGCTCTGTCACGACGGCTCGGCCCCCCGGCCCGTGCACCTGGATTCGGTTTGAACTGGCAATCCCGCGGCGGGATGGCTCATGATCAGGCCCAATGGACGGTCCGCGGCGGGATTTCGCCTGGCGAAAGAAGCGAGACGCGGTGCGCGCGATCCTCGTGCAGTCGTCCCCGGTCGATCTGACCAGCATTGGGAGGGTGCTCTTGCACGCCGCGTTCGTGGGGGCGGCGGCCGGCCTGGTGGGCGCGGCCTTCTTCGCCGGCCTCGAGCTGCTGCAGACCGCCCTGCTCGAGAAGCTCGGGGGCTACCACCTGCTCCGGGCCGCGGGCGAGAACTTCGTGGCCTCGACCGGGGGGCACACCTTCCGGCCGTGGCTGCTGGTGCTCCTGCCCGCGCTCGGAGCCCTGGCGAGCGGCCTCATCTCCGAGCTCGCCCCGGAGACCCGGGGGGGCGGGGGCGACGCCATGATCGACGCCTTCCACCAGAACGGCGGGTTCATCCGCGCGCGGGTGATCTGGGTCAAGGCCCTGGCCTCGCTCTTCACGCTCGGCAGCGGCGGCTCGGGGGGACGGGAGGGGCCGACCATGCTGATCGGCGGTGCGCTCGGCTCGCTGGTCGGACGCTTCCTGCCCATCTCGGCGAAGGAGCGGCGCATCCTGATGATCGCGGGCGTGGCGGCCGGGATCGCGGCCGTGTTCCGAACGCCGCTCGGCGCGGCCCTCCTGGCGGTCGAGGTGCTCTACCGGGACGACTTCGAGTCGGACGCGCTGATCCCGGCGGTCCTCGCCAGCGTCGTGGCGTACTCGGTGGTCATCTCCATCTACGGCGAGTCGACGTTGTTCGCGCAGCCGAGCCGGTTTCCTTTCGTGCCGCGCCACCTCGGGTTCTACGCGGCCATGGCGCTCGCCGTCTCGATGGTGGCTGCCGTCTTCGCCCGCACCCTCGAGGCCGTCCAGACCGTCACGGCGCAGCTGCCCTTGCCCCGCTGGGCGCGGCCCGCCGTCGGCGGCCTCGGCCTCGGGATCTTCGCGGTCCCGCTGATCCTGCTGGTGAGCTGGAGCGTGCACCTGCCGGGGCAGGGCCTCGGCCTCCTCGGCGGTGGGTACGGCGCGGTCCAGGTGGCCATCAGCGGCGCCAGCTGGCTGCCGGTGGGCTGGAGCGGGGTGGCCCTCCTCTCGGGCCTGTGCTTCGCCAAGATCTTCGCCTCGTCCTTGACGATTGGAACCGGCGGGAGCGCGGGCGACTTCGCCCCGTCCCTGGTGATCGGGGGCCTGTTCGGCGGGGCCTTCGGGCGCGCGCTCCAGCTGCTCTTCGACGACCCCCAGATCAACCCCGCCGCCTTCGCGCTGGTCGGCATGGGGACCTTCTATGGCGGCCTCGCCCACACGCCGCTCAGCTCGCTGATCATCGTGTGCGAGCTGGCGGGCAGCTACGATCTCCTCGTGCCGCTGATGCTGGCCGAGGGCATCGCCTTCGTGGCCCTCCGCAACCGCTCTCTGTACCACGCGCAGCGCGCCACCCGCCGCCACTCCCCCCACCACGACGACTCCGGCCTGGTCATGATGACCACCCTCCCCCTACCCCCCACGGCCCCACCCACACCCACACCCACACCCGAATCCAAAGATCCCATCATCCCGGCCCCCAGCTCTCCCCCCGACCTCCCAAAGAGCTAGGCGGATCGGAGGTTGGCTTTGCCAACCGGAGACTGCGCCCGACAAGCAGCTCCGGCCCCGCATCTCGTCGTCCGTTGGGGGGGGCCCGCCCACCCGCGCTCCGGTCCGGCCCCGCATCTCGTCGTCCATTGGGGGGGCCCGCGGGGAGGCGAGCCCACCCGCGCTCCGGTCCGGCCGCATCTCGTCGTCCATTGGGGGGGCCCGCGGGGGGGCGAGCCCACCCGCGCTCCGGTCCGGCCCCGCATCTCGTCGTCCGTGGGGGGGCCCGTGGGGGGGCGAGCCCTCCCACGCTCCGGCGAGCCCTCCCGCGCTCTTTACCGGCCTTCCTTCTCCCGCTTGGCCTTGTACTCGGCCACCATGGCCTCGCGCTGCTGCTTGGGCACCTCGGCGTACTTCGCGAACTCCATGGTGAACTCGCCCTTGCCCTGGGTGGCGGACCGCAGGTCGGTCGAGTATCCGAACATGTCGTTGAGAGGCACCTCGGCCATGGCCTGCACGAAGCCCTCCTGCTTCTCGGTCGACACGATGGTGCCGCGACGCTGGTTGAGCTGCCCCAGCACCGCGCCCTGGAACTCCTCGGGGAACTGAACCTCCACCCGCATGATGGGCTCGAGGATGGTGGGCTTGGCGCGCTCGTAGGCCTCGCGGAAGCCCATCAGGGCGGCGGTGCGGAAGGCGATCTCGGACGAGTCCACCGGGTGTGACTGACCGTCGTTGATCAGGCAGCGTACGCCCACGATCGGGAACCCGATGAGCGGACCCTTCTTGACCGCCTCGCGGAAGCCCTTCTCACAGGCCGGGATGAACTCGCGCGGGATGGAGCCACCGACGATGTCGTCGACGAACTCGAAGCCGCTCTCGTGGTCGGCCGGGAGCGGCTCGATGTAGCCCGCCACCTTGCCGTACTGGCCAGACCCACCGGTCTGCTTCTTGTGGGTGTAGCTGAACTCCGACTTCTGGTTCATGGCCTCGCGGTAGGCCACCTGCGGCTTGCCCGAGATCACCTCGCAGCCGTACTCCCGCTTCATGCGCTCGATGTAGATCTCGAGGTGCAGCTCTCCCATTCCGCTGATGATGGTCTGGGCGGATTCCTCGTCGCGGTGCACCCGGAAGGTGGGATCTTCCTTGGTGAAGCGGTTCAGGGCCTTGGAGAAGTTCTGGGCGGTGCCCTTGTCCTTGGGCGAGACCGCCAGGGAGATGACCGAGTCCGGCACGTGCATCGAGGTCATGGTGTAGTTGATGTCGTCGGTGGTGAAGGTGTCGCCCGACGAGCACTCCACCCCGAACAGGGCCACGATGTCCCCGGCCGTGGCGCTGTCGATGTCGTTCATCTCGTCCGAGTGCATGCGGACCAGCCGGGGCACCTTGACCTTCTTGCGCCCGAGCGAGTTGTTGACGATGAAGTCGCCCTTGGAGAGGGTGCCCTGATAGACCCGCATGTAGGTGAGCTGCCCGTACTTGCCGTCCTCCAGCTTGAACGCCAGGCCCACGAAGGGCTTCTTGGCGTCCGACTGCAGGATCACCTTGGCCTCCTTGTTCGACTGATCGAGGGCGATGTTCTGCACCTCGGCCGGGTTCGGCAGGTACTGGCTCACGCCGTCGAGCAAGAGCTGTACGCCCTTGTTCTTGTAGGCCGAGCCGATGAACACCGGCGTCATCTTGAGCGAGATGGTGGCCCGCCGGATGGCGGCCCGGATCTGCTCGATGGTCGGCTCCTGCTCGGCGAGGAAGATCTCCGCCATCTCGTCGTCGTGATCCGCCACCGCGGCGATCAGATCGTGGCGGGCGGCCTTGGCCTTCTCCAGCAGATCCGCCGGGATCTCCTCCTCGCGCACGTCCTCGCCGTTGTCACCGTCGAAGTAGTTGGCCCGCATCTTGACGAGATCGATGATCCCCTCGAAGTCGGCCTCGGCCCCGATCGGCAACTGCAGCGTGATGGTGTTGTGGCGCAGCTTCTCGCGCAGCTGTCCCGTCACGCGCGCCGGATCGGCGCCCGCACGGTCGAGCTTGTTGATGAAGGCGATCCGCGGAACGTTGTAACGCCGCATCTGCCGGTCCACGGTGTACGACTGCGACTGGACGCCGGAGGTGCCACAGAGGACCAGCACCGCGCCGTCGAGCACCCGCAGCGCCCGCTCCACCTCGATGGTGAAGTCGACGTGTCCGGGGGTGTCGATCAGGTTGATGTTGAAGTTGTCCCAGATGCAGTAGGTGGCCGCGGACTGGATGGTGATGCCCTTCTCGCGCTCCAGATCCATCGAGTCCATCTTGGCGCCCACGCCCGACTTGCCCCGCACTTCCTCGATCTTGTGGATCATCCCCGTGTAGAAGAGGATTCGCTCGGAGAGCGTGGTCTTCCCGGAGTCGATGTGGGCGGAGATGCCGATGTTGCGGATTTTGTCGATCGCGAAAGACGCCATGTCACCTTGTCCTTGTTTTCGCCGGGCCGTCCCGGGCGGGCTCTGAAGGCGCGGTAGTTTAGTGGAAAACCACCGGATGGCCAGCCCCATTCCAGGCCTGTTGCTTTGGAGGGAGTCGGTCGGAAATTCCTCGGTTCGGACGGATCCGGAGGGCCAGCGTGTCCGAGTTCGAGCGGGGCCAGCGGGTGGAGGTCGCGTGGGCGGATCGCGTGGCCCGCGAGTGGCTGGCCCCCGGCTCGTCGAACTCGAGCTCGGAATCCAACACCAACTCCAACTCCAACTCCCTGGCTTGCCGGTGTTCCCGACATCCTCCTCGCTGAGCCAGATGCCTCTTCACCTTTCGAGCGCAGACCCCTCTCCCCGCTTCGCGGGGCGAGGGAGATTCTTTTCGTCGAAGCGCCAGAGCGAGCGCAGCGAGCAGGTCTTTCACCGGGAGGCGCGGCTTCGCCGCGCCGGCTCACCGCAGCAAGATCCGAGGGGGGTACGTGGGGGGCCGTCCCCGGCCCCCCGCGAGCGCCGAAGGCGCAGGTACGTGGGGGGCCGTCCCCGGCCCCCCGCGAGCACCGAAGGCGCAGGTACGTGGGGGGCCGTCCCCGGCCCCCCGCGAGCGCCGAAGGCGCATCAGTGGACGGATTCCGAGTGCCGGCTGCTCTTCGGATCCTGGCCGTGCATGAGCCCGTGCACGTGCGCGATCATCTCCGCGAGGTAGGTCGCGAGGGCGCAGAACTCGGTCGGGCGTCGCTCGGCGGCCAGGTGCACGCCCCGGTGGATGAGCGCGCGCGCCAGCGCGTGATCCGACTCGGCCCCCGCTCCGCCGAGCTCTGCCACCAGGGCCTGCAGCCGGGCTTCATGCGCGCTCTGGAGGGCGTCGAGGTTCGAAGGCGCGGGACCGGAGGTGGCTGGCGGCGACTTGCTCATGGGCCTGGATTAGCACGACGCGGAAGCCGGGACCGAGCCGAAAAGCGGAAGTTGCGGACCAGGAGCTCGGCCACCCGCCCCCGTCCAGAGGCGACGGAGTTGATGGCGCGAGCCACCCGCACCACCTGCACCGGCAGGCCGCGGTAGAGGGCCCGGGTGGTCGGACAGTCGGAGTTGGAGAGCAACGCCGGCACCCGATCCTGGCCGAGGCGGCGCAGGGTGGCCGCCAGCCGACGTTGCTCCGCGTCGCGGAAGCCGTCGGCCCCGTAGGCCGTGAAGGACGCGCTCGTCGAGACCGGCACGTACGGCGGATCGAAGTAGACGAAGTCGCCGGGACCGGCGCTGGCCACGCACGCCTCGAAATCACACACCCGCAAGGTCACGTCGCGCAACGCCGCCGAGACCGCCCACAGGCGCTCGGTGGACACGGTCTTGAGGGCGGCGTGTTGTCCGAAGGGCACGTTGAACTTGCCCGAGCGGTTGACCCGAAAGAGCCCGTTGTAGCCATTGCGGTTCAGGTAGATGGTCCGCGCGGCCCGCTCCGGCAACGACAGCAGGCTGGTCTCCTGGTCGCGCACCCGGTAGAAATGCTCTTCGCCCCCCCGGTGGTCGGCGAGCGCGGACAGCACGTCCGCCGGGTTGGCGCGAATCGCCGTGTAGCAGGTGATCAGCTCGGCGTTGGTATCCGACAGGATGGCTCTCCGAAAAACCGGTCCAGCGCGCGCCCCCCTGGCCGCGAGCGCGAAGAAGAGCGCGCCACCGCCGACGAACGGCTCGTGATAAGTCTCTATCCTTCCGGGCACGAGGGGCAGGATGGCGGGCAAGACCGAGCGCTTTCCCCCCACCCACTTGAGAAAGGGGGCGGCGATCTCGGCGGCGCGTCCGATCGCGGCGAAGGTGCAGGCCGCCGACCGAGCGCCCCCACGGCGCGGCGCAGGACCGGATGTCGCAGCCGTCGCGGACGCGCGGGCCCCGAGCCGCGCCCCTCCGGTGCGTGTCGACCCCACTGCCGCGGATTCCTTCATGTTGCGACCGATCTCCTCTGGTTGCGAGACGACCGCGGAACAACCACGCGGCGCGCGCCCTCCGAGCCCGGAGCGGTTCGGTGAATCACACGGTGGCAGCGCGGTGCCTGAAGGCGACCACATTGTCGGAACGTGTCGGACAAACAGCGCATTTTCTGGGGGTTTTCTCCCATATTTTTCATCGATCCGGAAAGCTTCTTGTTACATTCCTCGGCGTCGTGATCTGGCCGGATCGATCGATTTTCGCGGCATCCGGCCCGACGGCAGAGCGTCCTATTCAAGGAGATCAGAATGGCCAAGGTGATGACGAAGTCCCAGGTGATTCAGGCCGTGGCGAACGCGCACAAGGAGAAGCTGGCCCGCAAGGACGTCGCCAGCGTGATCGCGTCGCTCGCCAATGTCGGACACCGCGAGCTCAAGAAGAGTGGCGTGTTCGTGCTCCCCG